>Ga0078972_1016672_pt1 | contig 10798 bp, 10 predicted proteins | sample YelNatPaOPGAMG01_FD_67568 | JGI IMG/M metagenome (GOLD analysis project Ga0078972, IMG submission 67568) | Hot spring thermophilic microbial communities from Obsidian Pool, Yellowstone National Park, USA - OP-RAMG-01 (SPADES assembly) (version 2) | ecosystem: Environmental > Aquatic > Thermal...
TAATACATGCGGTTTATGGCAAATGGAGCGTCATGACGGGCAGCACAAACCTCGCTTTGGACACAGCCATTAAGTATGCTGGGGCTAAAAGCGTTAAGGTCATTGAATCAGCTTACATGTATTACACAAGAGTTGACTGGATATTTTATGAAGGCCAGACCATAAACCTCAACGAGTTTCCAAAAATCAGCCTTGCACTCATGGTTGATGACAAACATTCTAAGTTCTGCTGGATAAATCTAATCGACATCTGGAACAATAGCGCAACAAAAAGCTTCAACCTCTCCAAAATCAACCAATGGGAAAAAGTCGTCATCAACGCTGGACTAAAATATGCTGACGAGTGGGACTGGGTTGACGACCTCTTCCGCTGGGACTACGTAAAGCAGATAGGCATAGCAGTCGACCAAGAATACGCAAGCGCAGGAAACTGGTGGATAGACCAGTTTCATTTCGGATACGGCAAATGGAAAAGCACACAAGAAGACACAACCAGCCAAACAACCTATGGCTTAAGAGAACTTGTCGAAGTTGATGAGGAGCTTTACAGCGACAACGCATGCACGCTGAGAGCCAAAGCCCTTCTTAACCATCTCAAAAACCCTGCTGAATACCTGACAATAAAAAGCACAGTCATAGACTATGGGAACACGCCTCTTTTGCCAGGCGACAAAATACATGTGACATTGCCAAACGAGAACATAGACGCAGATTTTCGCATCTTAAGCGTTGAATACCGTGTTGACGCCAAGTCGCAGACGCTTGAGGTGACCTTGGAGCTTGGAAGAGAAACACCATTCTTGGCTGATTACCTGTATGCGCTTCGCAGCAAGACAAGCCACTTGAGCAGACATAAAGTAGCAAGGTGAAACAAGGTGGACAAGCAGCTTTTGAAACAAATCAGAAGCCTTCAGATCGGAGCGCTAGTCCGCGTGGATTGGACAGATGCCTCAATAGGGAAAAGCCTCAGCGGAGGCTTAGGGGGCATAGATGTTCCAGTCACCAGTTTTGGCATCTTCATAGGAATACTCGGCGAAAAGAACAAGCACATCATATTGGGTCAGAACCACTTTCGCTATGCAGATGGACTCTACGACATTGACTACACAGCCGTCCCATTGTCATGGGCTGTAAGCATAAAGGTCATCGAAAACCAGCACATGAATTCTGAAGAGTGCAAGCAGCTTTTGAACAGCTTTTTGATGGGTGGAAGACGCGACTTTCCAAATCGGTGCAGACAACAGAAGGTGAGAAACCACGACAGACTGGATTAGAAAAGCATTAACCAAAACAATACAGCGCAAGGGTTCACGGGGAAAAGAGTACATACTCGTTGTTCAGCCAAACGAGAAGCTTGTCTATGGAGTCAAGTTTGCTATTGCCATGACTGTCTGTCTTTCAGCCTTAGAAATCGCTCACATGTCTTTCTTAGGCAGTTGGAACAGCGAAGTCTTTGCAGCCATAACGGGTTTAATTGGAACCATAAGCGGCATTCTAATCTCTCAAAAAACCTAGAGGGGGTAGGCTTCGAGTGTATAGTCATAGGCTTAGGGGCAAGGTAAGACGTGCTCAAAAGGAAGTTGAGACTGGAACGCAAAGGCTCAGGCAGAAGCTGATAACGCAACTCGAATCAATGTTTGACCTGGCTGAACAGTCTGCAAGAAACGCCAAGACACCCAAACAACGTGAAGGATTCATGCGCATTACAGGCTACATCGCCCAAGTCTTGAACAGCCTCAGCCGCTCTTTCGACGAGGCTCTGATTAACGAGGAACTGGACCGTTTGGAGAAGATGATTGATGAGGCAATCACAAAAGACAAGGATAAAGGAACTGCAACAGCGGTTCAAGGATCATCTGGAAGCTAAGGCAAAGCGGATTCCAGAAGACTTTGTCAAATTCACAGAGCATATGCTGGGCTTAAAGTTAACCGCTTACCAGAAAGAAGCCGCAGAACTTCTGAGCAAGAATGATTCTGTTGCTTTAAGATGGAGTAGGCAATCGGGAAAAACGCATTTGATCTCTGCTTGGCTACTGCACTACGCTCTGTTGCATGATGGTTATCAAATCGCAATTGTGGGTCCTAGCTGGCGCCAAACAAAAATTCCCATAACCAAAATCAACGGATTCCTTACTAGAATTCCGAAAGGCTACTATCATAAGTTGCAGCAGACAATCGTTAGGCTGAAGAACCAGTCAGTCATCCAAGCCTTGCCATGTAGCCCAGAAACCGTGAGAGGGTTTTCGTTAAACTGCGTGTACATGGACGAAGCCAATTGGATTAACCATGATGAGGAGCTGTATGATGCCATATTGTTTACTCTTGCAACCACTGGAGGCAAGTTTATCTGCAGCAGCACACCAGGCAGCGCCGACAGCCTATTCTGGAAAATCTTCAACAGACCACAATTCGCAAGGTTCGCAAAGAGCCACGTCACATGGGAGCAAGCCTTAGAACCTAATGGACCTATGAGGCGGAAGTGGCTTGAAGACCGCAAGCAAGAGTATGAGGGCGACCCATGGCGGTGGAAACGGGAGCTTGAGGCAGAATGGGCAGAAGACGAGAGCGTCTGGATACCACTAAGCCTCATAACGAAGTGCATTGACAGCGAACTGGAGCTTTGGGATTTTGAAAGCCTCCACAGAGGCAAATTCTATGGCGGGCTGGATCTTGGCAAGCATCAAGACTATTCTGCATTCATCGTGATCGAAGATGTCGACGGCAAATACTTGCTGAGACACGTGAAAGTGTTTCCGCTTGAAACAAAATACGCCACAGTCATAGGTTACGTGAAAACCTTAACGGACAGATGGCAGACTTTTGAGAAAATCCGCGTTGACACAACTGGAGTTGGCGAATACATCACTGAGGACATGGCTAATGGCGGAATCGAAAACGTCGAAGCTGTAACCTTCACTAGCAGCAGAAAACAAGAGTTGGCAAGCATCTTGAAGCAGCGGATGCTGGATGCAGCTTATAGCTTTCCCTTTGTCAACATACAAGTCTCACCGAACAAGAGCCTCAGCTATGTCAACGAGCTTAACATAGAAAAATTCGAACTCAGAAAGGACGGGGCACTGCATTTCTCGCACCCGCAAAACCAACATGACGATGTCTGGTGGGCAACAGCATTAGCAATATCCTGCGGAGTAAAACTGGCTCCAGACCCACTTCTAGCTGTAATACCCAGACGAGGCAACAAACTGCAACAGGTTCGCAAAAAACTGAACAAACGAAAGGTTCTGGGAGTTACGAGATGAGAAGGAAGCGCGAGTTTTTCCACATCACTAAATATGCACGTCGATATGATAGAAGAGAAGGCAAGTTTGTGATTAACATAAGCTATGAAACTGCTGCTCCAGAACCAAGTGAGCGGGTTGTTGCTGTTGCGGAAGGCTTCGGGCTGGGGCTTGACCAGTGGCAAAGATTTGTCATTTACGATGATGTTGAACTGAAGATAGGATCTACGGACATTGTTTACATAACAGGTGATTCTGGAAGCGGAAAGTCTGTCTTGTTGAAAGCCTTGGAGAAAGATATACGAAGAGACATGGGAACAAGCTGCATAAATATTGTGGATATTCAGCCTGAACCAAACAGACCGTTAATCGAAACGGTCGGCAAAACAGTTGAAGAAGCATTAGAGCTACTGAGCAAAGTTGGCTTGAATGATGCATTCCTGTTCCTAAGAAGTTATGAACAACTGAGTGATGGACAGAAATACCGTTACAAGATAGCGAAAATGATTGAAAGCAAAGCGCAATTCTGGATCATGGACGAGTTTGCAGCCACACTGGACAGGGACACAGCCAAAATAGTGGCATACAACCTTCAGAAACTCGCAAGACAACAAGGTAAAGCAGTTTTAGCAGCAACAACACATACAGACCTACTTAAAGACTTGAACCCTTCAGTGCATGTTCACAAGCGATTTGGCAAGGAAATAACCGTAAACTACTATCCAAACCAACCAGCCAAAGAATGTAGTCTCGTTAAGCAAATGCAAATTAAAGAAGGCACAACACAAGACTGGAGAAAACTCGCAGGCTTTCACTATCGTAGCCACAAGATAGCTGCGCCCCGAAAAATCTTCTGTCTGAAACGTGGCGAAGAACTGTGCGGGGTAATAGTCTTCAACTATCCGCCACCCACATGCTTTGGACGAAGACTTATCCTTCCAAAAATGAGCATGAAAGAATTAAACGAAAAGCTGAGCATAATCACCAGAGTTGTCATACATCCCAAATACCGCACGATAAGCTTAGGCGCAAAGCTTGTCAGGGAAACCTTGCCTTTAGCCGGGACACCCTACGTGGAAATGCCTGCAGTCATGGCAAAATACAATCCATTTGCAGAGAAAGCAGGGATGAAAAGAATAGCTGAACAGCCACCACCAAAAGAGGCCCTAAGAATTGTGATGACACTTCAACAATTCGGGTTCAACACTCAATTGCTTGGTAGCACTAGTTACGTATCAAGCAAGTTCAAAACTTTAGACAGCAAAGCTGTTACAGAGATAAAGAATGCATTCAAAAGAAACTATCATATACGCTTTCAAAAAGCGTTCACCCACCATTTGCCTTTTGGCAAAAGAAAAGCGTATAATCGCGAAATTGTAGATGCCAGCATCGAGAAGCTAGTACAGTTAACCAAAATCTGCAGTTTCTTAGCCCAAACGAAAGTATATCTTTGTTGGATGGCTTCCACAAAGAGTTCTCAACCAAACTGTCAGAGAATTGGGTACTGAAGTCGGTTTCAATCTGGATATATTTTCTAGAGCGAGATTACAAGGGTAATCGTTTCCGAATAGAATACGGGAAATGCAAGAAGGTGTTGTCACAAGATTAATTTACGCACACCCAAGGAAAACTTATATTCTGATTTGTTATTCCAAATCTTCAGTAGTTGGTGGTGGTCTTATGACCGAGTTTAGTTGGAGAAATGTCGCAAATGAACATCCATATTCAACAGTAGCTTTCTTTCTGGCAATCATAGTTTTTATACTGATTGCAATCTATGCAATAGCTGGAGTGGGCGAACTAACAGGACTTGAAAGACAAGTCTACTTTATGTTTATTGGTGTTTCTACTGTTCTTATTGCCCTAGGGTTCGGACTGATATTGGTTTTTGAGAAGATGCAGCTCAAAGCGGTAGGAACAATATTGGGCGCCTTGCCTAAACATGAAGAGCCTGAAATTAGAGTTATCGCAGACCCCAATGACATATGGAGGCATTCAATAGAGCTGCTTACTAAGCTTATTCACGAAGAAAGAGCAGAGAACAAGCACGCGTATGATGTGACCACTTATATGAATAGGATTCGCTATGAAGAACAAGTTGCCAATGTGCTTGACAACGGAATCAGATTTGATCGAATATTCTGCTACGACGACTCAAGCGACCGTGCAAGTGACCAAGCGATAAAGTGGTTTTCCAACAAGATAATTGAAGGTGGTGAGGTTGAACGTGAGGATATAGAGGATTTCGAGAGTGAAATCGCAAGAGCCTTCAATGGTAGTGGCCAACTCACCGATGAGAACTTAAAAAAACTAAATGAAATAATAGCTAGATTACATGAAGCACGTGCTCAAAAGAAACTCAGAATAGGAACTTTGCGTTACCCACAGCATACTGATTTTGTGGTTGTCAAGTACACGCCTCGAGATGCTGAGACAGAAGTTCACGAAGTTGTGGCAAATTTTAAGACAGACCCAACAGGTTTGACCTATACTATAGGGATTCATGGAACAAAACGAATCGCGCTTGAATACAAGAACATGTTTGAAAATGTGCTTGGTGCTGGTCTATGAAAGTCATCAAAAGCCTTAATGGAGAACCCGTTCCCATTCCTCAGGTCAGGAAGGAATTAGACGAAGCATACGAAATAGATACCAAGTTTGAAAACTCTAGGGTCTTATACTCGATGTGTAATAGTCCCCCTCAAATAGCTAGAGAGGCCCATTTGAAATTTATCGAGGCTAACCTAGGTGATTCGCCACTGTATCCTGGGACTCTCATTTTGGAGAAATCTGTAATTAGTATGATAGGCGGGCTACTTCATGCACCAGATACGATGGCAGGTTCGATACTTAATGGCGGTAGTGAAGCGAACATATTGAGCTTATGGATTGCAAGGGAGAAGAGAAACACTTCAAAAGAGCTTGAAGTTGTGGTTCCGGAGAGCGCACACTATTCGATTGAGGTTGCGTGCAAGATGTTACGTCTCAAGATGCGACCAATACCGTTAGATGAGAATTATGTGATGGACTTTAAAGCTGCCAAAGAGAATATCAAAGAAAACACATGCGCTGTCGTAGGAATTGCTGGCACGACCGAGCTTGGCGTTATCGACCCCATTCCACAGTTAAGCAAATTATGTGAGGAAAGAGGCATTCATCTTCATGTGGACGCTGCATTCGGAGGTTTCGTTTTTCCTTTCCTAGAATTAGCAGGTTGGGAAGGTAAGTTTCCGTTATTCGATTTTCGTCTAATGGGTGTTAGAAGTATTACTGTAGATCCGCATAAAATGGGTAGATCAACTCAACCTGCTGGTGCCTTACTAGTCAGAGAACAAAGTGATCTTCAATACATTAAATTCAATTCGTATTACCTATCTTCAAGCGTTCAACACACAATGTTGGGAACACGATGCAGTGCCAGTGTAGCTTCAGCATATGCGGTTATGCGATCTATGGGGAAAAACGGTTACATCAATATGCTTCAAGGTTGTATGAAGAGAACCAATTATCTTTGCCGTTTGCTAAAAGAAGAAAAATTTCAGCCTGCGATCGAGGAACCTATCGCTCCTATAGTGGTAATAAAGTTTCCGCAAGAATATGTAGAGGCAATCAGGAAAACGCTTCAAGAGAGTCCCTACGATTGGCGAGTTTCGGTGTGTCGTCATCCTCCAGGAATTAGGGTCGTTTTGATGCCACACGTCAGAGACGATATTCTCCCTAGTTTCGTCAATGATCTTAAGCTAGTGTGTGAAAAATTAAAAATTCGCTAACATTCGACTTATTCATAGATGTGCAAATACTAGACAATGAAAAGTAGCAACTAAGCAAGAATGTCCTTAAATCTAAGACCGAAAACCGAACATATTCCTAGAGAAAAGTAAAAAGTGCAAGTGACAATTAATAGGTTGAGTGAGATTATGAGCTCGAGCCTGTCAAATGGAGAGAAACATGTCCTAACAGTTTTGGCTCCACTTAAGAAGTCTATTCCTATTGATGAATTGGTCAAAAAAGCGCAGGTTCCCTTGGATAAGGTTATAATTCCTTTGACAACTTTGGTCAACCAGGGATACATATCGGAAATCCCGGTAGGGTTCTACAAAATAACAACGGAAGGAAGAAAGGCGATTGGTTTATCGGAAAACGCAATCAAAGGAATTACCATAGGCAAGAGATACAAGCTTATGCCTCCTCCAGTAGGTCAAGGGCAATATGGCAAAGTGTATAGAGCCAAAGATAAGAAATTGGAAAGAATTGTCGCAGTGAAGTTACTTCATGCAGGATTGAAGGAGTTTGAGCAACTCAAAAAAGAGGGTCGCGCCTTGGCTCGTGCAGGAAAGCCCGACAGCATAGTGGTTGTTCATGATGTAGGTCGTGACAAGAGGCGTGGATGGCTTGTTACAGAGTTCATGGAAGACCCTACTCTACACAAGTTTCTTAGCAAGATGATCGACGAAGGAAAATGGTTGTCGTTTGATGAAGCTAGGCTTATGATAGAACAGTGTTTAGAAGCTATACAATTTGCACATAGCCAAGGTGTTGTGCACGGTGATATAAAGCCTGCTAATATCTTTGTTATCAAGACGAGTAAAATAAAGCTAGGTGACTTCGGGGTGGCCAGAATTCTTGGAGAGATGAAAAAGATGGTAAAGAAAAGATATCCGATTGGCTACAAAAGACGCTTAGGTTCATCCACCTTTGCCGCGCCTGAAGTCCTAAAAGGTCAGCCGCCACACTATCAATCCGATCTTTTCTCTGTTGGGATATTAGCGTATATTCTGATCACTGGTCAACACCCATTTTGGCATAGATCAGGCTTAATCCCGATCCCTGAACTCATTAAAAGCGAAACCTATAAACCTCGCAAGCCAACTGAATTGAAAGAAGGTATTCCTAAGAAATATGAAGATATTGTAATGCGTCTTCTAGAGAAAGATGTTAAGAAGCGATATCAAAACGCAGATATCGCGCTTAACGAATGGCGAGAGAAGACGATCCAGTGCCCGAAATGCAATACCGAGAATACCTCATCGAGTAGATATTGCTCTCACTGTGGTCATTCATTATGCAACGACGCAAAAGAAAATTTACGCAAGATCGAGAGAAAAAAGTCTTAATTTGCCATAACACTTCTCTTTGCTTAGCCTTGCATCAAAAGGTTTAATCTAAGTGTCAATCAGTTTTGATAACCCTTTTCCATATAACTTAATTCAGACGACCTGCATACTCCACTTAAACTTCACTCTCTAGTAGCACAAGTTATTCTTCCACTATGACTCTTTTAAGGGGCTTCAGAGGGGAACTTTCACACAGCAAAAAAACCCAAAGGCATCTCAATCTTGAGGTTAGGTGGAATAGATATTTCGCAATGGAACATGCCGATTCATTGCATTAAGCCAAATTGTCACAGAGACATTGGGAAGGGCACAACCTCTTTATTTCACTCTAGCAGAGTTAGTGAAGCTTGTAAGGGTTTAGAGGTACGTTATTATTGGAACAGCAACTGTTATCATTTCCAATAAACTAATCTTGTAAATAAAAGAGGAAGTGAAGATGATGAAATTTCAGCGCAGAGTTTCGAGAAAACGTTACTTGAAAAGCAAACGCATATACGAATACGAGCGCATCACTCTAGATATTCCACGAAAATATCACGAAACCATCAAGCCACTACTTAACCAAGATTTTGAAACAAAAGTCACAATAGAAAAAGACGCGATAGTCATCACTTTGACACCCGTTAAAACATTTCGGCACGCAGAAAACATCCCGCAAAAAATAACACAATAAACTCTCCAAGACACACAGTTCTATCATTGAGACTAGAATTTTGTTTATATATCGGCATGCCGAAACATTTTCCGCTAACGACTTTTCTGTCCGCAGAAACGTTTTAGCCTAGTTTTTTAGACACAAAAATGTGTAAATTAACGTGAATAACCCCCTCAGCACATACTTGAAGTTTTTGCCAGTCACGGCTGGTACGCGAAGCCATTGCCCAAACCAAAAACCACAAAACTCCAAGTATTCAAAGGCAGAGAAGCCAAACTCAACCAAGCGATATTCCAAACCCTAGCACTGAAAGGACCACAAACAATCTACGGTATACACAAACAAATACGCAAAACCAGAGGCTTAAGATACACACGATACGCAAGCGTCAACAAACGAGTCAGATCGTTGGAAATATCAGGTTATCTCGAGAAATCAAGCGCCAGAAAGACTAAAGCAGGCTTTGAGACGATGGAATACGAACTCACCGCTAGAGCTTATTTGGCTTTAGCATTTGAATCAATCACGCTGGAAAACTTGCTGAAGCAGATAAATAAAGATGTTGCATTAGATATCTTAGCTGCAATAATCTCCTTGCTATGAATTCACGCATTTAGACAGAACTTTGCACTTTTCTTTTCTGGCATTCAGGCTCGTGTAAGTCATCACTGTACGGATGCACAAATTGGAGAAACACAGGATTATTATACAGGTTTGCACATCAATTTGCTGAGGAGTCAATAGTGGGCAATTCGGAGAAGAAGAAAAAGGAACCAACTTTTAGGAAAATCGAAAACGGCATGATTTTTACTTCAGAAGACAAGATCATTGTTGGGTTTCCAACTGAAGTAGAGACAAAAACCACAGCGGGAGGAAAAGTAACAGTCTTGGGCGGCAAGGCGGGAGGTCAAAAATACACCAAGGTGAAGTACGATTGGCAGGTAATTTCAGGAAGTCCATTACCGAAGAAAGAAATGGAAGAACTAAAAGATACGATAACCAGTACTTCTGGAACCATTGTAGCTTCTCTGAGCAACGCCTCCTTAATCAACGCGATGCCAAAATGTAGAAAGTGCGGCACTCCATTGTTCATAGTTGGAGAAGGCTTTAAGTGCCAAAAATGCGGTGAACCAACCACATGATCTCAGCGCGAGCTCGTCTCAAGTAGTATGAGAGTCACTGTTTATCGTTTTGTGTGATCCATCGCTGTTCATCGGAAGAAAGAAAGAGAACAGCAATTGTAGAGAGGTAGGGCTCTACCTCAACATGATTCGTGCATTGCTGATATGTCCATATTCTGACACTGTTCCTTGGCGGGTTCTCGTAGGGAACACTATTCCTACTAAGGCTCACAGAGGAATACTGTTCCTTAGCGGTGCCAGAATTGTCTTAAAGTCTTGTGGCAACATAGTTTAGAGGTGAAAGCGCGTTTGGTCAATCTGGTTGAAGATTGGGAAGTCCTCGAAGAGTATGCTGGAGACAAACAAGGCTTCTACCAAGTTTTAGGAGAAGGCGAAGCTGTCGAAATCCGGATAGCCATAGGAAGACTAGGCTTCAAAAAAGAATTTGAAAGCAAAAATGATGCCCTGCTTAACCGCATCTTAGCCTTCTGTAAAACACGAAAATTCATCCGCATAAGCGAAAACGTCAGAGACGAATTCTTCTTCAAATAGCCACAATGGAGGCTGAAAATAAGCAAAAGTGATGTGTGAAATAAATGGGTAAGGCCATTCCAAAAGGTTCAGTGGTTTACATACGCTACAAGGATCATGTCCTCTTCAAAAATGTAG
>Ga0078972_1016673_pt1 | contig 10797 bp, 13 predicted proteins | sample YelNatPaOPGAMG01_FD_67568 | JGI IMG/M metagenome (GOLD analysis project Ga0078972, IMG submission 67568) | Hot spring thermophilic microbial communities from Obsidian Pool, Yellowstone National Park, USA - OP-RAMG-01 (SPADES assembly) (version 2) | ecosystem: Environmental > Aquatic > Thermal...
CATGAGAGAAAACCCTCACCTTAATCCTCTCCCTTAAAAAGGGAGAGGAAAAGGGATATGGGGAATTAACCCTTCAGCCCGACCTCTTTTTTAGCAAAATGGTCTAACTAAAGGTTTCAATCACTTGCCAAGGTAATTAATTGGTGGGCGAGATTAAAGTTTATTTTTTAACTCAACTAATTGCTTCAGGTGATTTTGTTCCTGACTGATTAACTCATCAACTGTCTTTAAGTTATTTTCTGGTACCGCCTTTTTCATTCCTTCATAGAAAATAATGGAGTCCTTCTCAAATCTAACGCCTAAATCTATCGCCTCGCTATCGCTTTTTATTTTCTTGGCAATCTCTCTCCCTTTATCCTTCTTTGTAAAAACATATTCGGATGCAAGGGCATTCATATATGCAAAATATTCTCCAGGATAGCTCTCTGCAGGCTGATATTTTTCTAAAGCACTCAATATCTTTTTAAAGACCTCAATGTGTTTTTCTTCTTCGCCAGCCAGATATTTAAATATCTCCCTGGCCTTTATAGACTTTGACTGTCTACTCAGGGTACTATAGAAATCCAGGCCATTTTTCTCTATCTGGACCCCTATCTCTACTATCTCGCTTCCAGAAAAAATATTCCCCATAGATTTACCTCCTATTGTATATGCCTTGGCGTAAGGTCTATAATTTTTTTAACCTCTACTACAATTAGATACTTTGGTTCTGGTAAATGCGCCTCTGGATGATGCGGATGCCCTTTTTCTCCAAGCATATTCTTCAAAAGTCTCTGGGTTATTCTCGAGGCAATCTTTTTCTCCCAGATATCTATATAAGAGGGTTTGGGTTTATCTATCGCCAATAACCTTGCTTTGCCTTTCAGACAATATCCTCTAAAGTGATGCTCATCCACTGCAGTAAGACTTATCTGCGGATTTCTTTTCAAGTTATTATAGGTCTGTGCCAGATAAAGATCAAGTAGATATACCAAGCCCATCTTATCTATCCTTACAATGCCCTTGCAGGAGGTATGTAAGGTACCATCTTTATCGATGGTGGAGACGATAACAAATTTCTGTTTACTAAAAAATTGTATTATCTCTTCGCTCAGCCTAACCATCAGATCTCTATCTCAGCCATCCAGCGACCGTGAAGATTACAGTTTTCAAGAACCAATAATTTCCCAGAATCTACCTTCAGATGTATCCCTAAAGCAGGATTTAGTTTCTCAGGGGTTAGATGATATCTACCAATAAATGTGCGGTCTAAATAGATATCTATATACATAATATAATGTTTTGTCTCCATGGGATGCAAGATTTCGCCAATCTTAATATTTGCATCCACACACCCAGGACCTACTAAACCACAGGTCTTAGTAATCTTAATCTGCGGAATATGCTTTTTTTCTAATTCGCTTAGGTTCTTTTGGTCAGCTGGTTTTCTAATCGCAGCATTATCTAACTTAAATGCCTCTTTCTTTGCCCCGCATACAGGGCAAATCTCTGGAGCTGCGCCAAACGCCACATAACCACACCTGCCACAGACAAATGTATCCATTTTTCTCCTCCTAGATTTACTCTAATAAATCCTCGACGTATAGCAATTATCTAAATAAGTGGATTCTTCGTTTTGATGAACTATTTCTTGAGCACCATCTTCTGGCCACAACACATTATATCACAATCCGTACAGCTACAAACATTGTCCACTGTAACTGCCATGCCACAAACATTACAAACATAACGACTGCCTTTTTTAGCAGTCTTTGTTTCCTTGTTTATTCCGCACCTACCTTTCATCTTAACCACCTCCTTTAAATCCTTTCAAATAAATCCTTCCCTACGCCACACACAGGACAGACCCAGGTATCTGGCAAATCCTCGAATGAGGTCCCTGGCTTTATTCCATTCTCAGGGTCTCCTTTTTCAGGGTCATAGATATAACCGCAAATTGTGCAACGATATTTCACCATCTATTTATCCTCCTTTTATCTTCAATGCAAAACCCTTACCAAATTCATAACAATTTTTAAGTTCTTTTTCATCTGGAACATATCTGACTGATAAAGAGGGTTGGGCAATTTCTAAACCTGACTCTTTCAGAATATCTTCTATATTCTTTACTGCCCCACCCTGCCAACCATAAGAACCAAACACACATGACAATCTATCTTTTGGTTTCAGACCTTTCAAAAATTCCAAAAAACCAGCGATGTTTGGCAACATATCATTATCATGGGTAGAAGAACCTATGATGAATCCCCTGGCGTCCAGCATCTCTTTAATTATCTCAGTGCGGTCAGATTGATTAATATCGAATAGTCTTACCTCTACGCCTATATCAAAAATGCCCTCGCTTATCTTCTTTGCCATTTTCTCTGTCGCCTTCCACATTGTCTCATAGACTACTATTATTTTAGGTATTGTTTCATTTTTCGCCCACGATAAATAGGCGCTTATAATCTTTAATGGGTCCTTCCTCCAGATAATCCCATGGCTTGGGGCAATCATTTTAATATCTATCTTCATCTTTCCTAGTTCTTCAATCTTTTTCAAAATAATCTGGCTTAAGGGCCACAATATATTTGCATAGTATTTTTTTGCCTCATCCATAAGCTCTGCCTGATTAACCTCATCGTCAAATCTTTGTGAGGTAGCATAATGCTGGCCAAATGCATCATTGGGCAATAGAAGCTGTTCCTCTGGGCAATAAGTAAACATGCTGTCTGGCCAGTGGACCATTGGGGCCTCAATAAAGGTCAAGGTCCTTTTACCAAGATTTATCTTATCCCCAGTCTTTACCACCTCAAAATCCATGTCCAGATAAAAATTTTTCCAGAGACCCTCTTTACATTTTGCAGTCCCTAGAACCTTTGCCTTTGGACATAGTTTTAGTATCTCAGGAAGGGCCCCAGAATGGTCTATCTCCACATGATTGGCGATAATATAATCAATCTTCTTCGGGTCAATAATCTGTTTTATATTCTCAATCATATCCCCGGCGAATGGCCCATAGACTGTATCTACAAGCGCAATTTTTTCATCCATGATTAGATAGGAATTGTAGGTAGTTCCTCTTTTTGTAGTATAGGTATAACCATGAAAATTGCGCACATTCCAATCTATAGCTCCTACCCAATATATATCAGGCAATATCTTTACTAAAGACATTTTCATCACCCCCCTAATAGCCAACAAAATTTTCTGTAATAATATTATCCTGGGATACCTTTAGCTCAACATTAAGAATTTTCTTCATCGCCTCTACCATACCAGGAGGTCCGCAGAGATAAAACTTTCTTTGAATATAATCCGGGATAGTGTCTTCTATAATCTTTTTATCAATCAAACCAACCCTGGATTCTATCTCTAATGTAGGCTCAGAAAGGATATGCACAACCCTTAATCTGAAAAAATTATTTTGCATCTCTTCAAAATCCTGTCTAAACACAATGTCATTGACTGTTCTATTGCCATAAAGAAGTGTCATATCTATATCCAACTTTTTATCTACGACATATCTACAGATGCTTCTTATAGGAGTAATACCAATCCCTCCCGAAATAAATGCGACCTTTTTATACTCATCCTTTAGGGTAAAATTGCCAAAAGGGTATTTTATGGTAACATAATCACCTACCTTTAAACTATTCAATTTATTAGAAAATTCGCTATCAGTGATCTTTTTAGTAAATTCAATATGGCCTTTTTCAGTAGGAGAGCTGGATATGGAAAGATACCTTTCTAAAGCGGGTTCTTTTTTAAGATTGACTAATAAAAACTGACCTGCCTTAAAGTCTATATTTTGCGGTTCTAAACGAAAACTTTTTACATTATAGGTCCTCTGGATTATCTCTTTAATTTTTACATCTAATTCAATAGCCATCTTTTATCCTATGATTAGCTTATTATACCCTTAAACATATTTTCTCAGCAAAGTTTTTTTCATCTATTTTTATAATCTTTTGTTTTGCCATGTATTAACCTCCGGGTCTCTTAAGAAAATGATACCATATAAGTATCATTTGTCAAGAAAAATTTTGACCTTACTTATAGGGAATTAACCCTTCAGGGTTTCATCAGGAGAACAGCCTGAAGGCTGGGTTCCCTCGTGATAATGGAGTAGCACCCGAAAGGGTGCGCCATTTTAATCTACCTATTTTTACACTTTATCGCAGCCTCTCCACCTTCTTTTAAACAGTTTTATACTTATATAAGTTCGGTGGACAAGTCGGCTGCTACTCCAACTCATATGGGGAATTAACCCTTTAGGGTTTCATCATGAGAGAAAACCCTCACCTTAATCCTCTCCCTTAAAAAGGGAGAGGAAAAGGGATATGGGGAATTAACCCTTCAGCCCGACCTCTTTTTTAGCAAAATGGTCTAACTAAAGGTTTCACCATGCGAATAGTCTATTTCCAGATGCATGTTTTGGCAATGGTAAAATAAAGAGGTGCTTGGTAAAAGTATAACTGGCGGAGAGGCAGGGATTCGAACCCTGGATACGGCCTTTCAGCCGTATAGCGGTTTAGCAAACCGCCGCCCTAGACCACTAGGCGACCTCTCCTTTAGATTTAAGCTTATAATGCATCTGGCGTTTTATTTTAAAAAATTCTTTTATAATAGACCCTGCTTCTTCTTTTAAGATGCCTTTCTTAACCTTGAAGTTATGATTTAATCCTTTGTGATTCGCAATATTCAAAACCGAACCGCAAGCGCCTGATTTTGGGTCATCTGTAGCGTATATAAGTTCCTTTATCCTTGCAAGGACCATTGCGCCTGCGCACATACTGCATGGTTCAATTGTAACATATATTGAGCAACCAAGCAATCTTTCGTTTTGTAAAAAACTTGCCGCCTGTGTGATGGCTATCATCTCAGCGTGTGCAGTAGGGTCTTTTAATGTAAGAATCTGATTATGTGCGCGGCCTATTATCTTATCTTTATATACAACTACTGCCCCAACAGGCACCTCGTCTTTCTCAAATGCCTTCCTTGCCTCCTTCAGCGCCTCTTTCATATAATATTCATCTTTTTTCATATTGTCCTACTCCAAAACTGCCCTTAACATCCCCCTTACTGAATTTGCTACATATATCTCATCCGCATTTAATAAATCCTTCTTGTATAAGACCTTTTCCTTTAAAAGGGGGTTCTCTTTAAAAAGATTTTTTCTAAACACGCCTTCCAATAAGCCACACCCAATCGGCGGGGTATAGAAAAATCTACCCTTTTTTATAATTATATTAGAGATTGAACCTTCTGTAATCTGATTTTTTTCATTTGTAAATATGACATCAAAATAACCCTTTTTATTCCATCTATTATATTCTTCGTCATAAAGATGCCTATTGGTAGTCTTGTGATACAAAAACATATTATCTGAAAAGGTCCTTTTCGTAGAAAATCTAATTTTTACAGGTTCTCTTTCTTTTGTTATGGGTCTATAATCTATTCTTATATTGCCAGTTTTACCAAGAAGCACCCTTACCTTGTAGGAGAGCGCTCTTTTAAATTTTTTTTCAATTTCTTTTAATCTTTCGATAATAAATTTTCTATCAAACCTGAAATTAAAATGCCTTGCAGAGGACTTGAGTCGCTCAAGATGTAACCTAAGAAGATAAAACCCATTTTTAGGTTTCCACAAGATACTCTCTATCAATTCAAAATCCATCCTTGGTAAGGAGATAAAACTTGCCTTGAGCTTACACTCTTCAAACTCCTTTGACGCATTAGAATCATACACAATGCCACTACCTATTCCCATCTCGCCTTTTTTAGAAAGATTGTCTATAAGCACGGTTCTTATTGCTACGTTAAAAACACTCTCTCCATCTGGCCCGATAAAACCAATACCTCCTGTATAGATACGCCTGGGCTCTTTCTCAATGGAGTTTATTATCTCCATTGTACTTATCTTTGGAGCGCCTGTGACAGACCCAGAAGGAAATATCGCCTTAAATAATTCATAGAAAGATGTGTCTTTTTTAAGGATGCCTTTAACCGTAGAAACCATCTGAAACAGTGTCTCATAGCGCTCTACCTCAAAAAGCCCTTTTGTTGCAACGGTCCCTGACTTACAGATTCTGCCGAGGTCGTTTCTTAAAAGGTCCACTATCATAATATTTTCACTTCTATCCTTAATACTATTTTCCAAGATAGTTTTTTTAAACTCATCTTCTTGCGGTGTACGACCACGTTCGATCGTCCCCTTCATAGGCCGCACTACTATAGAATTTCCTTTTTTTCTAAAAAATAATTCTGGGGAAAATGATAATATAGAATATCTATCTGTATGTATAAACGCTGAATATGAAACCGCCTGCCTTGATTTTAATTCTCTATAAAGTCCATAGATAGACCCTGAAAAGTTAAATCTATATTTGAATGTATAATTTACCTGATAGGTAATCCCTTTTCTTATAAAATTTTTGATTGCCTTTACATTATTTATATATTCATCTCTTGAAATGTTTGGCCTGAAATCTGTAATGCGATATGTTGAGATAGCATTAAATAAATCTATCGCTTCTCCTTCCCGGAATATAAACGGATTTTTATATACGCCGAACCATACCAGAGGAAAATCACTGCCTATGGCCAGTGATTTTAGAGTCTCTTCAAAAGAATACCCTGCCTCATAAGAAATAAATCCTGCTAAATAATATCCCCTCTTACGGAAATCCTCCATCTCGAAAAATACCTTTTCTACATCATCTAGAGAATAGCAGGATATTATCTTTAATGGATTCAAAAAAAGGTAGGAATAGAGATTTTCTCTGTCAAACCTATTTGTCTCAAGAAAAACAAAATTATCTCTTGGGGATTTAATCATTAAATAATGGTAATTTATGAGATGAGTTTGAATACTACGCCAAGATTATCTTCGTATAATATTACAAAGTTTTTATCCATGCGTATCTGGTATATCAATGCGCCAAAATAATTTTTGCCAACATAGCCATATCTCGTCTTAAAGATATCTTTCAAAATAGCATAAGGTTCGCTCACCCTTCCAAATGCAAGATCTCTATATAATCTATAAAGTTCTGGATTTTTCTTATACATATACACAGGGTCGAGCGTCACAAAGTAGTCATTTTTTGGATTTAGACCTATAAAATATTGAGAATCCGACCAATTGGCGTGGAATATGAGCTCGCCTGGAGGGATATGCTGTGCCATCCATCTGCCTACTTTTTCATAATGGCCATTTATAATCCTTGCCACAAAGGCATTATACCTCACTCTATAAAATGTACTGACACTAAATATCACAAGTAAAAATATAATCGCTGTTCCAACCAAAACTTTCAATCTATCCTTTTTTAAAAAATCTGATATATAAGCCCCTAACCCAAGCATCATTATAAGATAGCCATGGTCAAGGTATCTTTTACATATAAATGAAAGGATAAAGAAAAATGCTGAGAGGCCCAAAAATACCCTGGTTTCAAATCTACATTCCGGCCTTTTCGAGATAGCAAGATACATAATAAATATTATCCCTATTATCACCGTAGGATATCCTAAAAAATAGTCCCTTGTATTCAAAGGAAAAAACTCTGCGCCTAATTCTAATACACCCGTTTTTATAGTATAATATGGAACCAATATGGAATTAAGATAAAAGACCAAAAAATTATTTGGGAAATTAGGATGGATCAAAAATCCTATTACTACCCCAAACGATGCTGCGAATATATTCTTCCAACAAAATCTACGCTCGTGGAAATATCTAATCATCTCTACCAAGATGGTCAACCATATTAATAATGGGCTCGTCACATGTAAAAGGGCATAAAATAAACCTGTAAAAAATAAGGCGAGGTATCTTTTTTGTATAATAAGATGCACAGCCAGGATATTCACCAACATAACCAAGGCCATGGGCCTGGGGCTATTAATGGACTCTAAGAATGGGGCCGAAAGAAAAAAGGCCGTAAGCATAAATAAAAAAATTTTTTTGTCCGTATATTTCTTTAACAAAATATAAAAACCAATGAATAATAAAGATGCAAAAAATGCGCCTGCTATCTTAGCGCCAAAGAATATGTCTTTAAAAAATGTAAACGGTATTAAAAATATGTGATATAGAAAGTCCTTGTCTGAAAAATTTGTAGTGAATGTAGAATATCGTGCCCAATGAAAATCATATTTAGGACCTAACTCTTTTAAAAATCCGGCCATTCTTATATGAAGATACCCATCTGCATCGTAAAGCGTAGGGGTCAAAAACTGAACCATCCATATAATAATAATGCCTAAAATTAAAGCCAATACAATTAAGATAGTATCTCGATTCATATCCAAAACCCATATCTGGAATTATTGGCGGAAGGGGAGGGATTCGAACCCCCGGTGGGCAAATACCCACAGCGACTTTCGAGGCCGCCGCTTTCAACCACTCAGCCACCCTTCCATGGGTAAAACGCCTGTATCTTAAAAGGACTTCTACAAAAATTGGCGCGCCCACCCCGGTTCGAACGGGGAACCTACGGCTTCGTAGGCCGGCACTCTATCCAATTGAGCTATGGGCGCCCATAAATATTATATATCAAAATTTAAATATTTTTCCTTCTATATAATGGAAATTTTTATCTTTAAAAACCGAAAACAGGAAGGCAATATCTTTTAATAAAATTAATTTCATACGCGCTATCTCACATTAAGCCTGCGGTAAAATTCTCCCCATGGAAAATACTTGCCAGGACATTCTGTGACCGCTCCCTTTACCTGGCCATGCCCAAGGATATGGGAAGTTGGGATATTATAATAGTCCTTCAACACCTTCACAAGATACACAAGAGAATCCATCTGTGCAGGTGAGACTTTATCCACGCTAAAATTTCCTACAAGACATATGCCGATGCCTCGATAATTCATGCCATCTGCCTTACAATGGGCGCCATCCTCTTGATGAATCCACCTTGGAGAAACCTCTATATGGCCATCCCTTTTTCCTGCAGTTCCATTATCAATTACAAAATGATATCCAAGCCCCTTCCACTGTCTCTTTGTGTGGGCATAATCAAATTCAAGGGCATTGCCAGCATCTGTTGCACTATGGTGTATGATTATATAATCCCATTTTCTAGAAGGGTATAAGGGTATTACTGAGCGAAGTGGTGCAGCATTTGGAATAAAAAGGACCTGTCCTTTTTCAAGGATGCTTGCATCCTCTAAGCGATTTGCTTTCACTATATCTTCTATAGAAACATCATACATCTTACTTATGCGCCATACTGTCTCTCCAGGCGCTACTGTATGATATATATCTGTTCTGATAATACCAGGTTGAGTTACTATCCGCTCAGGCAATGTTGGAAAAGACTCCATGCCAGTTGTAGGTGGCATGTGCCTTGCAGTTGTAGCACAGGAGCTTAAAAAGATTATTTGAAAAATACCAAGCCCAAATAAAACTATCTTTTTCATATCACCTCACCAATCTCTTTAATGGGACTACCTTAATCCCCATGGCCTCAAGTTCTGGAATAGTATCTCTTAAAACCGTAAGCGTGACTTCTTTATTATGTCCTATGCCTATAGCATATCCCTCTCTCAAGGCTATACTGGCAAGTTCGTTTAATTGTCCTTTTATATAGGACCTTATGTTCTTTTTATTACTTTCATCTGTGAGATCCAGAAAGACATCCCTCTTTGCATATTTTAAGTTAAGCCTTTTTGCTATCTCTTGACACACCGAATCAGGTGATGTCAGGCTATCCATAAAAAATAATCCTCTTTTTTTCAACTCTGTCAGGATAACCTGCATAGTTTTTTTGTCTTCTGTAGCCATAGAGCCCTGATGATTGGAAACGCCTATACTACCAGGAACGCTATTAATGGCCTTATCCAATATGGAGATAATCTTTTTTTTGGCCATATTGCATTTGATGGTAGAAGGTTCTTCTGCATCTCCGCTTTTGGACTCCAAAGGGAGATGTAATATTACATCATATAATTTACTCTTACGCCTCGCTGTCTCTGCGGTATATCTGGAATACCGCAGATTTGGTAAGATTGCTAAGGTAACCGGTCTTTTTATCTGAAAAAGTATTTCTATATTTTCGCGATTGTAGCCCCAATCATCTATAACAAAGGCAACCATTCCTTTTGCGGGTTGCCTTGCCTTATGTATTACAAATATAAAACCGCCTATTATGAATATAATTAGTATAGCTATAAATAATTTTTTATGTGGCATTGAAGACTCTATTTTGATAATAAAACTGGCGGTGTATCTACCGCTTTGTTCGAACTCAATTCCGAGACGCTAATCTCCCGCTCAACCCTTGTGCCAAGAAGAAAGCATTGCTCCCGAGTAGTGCGTGTTATAGCGCTCGAATAGTTCCTAAATAGAGGCTCGCTTTATGCCCCCTCTTCCGCTAAGCGTGCCGTCCCCGAGGGGACGGCAGCGGAAAAGCGTAACCTCTCCCCCTTAAACCTCTAAGAGAGATATATTCCCCCTCTCCTCAGGGAGAGGGGGAAAGAAAAAGACAAAATTTTTCAAAGAAACAGACACACAATAACAGCTTCAATGGGCGGGCGTGCCCCCACCCACGCCCGCCCCATATAAAGAGACGGGCAGAATTTGATGATAAAATTTTTAATTTATCTAAATTTGTGTAAAACTATAATTATTTCCCTTCGCACCGCTCATAAACAATATAGAGCCCTGCGTAATTTTGCGACTTAATTTTGAACAATTATAATTATACAATACACCTTCAATCACTTTTCCTCAATTCTAAAACAGCTTTATTATTTTCTATTAAATCATCCGTCATTGCTTTACCTGTATTTTTCCCA
>Ga0078972_1016675_pt1 | contig 10795 bp, 17 predicted proteins | sample YelNatPaOPGAMG01_FD_67568 | JGI IMG/M metagenome (GOLD analysis project Ga0078972, IMG submission 67568) | Hot spring thermophilic microbial communities from Obsidian Pool, Yellowstone National Park, USA - OP-RAMG-01 (SPADES assembly) (version 2) | ecosystem: Environmental > Aquatic > Thermal...
CGCTAATAGAGAAAGAAAGGGAGAGACTTAAGGAAGTGAGGTATAAGGCTACTTGGAAGACCTATAAAACCTTTGAATCTGCACCAAAGTGCAGAAAGTTAGACCAATTTAAAGAGGATGGAGTAAAGGAATGATGGGATGCACACCCTTTTATTTCCCCCTCTATTTTTGTGAGTATTTAAACGGGTGTAGCCCCCTCTTTAAATACTACCACAGAGGTTTAATCCCTGGCGGAAGGTGATGTATTCTTTTCCTACACTGAAGGCAGTAATACCCGCCTCCGCATAACCTTTGTGGGCGGGGTCTATCGCATGTGCAGTATGGGTTTATGTTAATTCTCTCCTCTCCCATTCATCTATAATCTGTTGATATGTTAATCCTTTTTTGATTCTTTCCTCTACGAATTGAGGGTTTATCTTCCTTATTTCCTCTAATCTTTCAATCAATTCAGGGATGGGTAATACCGGTGGCATGTATTCAGGAGGGACAACGGGATAAAGCGGGATGCCAATTACTACGCCTTCAGGCGGTGGCGATGGCTTAAGTGATGGGGGCTTGGGTGGTCTTACTGGCTTGGGGGCTAATTTCTTCGCTAATTCTATGCTTGTGGTTTGTATAAGTTTTGAGTCTTTGAGTATCCATAGCCTACCGTCTGTGGATTTCACTACTATCATATCCTCCGGAATTGGCAGAAATGATATTACGGTTTCTTCCTTACCTGTTGCTGGATTGTATTCTACTCTCTGATGGGGGATTTCTCTTACCCTCTCATATCCCGGGGGTATGATTTCCTCTGCCGGAGGCGGGATTTTAACGGGTGGTGCTTTTGCTGGTGCTTTGATTTCACCCTTGAGTTTCTCTATCTCTGCCTTGAGCGTAAACTGTGCTCCCTCTAATAATGATTTTGTAGTATCCTGTAGTTTAGTTTTGTATTCTTTCTCCAGTTCGGATAGTTTTCTATCAAATTCTCGTAATGCTACCTGAAGTTTTTTTATTCCTTCTGGGGATTTCACTTCGGGGGTTTCCAGGAGAACATTACGCAATTCCTCATAGATGTAATCCTGGAGTGATAACTTTTCTGCTTCTATTACCCTCTCTACCGCCGTTTCTAACATCTCCCGTAATTCTTCTTCTTCATATTCCTTTGCTCTCTCCTCAATTGCCCGGAGTTCTGCCTCCGGTATCTCCTCAATCGGGCGGGAGATGCCGTAATATTGCTTGAGTTTGCGGTATAGGTTCTCTACCGTGATGCCTTCATCTAAAGTATCTTCCACTACTGCCTTCCAATCTATGCGTTGGATATCTATATTGTGCCGTGTAAGTTCGTCTAAAACCTGCTGGAGCGGGTAAGGATTGAATTTATACTTGGCGGAGAGTTCTTTTACAATCGGGGAAAGCACCATACCCCTGTATCAGAATTTGAGTATTTAAAGAAAGTGCTCACGGAATCGCATTTTTAGGCGTTTACCCCTACCCCTTTGTGTTAAGTTTTACTGCTGGAGCAGGATGATAAGATACCTAAAGAGGTTCTCAGCATTCTTCCCGGTGAGCCATTCGGGATGAGATGCAAAGTAATCCAGGATTTCAATAATTGGCTTTAGATAGGACTGGACAAATGGGCGGGCTATCGGCGGGACAATACCACTTTTACCCCGCGCAGCCAAATACCGGTTTAATGCCTGGGCTGGGGTTAAGCCCTGTTCCCGGCATTTTTCTAGGAATGCGATTATTTCAGATTGGGGTTTTTGTGTTGCCGGGTTGGGTTGAACCATACTTATCCCTCAACCATATCAAAAATTGTTGTGCGTAGTCGGGCGGAATGATAAAAAAGTTATCATGAGTAATATATGGTCTTGGAATACTATTAATGTTGCATGTGTTCAGGAAGTCGTGTATAATATTTGATTTACCGACCACATAATTCCCTTCTGTGATTCTGATATCTCCTTCTTTGATTTGTGACCCATACTTTTCTATAAACTCTTTGCATTCCATATCATATTTGTCTTGTGCATCCTCCGGAGCGGGCGGGGGTTGTGGGGGCTGACTTGGATTACCTGTTATCTGACCGGCTTCCATACCCACTTTAGCCATTACCCCAGATATTGCATTTCCTATTTGGGTTAATGCGGATTCTATAAGTTGTTCTTTTATTCCTCCGGCGGATGAGATACCAAGTTCTTTTATGCCTTCCTTAAGTGCTTTATAGGACTCCACGATATCCTTTAATTCTTGTAGTGGGGCAGTTCTGGCGGGCTGGGACTGAATCGCATTCAGGCGGTTATTGAGGCTACGGATTTCGGATAAAACTCTTTCCTCAAAGGCTTCTTTTTTTTGTTCGGATATGCTCCTCTCAAGCGAATCTATCTTCTGCATGAGCATCTGAATTGTTGAATCATCTTTACGGGAATCCTCTTTGAGCATTCTATAAGCCATAACTACCTTGAAAGTGTCCTCCTGCGGATAAAGTTTTTTGAGTTCTTCTATACTCTTTCCCAAGGCTACCATTTCCTTCAGGTCATCAGCCTGAAGCGAAAGAATTTCTTTCGTTTCACGCTTCCCTTTCATCTCCTCTATTACCTCACTCATTGCATTGACCTGCTGGATGAGTTGAGGATAAGCGTCAAGGATTTCCTGAAGTTTGTTAAGAGTTATCCCTTTCTCCTTACAAAATTTCAATAACTCAAGTTCTTCCTTTTCATTCATGCTTATACGCCTCCTTATCACGTACACCTACAGATTTTAAAACATCATTGAATCCCCGCTCTGGTATGTCGTATTTTGAGAGGAGGGAATCTATATTTATTTCCGGAAAGTTCTCAAGCATGCATTTTTTAATTTGTTCTTTTCCATACCCTTTATTATAGATTAAAAATGATAGGAATTCTTCGGGGGTGAGATAGTATCTTCTATCAAGTTGTTCTATTGCTTTCATCTTCTCCCGGATTGCTATCTCAAGCGTGCGGGAGAGATTGATTTTTCTTTCTTTCGCAAATTTAAGCACTTCAGCAGGCAGGCATACGGTCGTTGTGACCTTATAAGTTGTTCTCTGCTTCATCTTATCACCGTGGGGGTAAATGGCGGATGCGATATAAATATTTGTCGGGCGGTTGTCTGACTGATTCGCATAGATGCGATGATTGAGGGATAGGCTATGCGATATTACGATATTTCTTATATATAAACTTTGCGGTTTGATTGCTATATTTTTCAGTGAACAAAAATGTACATTGATGAACAGTTTTTTGAGAGGATAAATATGTATGCAATCTTTGTGAGGGTGTGGGTTGAGAAAAACGATAAGATAAGATGTATGATGATAAAAAAGAATGCTATACTGCAGGATGGAGAGAAAAGAAAGATATGCTATGAGGCGTAAAGAAAAGAGAGGGGGAGTATGAGGGGGGGAGAAAAGAAAGGGGGGGACTTTTGGCATACATACCTGGGCACACATACATATTCATAGATTAACATTTTTGTGCATCAATGCACAAAAATGTACATTGATGAACAATAGCATTCATGAATAAATAACGGGCATCAAAAAGCACAGTGGGGGCAAAAAAACGGAGAACATCAAAGACACATAGGGGATGCGTATCTCTGCACAGAAATCAGGGTCTCAAAAGAACAGAATCAAAACACATAAACAAATATACAAAAAATAAAAAAAGAAAGGGGGAAGGGATAATATTGATTATCGCTCCGCTTCCTCTAACGCCCTCTTTCGCATCTCAACAGCAGAGAATAACTTTCTGATGTTCTCTATGAGCGTGTTCTCCAGTGCAGTGAAGGCTTCGCTCCAGGTTTTAGCCTCCATCGTCTTATGGATTTGTCTCCGGTCTCCGGCAGGAGCACCCCAGTTATAGTATAGAGCCTCTCCCATGAACTCAAGCCTGCGACAAAAGAGGTATTTTTCAGGTATGCCCCCCTGTTCATCTCCAGCAATAGATACCTTCAATTCCGCAACTATGTTATCGGAATTACCTGGGAGGCACTGACCTACTCTATATATCTCAGCCTTTATACCCCCCTGGTCCCACTCATAACACCAGCGGACAGGGGCATTCTTTTCGTTGAAGGTTTTCTCAACCTTCGCCCCCATGTAGTCCTTCTCTTTCGCGCTGCCACCCTTCCCCCCTGCTGTTGCAGGTGCGGGGGCGGGTGCACCCCCGACTTTGTTTTTCTTTGTTGTCATGTTTTCACCTCTGTGCGTTCTCGCGCAGCATTCTCCTGCACGCACACGCACACACATACGAAATACATACGAAGTATATATACTTTTCGGTAGGGGGTATATAAACCTTTCGTTACATATTACAAATTACATCTTACAAATTACGAATAAATACATAAATAATAAAATATAAATACCATTCGCCTTATACCCTTCACGGTGATAAAATGAAAATCGGTGCACCTGTTGTATCGGCTATGGAGATGATTCAAATAGCGAAGATGCCGGGGGTCAGAATATCCTCAACCCCATTCGGTATAGCGGGCTCACGAACCTGGTATATCGGGGCTTCTGTGCCCTGGAAGGGCATAAAGGGTATTGAGAATGTCAGGGCGATAAACCCCCGTGTCGCCGAAGGATTGAGTAAAGCAATCTCCCTATCAACTGCACACAGGGAGAAGGGTGTCGCCCTTGTGCGTGTCACAGAGAAGGGGAGACGCCCCGGGGCGGTCTTGCTTGTGCCCGCAAAGGTAGCGGAGATGATGAGGGCATCCGGGACGGGTGAGACGGTAGCACGGTATCTTTCAGCATATCAGGTATTCGCCCCGGTTATTCGACCGACCGCAATGACGGTATCAGTGTAAAGAGGTGGTTAAATGGGTCTCACACTTGGAGAAAAGACAAGTCTGATAATTGGAAGCGGAATAGGAACAGGTCTCCCGCCGGTGCTGGAGCGATTGGATGCCTGGCTGGCAATCCAGAAGGTTAAGAAGGGAGAACTCAAAGACCCGGAGGCATACCCGATGTATCAGAGACCGGGTATTGTTGTGCCTCTTGGTGCAGGTATCCCGTGCCTTCTGGCTGGATTGCTCGGGGATGAACTCCTGGCAGGGAAAGAGGAAGGAGCAGGAATACAAGCCATGCTTTTAACGATGGGGACAGGTCTTACCGTAGGCGGTATTAACAACCTTGCGACCGCTTTAGATGGCAGGCTGAAGGCTGGCGTGCCAATCTGGAGACCAGACCCGAATACGCAGTATAGTAGCAAATGTGCATATAGGACAATCGGAGCACCTGGCTATATGGTAGGGTGTGCCGGTGAGGGTGTTATAGTCGACCCGCCTTATAATGCCCCCTCTAATGCTCCACACATAACCGTATCCCCGCCAAAATCAACAGCAAAGCCTAAAACCTGCTGGTAGGAGGGATATACATGATTGAGAACCACATCCTCGCATCATACTACCAGAACCGCATGGACGACATCCGGACGAAAGTAAACGCCATCGCCGGGGCAATGGGTCTTACTTCCGGATTCATTCCTATCCCGACTGCCATACAAGTGCCACTTATTGATTTCAGATATGTTGCGAAAAGCGGGGATATCCCCGCTTACCTGTGGGCTAAAAAAGTGCTTCCCCACTTTGATGCCCGGTGCTTTGGCGGGTTTATTGTTCTTGAGCAGAACTTTAATGCATTCTCTCAAATAGACCCCGACAGTTATGAGCCTGTTGACCCGCCAATTCGTATTCCCGCAACGCATGAAATATTTTGTAGGGGCGACATTCTCATTTACGACAATGGGGTTTACGGAGACAACAGGGATGAATGCGAGAACAAATACAAGATAGGTAAGCCATACAAGGAACAGACGCTACCCTTCTGGATTAGACCGCACCCGACTACACCAGAATACGCAAATCTGACAGAACTACCAGCCGACCCGGAGAGTGCATCACCGCCGGAGGAAGCAATCACTAGGGAGTATTATTTAGAATTGCATGTAACAGAACAGGAATTTGAGGATGGGACTCCAATACGGGACTTTAGTAACTTTGTATCCGCACAGGGTAAATCACTTCTCAAAGTAGATGAAGTGCTTAACGGTATCCTGCTGGTATCCCCCTCATGCTTCAGCCGTAAGTATGGAGCAACTCCATTTTCGCCAACGCCTCCAACCCCGGCATGTGACATAAAAGCACTACTCCAGTCAACAATTAAGAACCTCTACTGATGATTAACTTCCCCTCTTTTTTTATTTATTGGTGGTTGACATGAAGACGAAAGACGATATAGAAACGGATGGAACAATATACGCAAATGATATACAGTTTAAGAGAGGTAAGCAGGGTCAGATTCTATATAGGGATAAAGACAAGTGGCGTAAACTTGACCCTGGAACAGCCGGGCAATTCCTTAAAACGCAGGGAGCAAATGCCAACCCGGTATGGGCTAATGTCCCTTCCGGTGGTGGCAGTGGAGATATACGAATCCAGACAGGGACATATGTAGGAAACGGAGACCCCACACAACAAATAACCATAAATAACCCTAACTGTTCTCGCATCCTTCATGTTCAGGTTATTATGAAAGCACAATTAATAGATAGCCAAGTTGGGGGAACTGGCTTTAAAATTGATGTTATGAGTGGCTTCGGTATGCAATTTTTAGGAGCAGTAAACGACTCCCCGTATCATGTTGAAGAAGAACTAATAACTTTCACACAGCCAAATAAATTTAATGTATTAGGAACATTTAACGGGCTTAATCTATTATACCATTACATAGCATTCTATAGGTGTGGGATATCGTGAGGTGATCGAATGAAATACAAACTTCCTAAAGATATAATGAAAAAATTGAAGGATAAGTCAGTATTAGATACCCCAATCACAGATGGCGTATTCGCCGGGCTGACATACGGACAATCTTTAGAGATTTTATCAGAAAATCCAGGAGCAAATGAAAAGAAATTACTATCTATAGTGAAGAAAAGGAAAAAAGGAAAAGGTGGGAATAAGTGAATGTCAGTATCACCCTATCAAATCCGGTTAAAATGCCCTTACATAAAATACGACACCGTGCCATTTGATATACCCGTTCTATACGACCCAGCAGACAAAAAGGATTATGAAAATCGTTTACCCCTTACCGACCATATAGATGCCTTTCATCCGCTCCGGGATGGTAGAACACTATCATTTAAAGCCCCCCGCTCCACTCCCCCCACGCAAAAAGACGCATCCGGGAAGATAATAGACTTTCACCCTAACCCGGAGTGGTATATAGACCTTGAGCCAATCATCCGTAAAGGGAACTTTCCAGGTATCCCCGCCGGTGCATCTACGGAATTATTCGTAAGAAAACTTACCTTCAGGGCAAAGATTAACATCAATCCGCCATATCCTACATGGTTCAGTTTTGGAAGTTTTGTTATGGGAGAACAAGCCGGTCTCCCGATTTCACCCACAGAGAGCCCTTTCCTGGGCTCTCTCCTCTACTTTGAGGTATTCGTAAGCAATCCTACCACTTATGCCTTTACTGATGATTTCTATGCTAACGGCGTGCTTAAAGGGGTATTTGACCTGTCAGGTATAAATCTCCCTGTGCGATATCTGGGCATGACCACTATGGCAATCCATTACGATTATGTGGACTATGAAGATATTGAGATTGACATAGAGTATGCGAAGGTGGTTTAATGGTAGAGTCAGCATATCAGATATTTACAAGAAACGCATTAGAACCTTCACGATTTCCGGATACCTACGGTGTAGTTTATACCGGATGGCTTTCCTTCATGAGTGCGGTTAATGATTTGATGCACCGGAGTGGGGCAGAGTTTGAAGCAGGACAAACGGTATCAATTCAGAGGGGTGGGGGAGAGAAGATAGACCCAACAAAGGAAAATATGGTATTTGGATGGGCTTTTGATTATGAGACTAATGAACTTATTGAGATAAATGATGCTTTTGAGGATGATGCGGTAGGTGAGAATTTAGAATCTGAACTCATGGCTGGGAGAATACCGGTAAATGTGGTAAATACCCTATATACCGCCGGTATATTAAGCCCCTCTACCACGCTATCAACAATAAAAAAGATTAGGAATAGATGGACTACTTTTAGTAAGCGTATCACAGCAAAGGCTAAAAAATTCGGTCTAAAGACTGTTGGAGGAATCGCAAAGGCTGGTATGCTGGCAATCTTGGTTATTGTGGTATGCCTGCTGGTAGTTGCCGGAGCAGTGTATATTATATTCCGATTTCTTGGATTCGGGACTAATGTAGAAACTACTCCCTCACCATTTGACCCCAGCGATTCAAGATACCCCACATGCCAATTAAACAAAATGCCGGATGGTTCAGTGTGGCATATAAAGAACAATAAAGGAGATATGGAGCAGGTAGGTAAGCCCCCTGTTGAAACTCTGGCAGGAGCAATAACAATAGGAGCTATTGGGCTTGGTATTGGTGCGGTATTAATCGCTATTGCATATTCAAAGGTAAAGAAAGCAAAACGGGAGGGTCAGAAATGAAAGATAATGTAGTATCTATCTGTGCAATAGTATGTATATCTGTGCTTGAGGCAATCGCACTATTGGAAGGGCTTGATGGAGCGATATTCAGTATGGTAGTGGCTGTGATTGGAGGTATCGCAGGATATAAGATTAAGGGTATTGTAGATAAAAGGAGGAAATGATAGTATGCCACTTGGAGAGAAGGTAAAAAAAGATACTGTTGATATGTGGAGATGGAAATTTTACGGGAAAGAACTAAGTCCTGAAGGGGATTATGGGACTGTGCCGTATTCTGAGTTGGCTATGTTTGCCGATTATGCTGGTAAAAAGATTAAACGGTATGGCTTTTTTAAAGAAAATGGAAGAATAATCTACGGAGTTGTTGAAACTGAAAGGGGAATACTTCACGGTTTACCTGGAGAAGTGTTTAGTGATGAAATAATGAGAAAACATAATCTATTTGGGAGATGATAACATGGCAGAACAGAAAGGTAAGGTAGGATGGTGGATTGCGGGTATAACTGCTGTGATAGGTATTGCGATAGGGGTATTGCTTCTGGCTGGTGCTGGAGCAAAGGCAAAGATTAAAACCATAATGAAAAACTGCTCAATTCTGATAGTGCCACTTCCCACAGGTGGGTATCAATACATAGCCACAGGATACTTATATGATGCAAACAATAACCCGTTAAGTAAATTGGTTAAATTCCAGGCAAACTACGGGACAGGATATAATACCCTTCAATCGCAGACTACGGACACAACAGGTAAATTTGCATTCTCTTATATTGAGATGGGAGTAGTATCCCTTGAGGCGCTGCGCGTGATATTTGAAGGGGATAACGAATACGAAAGTTCAGAATGCGTTAAGTTAATTACATGAGTGTTATGGCAAGATATATAATAAAATGTATCCGGTGCGGTTCTGTTGAAACCAGTTCAAAACATTCAGGTGAGGATAAGGTAATATTCCGGGAGAAATGTAATCGGTGCACGGATTCAATCAGGGAAAGAAACATTACCTTCCATGTGTGAAACCATTACCCCTTTTGAGAATGTGCGGTAAAACGCATTTGTGAAAATAATACACAGAAAGGATAAAATTCCTTACATGATTCCTTACTAATGCCGTATAATTTTAATTATACGAAATAAGGTAACCTCACGACATACGGAAAGAAATTAGGGTATATGCGGAGTAAATATTAAATACTCACATTGTATTTACCTTCACGGTGGTAACATGAGAAGAAACAAAACAAAAGGTAAAGATGGGGCTTGTGTTGAGAAAGCAGTAGGATTAATTAGGGGGTGGATGAATGAGCAGAGTGTTTAAGATTGGTAAGGCAAGTTATGGAGTGATTATACCAAAGACTATAGCCGTAGTGTATGATATCCGCCCGGGTGATTTAGTAATCTTTCACCCTGGTAAGGATGGGCTAAAATTGGAGTTCAGGAGAGTGGAATAATGAGAATCCGTAAGGTTAGCGGAAGCATGGTAGTAACAATCCCTGCAGATATCGTAAAAGCGTATGATATCCGGGATGGGGATGTTGCGATTGTTTATCCGCATGAAAAGGGGCTACTTATTGAAATTAAAAGCCGCTTAAATTATTTAATCGAAGTCGGATTGGGCTATTTGTCGCTCAACCGAAGTTCTGCAAGCTTGTCGGGAGGAGAATCGCAACGCATACATTTATCAACGTCGCTTGGAAGCACTCTTGTTGGTTCGTTATATATTCTCGACGAACCAAGTATTGGGCTTCATCCAGCAGATACTCAACGTTTACTAAATGTTCTTAAAACACTAAGAGATTTAGGAAATACGGTATTAGTAGTAGAACACGACGAAGATATTATTCGTCAAGCTGATTACATTATTGATATGGGACCAGGTGCTGGCTTTCAAGGAGGACAAGTTGTTTATCAAGGATCGCCAAATTTAATACACGAAATTCCTCAAAGCCTTACCTCGCAATACCTTAGTAAAAAGCTTAAGATAGCCATACCCGAAAAAAGAAAAAGTTCAAATCTACACATTAAAATAATTGATGCATACTTGCACAATTTAAAACATATCGATGTAGAAATACCGCTTAAAGTATTAACTGTTGTTACCGGTGTTAGTGGTTCTGGTAAATCTACCCTCACCAACGAAGTTCTATATCCAGCTTTACAAAAAAAACTTGGTAATAGTATAAAAACATCTGGATATACCGATCTTACAGGTAATATCGAAGCTATTCAAGATGTAGTATTGGTTGACCAAAATGCCATAGGCAAATCAACTCGTTCGAATGCCGCTATATATTTAAAAA
>Ga0078972_1000256_pt1 | contig 10789 bp, 9 predicted proteins | sample YelNatPaOPGAMG01_FD_67568 | JGI IMG/M metagenome (GOLD analysis project Ga0078972, IMG submission 67568) | Hot spring thermophilic microbial communities from Obsidian Pool, Yellowstone National Park, USA - OP-RAMG-01 (SPADES assembly) (version 2) | ecosystem: Environmental > Aquatic > Thermal...
GGTGCATCGGCGATTGGGACAAATACAATAACTGTAAAGGTGAACGACGATGGTGAGCCATCGCTTAGCAGCGAACGGACGTTCAGTGTTGTAGTGGTTAGTCTGCCGAAACTTGAAATAAGCCGTGTCGGTGAAAGCGGAAATCAACTGCGGATCAGTTTCGACACTTTGTCCGGTAAACAATATATACTGCAAACAACGACAAACCTCGGGATTTATTGGGATGATTTCACAAATTCATTGAATGGCACAGGTTCGAAACTGTCTATCACAAATTCTACAAGCGATTCGCAAAGAAAATTTTATAGGTTAAAAATTTCCAAATAGAAGAGCGCAGTCAGATTCATAAAATCATATAGAGACTTTTATTGTAGAATCAAAATGTTGATTTTGAGTTATTTTATTTCATAATTCCTAAAACTGAGCGATTACAAACTATGCAACCGATTAGTTTTACAGTAGATTCGTTAAACGTTCGTATATACCAAAGTCAACCAGAGATGGCAAAGCACGCTGCCGACCTTGCATTCGTATATTTGAAAAATATTCTCTCAGAAAAAGGGCGTGCCCGTGTCATCCTTGCTTCAGCCGCATCGCAAGTCCAGTTTCTTGCAGAATTTACAAAACAGCCTCTTGAGTGGAATAAAATTACTTTTTTCCATATGGATGAATATCTTGGCATATCAAAAAACCATAGTGCATCTTTTAGAAAGTTTTTAATAGACCATGTTATTAATAGGATTGGATCATCTACATTTCATTTAATCGAAGGCGATGCATTGGAACCAATTTCTGAATGCGAACGTTATGCAAAACTCCTCAAACAGGAACCGATAGATCTATGTTGTTTAGGGATTGGGGAGAATGGCCATATTGCCTTCAATGATCCACCTGTTGCAAATTTTAATGATCCGTATCCCGTTAAGATAGTTAAACTTGATGAAGCTTGTCGGAGACAACAGGTCGGCGAAGGGGCATTCCCTGATATTAACTCTGTGCCTGCTTACGCAATTACTCTAACGATTCCAACGCTCTGTTCTGCCAAAAAGATGATTTGTATATGTCCTGAATTCAGAAAAGCCAATGCAGTTTATAATACATTAAATGGCGAGATTACTCCGAAAACACCAGCCTCAATTTTACGGAAGCATCCGGACGCAACACTTTTTCTTGATTCTGATTCTGCGAAACTCCTCGACATCTCAAAATTAAGAAAGTAAAATAAGAAATTAATCCTACAAATATCTACCTTCCTACAAAGGCCTTATACAATTTAAATGCCAAGATGTTGAATTTTGTAAATTCGGAATTATAAAACTTTTTTCAAAGGCTTTAGTAATGCAGGTGAACATGCAATCATAAAATACCGCTTATCATTAGAAATAGGTTCATGAATAAACACTCCCCCTGCAGATTCAACCATTAGTCCCCCTGCTGCAATGTCCCACAATCTCACGCCTCTTTCCACGTAGGCATCCATCCTGCCACCTGCAACGTATGCAAGCGATAGCGCAGCGGCTCCCATGATTCTTATTTTACGTACACGATTAATCAGCCGCTGAAATGTTGGAAGCATAGTTCTTAAAATTCCCTTGGTTTTCGAGAAACCCATTGCAAGTATTGATTCTCTTAATTTATCCCTGCCACTTACCTTCATTATTCTGCCGTTACATTTTGTCTCTCCGCCTTTTGTTGCAGTCCACATTTCATCTGTAAATGGGTCGTAAATTACACCAAGAACAGTTTCATAACCATCTTCATAAACAGAATTGTTTAACTCCTGAGCTTTCTGCTGAAGTGCTATAGATACACATGCATGAGGAATTCCATGAAAATAATTTACTGTTCCGTCTATAGGGTCAACAATCCATCGTAAATCATTTTCAAGATTTCCGATGCTCCCCTCTTCACCAAGAACGGGAATGGCAGGAAATGCTTTAAGTAAATTTTCCTGGATTAGCGCCTGCACCCGTTTGTCGAGTTCAAGTTTAATATCATGCTGTTTTGCCTCATCAACTTTTTTTGATAAATAGGCATTCTGTCTCATTAATTTTCCGGCCTCACCAGCAACCTTTACTGCTGTTTTTAGCGCAGAATTTATTTCCTTTTTAGTCATAAAAATCATTTGGTTAAATGTTTAAAAATGTAAAACACTCAACTACCAAGCACAGAAAGTGATGATTCAATCTTTTTTATTTTTTCCTCACATTCTATTTTTCTACTCTTTACTTTTTCGACTTCAGCCGGCGGGGCATTCTGAACAAATGCCTGATTTTCAAGTTTCTGACAAATCCTTTGCAGGTCTGAACGGGCTTTTTCGAGTTCTTTTTGGAGCCGTGCTTTTTCTGCCTCTATATCAATCAATCCCGCTAATGGCATATATAAATCCCCCAATGGTGAATGGACTGCCGGCGTACCTTTTGGAGGCACATACCCACTTTGAATAGAAAAATCCTCCGCATTCAACAAAATCCGCATGACTTCAGCCTCTATATTTACCAGTTCATTGGACGGTTTAAAATAGAACACAACTTTTTTATTTGATGGAATATTATATTCCCGCCGCAAATTCCGTCCCTGTCTGACAAGTTCATATCTTGCCTCGGCAAGTTGTTCATCGCTTTCATCCAGACCATAGAATTCCTTAAACTCTTCATCAAAAGGTTTTGGCCAATGAGCATACATAATTGTCTCCCCACCCTGATCTGCTGGCATTCCGTTATTAAATCCCATGCTCTGCCAGAGTTCCTCTGTGATGAATGGCAGGAATGGATGGAATAACCTTAACGTATTTCCTAATACAAAATCAATAACAGCCAATGTGTTTGCTTTGCGTGCTTCGTTTTTGCCCTGTAAAACTGCCTTGCTCGCTTCAATATACCAGTCGCAATATTCATTCCAGAAGAATCGGTAAAGAACATGTGTGGCTTCGTTGAAGTGATATGTCGAAAGGGCTTCGGTTACCTCACGGATTGCTCGGTCAAGACGCAATAGAATCCATTTATCGTCGTTACTCAAAAGCGATGGATCTATTTCCCCTTCAAAGACACCCCCCTGAAGTTGTCTGAATCTGCAAGCGTTCCACAATTTATTGCAGAAATTGCGACCTAATTCCACATGTTGTTCATCATAGAGCAGGTCCTGTCCCTGCGGAGCAGAACGCATAATACCAAATCTAAGCGCGTCAGCTCCATACTTCGAAATGAGTTCAAGAGGATCTGGAGAGTTACCGAGACTCTTGGACATCTTCCTTCCAAGTTTGTCCCGGATAATGCCGGTAAAGTAAACATTTTTAAATGGTTTCTCTCCCATGAACTCATACCCTGCCATAATCATTCTGGCGACCCAGAAAAAGATTATGTCTGGTCCGGTAACAAGGTCGGTTGTGGGATAAAATTTCTTTAAAGTTGGGGTCATCTCAGGCCAACCCATTGTTGCAAATGGCCATAACCATGAACTAAACCAAGTATCGAGAACATCTGGATCCTGTTCCCAATTTTCCGGGTCAGGCGGCGGGTTAATATCGACCCAAATATCAGCAGCCTTATTCGAATTCTCTTCTTTCGAATCAACTGCACTTTTGTTTTTCTTCCTGTACCAGACCGGTATTCTATGTCCCCACCAAAGTTGGCGCGATATACACCAGTCTTTAATGTTCCTCATCCAATGTGAGTATGTTTTTACCCAACGCTCGGGATAGAACTTAATTTCGCCTTCTTCAACCGCTTTAAGCGCACGCTCTACAGCAGGATACTTAAGAAACCATTGTTCACTTAAATAAGGTTCAATAGGAACATGACTGCGTTCGCTGAATCCAACATTGTGTACATAATCTTCCACTTTAAGCAACAAACCCTCTTTCTTCAGGTCTTCAACAACTGCTTCACGAGCCTCCATTCTGTCCAGACCTTCATAATCTTCACCTGCTTCTTTTGTCATTGTCCCATCCGGGGCAATTACAATAGTAAACGGCAGCTTATGCCTTAGAGCCATTTCGTAGTCAGCAGGGTCGTGGGCAGGTGTAACCTTGACGCAACCAGTTCCGAATTTAGGATCAACCAGAGAATCAGCAATAACAGGGATTGGTTTATTTTTCAGCGGTAGAAGAACCTTTTTACCAATCAGATGTTTGTAACGCGGATCATCGGGATTAACTGCAACAGCTTCGTCACCTAGCATTGTCTCAGGGCGTGTGGTAGCAACAACAACATACTCGCCGGTTTCTTTTCCTTCCTCATCCAATATTGGATATTTTATATACCAGAGGTGACCTTTGACCTCTGTCATTATGACTTCCTCATCAGATAGTGCAGTTCTGGCTGCAGGATCCCAATTAACCATTCGTTTCCCACGATAAATCAGCCCTTTCCGGTATAGTTCAACAAATACCCGTTGAACACATTTCGAGTATTCCGGATCCATTGTAAACCTTTCTCTGTCCCAGTCGCAGGAGCATCCCAATTTTTTAAGTTGAGTAATTATAATTCCCCCGTGTTTCTCTTTCCATTCCCAGACTTTTTCAAGGAATTTCTCTCTGCCAAGTTCATCCCTGTGTTTCATTATACCCTGCTTACGGAGGGTTTTTTCTACGACAGTTTGAGTGGCAATACCGGCATGGTCAGTGCCCGGCAGCCAAAGTACTTCAAATCCGCGCATTCTCGCCCATCGGCACAGAATATCCTGAATCGTGTTGTTGAGAACATGCCCTAAAGTCAATACACCTGTTACATTTGGCGGTGGAATGACAATTGAATAAGCCGGCTTTTTAGACTCAGGATTAGCAGAGAAAAATTTCTTTTCGAGCCAGTATTTATACCATTTCTCTTCTACATTTGCTGCCTCGTATGCTTTCGGTATTTCACTCATAATTCTAAAAACAATTATTTTTATTTCAATTCCAGATAAATGTTAATTAAAAATAAGCAATATATTAGGAGCAAACCCCTCCGATTTTCAATATCCTATTTTATATATTGGAAATTTTCCTGAACTGCCGTCGGTTTATTTATTTGCCATTCTTCATTAATGCGTATTCCATACTATCAACAAGGGCTTGAAGGCTTGCTTCAATGATATTTGTGCTGACACCGACTGTTCCCCATTCATCTGTACCGTCGGTTGTGTTGACCAGAACGCGTATCTTAGCCGCAGTTCCTCCAATCCCCTCAAGAATTCTGACCTTGTAATCGGTAAGATGTACCTTCTCTAAAACAGGGAAGAAACTCTGCAATGCGAGCCGCAAGGCACCATCCAAAGCATTAACCGGACCATCACCTTCAGATACTGTATGAGCAATTCTGTCATCGACTTTAACTTTCATTGTGGCTTCGCAAATTGTATTCTCACCATCGCGCCTGATAGAAACATGATAGGCAATTATAGAGAAAGGTAATTTAGCCTTGTACAAAATTCGTTTTATCAATAGTGCAAGCGATGCTTCTGCGGCTTCGAATTCATAGCCTTCGTGTTCCAATTCTTTAATTTGACTAAGAATTGTCCTTAATTCAGGACTCTCGCTCGTAAGGTTAAATCCTAATTCGCGTGCTTTATACAAAATATTCCCCTTACCCGAGAGGTCGCTCACAAGAATCCTTCTGGAATTGCCAACAAGTTCAGGATCGATATGCTCAAATGTGCGTGGATTTTTCAAAACTGCGTCAACATGCATTCCACCTTTGTGAGCAAACGCTGCTGAACCAACCCATGGCTGACGCGGGTCATGACGAAGGTTAGCAACTTCATCAACAAATTGAGACAAGTCCTTTAAGCCTCTGAGGTTTTCGCGCTGGATACAATCAATATTCATTTTAAGAACAAGATTCGGAATTAAGGTTGTTAAATTGCAGTTCCCTACCCTTTCTCCGTAACCGTTTACTGTACCCTGCACCTGTGTCGCACCTGCCTCGACTGCCGCAATTGCATTTGCAACGGCAAGCCCGCCATCATTGTGTGTGTGAATACCAACAGGGATTCCGAGTTTATCAAGGGCTTCCTTTGTAATTTTGAATACTTCCGATGGTAAGGAACCACCATTGGTGTCGCATAAAACTACAACATCTGCGCCGGCATCCTTTGCTGCTATCCATGTCTCCAATGCATACTCAGGATTATCCTTATATCCGTCAAATGCATGCTCCGCATCATACACGACGTAAAGCCCATTATCCTTCAGATACTTGACAGTATCCGCAATCATATTAAGGTTTTCCTGCGGACTGGTTTTAAGGACATCTCTGACATGCAGGAGCCATGTTTTACCGAATATCGTTACTACGGGTGCACCGGATTCAATCAATAACTGCACCTGCTTATCCTCTTCAACTGCCACCCCTTTTCTCCTTGTTGAACCAAAAGCGGCAATACGGGCGTTTTTAAATTTTCGACTCTTTGCGGTCTGGAAAAATTCAATATCCTTGGGATTTGAACCGGGCCATCCACCTTCAATAAAGTGAATACCAAATGAGTCGAGCTTTTCGGCTATTCTTATTTTATCAGAAACCGAAAGATTGAGACTCTCACCCTGCGTGCCATCACGCAGAGTTGTATCATATATATATACTTTCTGGTTCAACATAAAATATGTTTACCTGAACGGTTAGTCCGTCCGATTTTTTTAAGCCTTTTTAGATATAAAAAATCTAAAATGACTTCTTTAACTGATACTTCATTTTTTCAATTTATGCAAATTTGAAATTCACGAATTGGCAATATTTTACCCGTTTAAATCGTTTCAGGGATAACTCAATTTTATAAATATCATCCGGTTACTGATAACATCTTTAAGAGAAAAAGAATCTGCTGTTGATGGTAATGTAGTTAACCTTTCCCATTTGACTAAATCTAAACTATATAACATTGACCAATTAAGCCTGTTTGAACCTGTCCACATTACATTTAACCATTTGTCAATTAATAACTTAGGTGGATCAATTATTATGAAATTCGTAATCGAATAAACTATTTTATAGTCTTTTATGACTGCCATGTGCTGGGCATATCCGGAATCATTTTTCTGAATCGGCTGCAATTCTGAAAGAAAAGGATAGTTTCTTGAATCGAAGACAAGCCCGTTAGAAAAGGTGTGTGTCCCCAGGATTGTCGGTGTTATCAATGCTCCTAATTCTGGGGATGAGAGAATATAATCATATCGTTCATTTCTGTTAAGATTGGTATCAGGGTCACCAGTTGTGTCCGTTGGAATTGGTTCATCGACTAAAAAACTACGGAAGATAGTTAGACATTGTTCATTAGCTGAACTTGTATTCAAATCACCAGCAAGGACATAAAAACCACTTACATTTGTTAAAATAAGGGACTTTAACGTTATAGCCTCGACTGTTCTTCTGTTTGCATCACTTGAACTCGCCTTCAAATGAACGCTAATTACCGTAATATTAGTATCTCCTGGTATATCAATAACCGCCCATGCAAATCCTCTATCCGGTATTTCAGGATCATCCCACGTACCAGCCTTAATTATAGGGTATTTACTGATAATCCCGTTCGGTATAGTGTATTCAGAATTAGGTTCGCGATAAAAATAATAATTTGTTCCAAACGCGATATTTACAAAATATCGGATGTCATTTGATGTGTTATTGCCATAATTAAATTCCTGAATAGCAACGAGATCTGGTTTAAGTCCCTGAAAAATCCGGATAGCTGGTGCTTCATACTGCTGAGAACTTCCGGTCAGGTTTGCGGACATTATTCTAATCGTTACGTTAGTCTCTATCTTGACCGGGACCTCTGCACAATAACAAACAAGCGCAATAAAAAATAACCAAAGAATGATTAGATTTTTAATTTTAAATCCTGATATTTGAAATCCCATTATGTCAGAGCCATTATCCAAGACGCAGAAAATTTTTTAAGAGGGTTTTACCATCCTGAGTTAATATGCTTTCCGGATGAAACTGTACTCCCCATACCGGATATTCTTTATGCCTGACTCCCATTATTTCCCCTTCTTCAGTTCTTGCAGTAATTTCCAGACATGACGGCAGGGTTTTAGGGTTAATTACCAATGAGTGGTAACGCGTTGCTGTAAATGGATTGGGCATTCCCTCGAATATTTCCTTGCCATTATGATAAATTGGGGAAGTTTTACCATGCATCATACGGTAATTAACGATTATTTCACCTCCAAATGTATGACCTATGCACTGATGTCCAAGGCAAACACCGAGAATCGGGGTTGTACTGCAAAATGCCTTTATTATTTCATTAGAAAGACCCGCTTCACGCGGCGAACATGGTCCCGGCGATATAAGAATCCGTTCCGGCTTTAATTCCTTGATTAGTTCTATTGTTATCTCGTCGTTCCGGAAAATCTGCATTTCTACCCCCATTTCCCCGAGGTATTGAACGATATTGTAAGTAAAGGAATCGTAATTATCTATTATCAGCATCATATATCAGGTATCATACTCAAATTTATAAATGCACCTTAATATTTTTAAATATAATTCATTTTTAATGAATTAAAAATCAGGATTATCCATTTGATTGCTCATTATTCAACTTATCCGTAGTTTGGTCTGTCCTCCCCCCGTGGCTTTATTGTTTTCCTTCTCCTGCCCTCAAACAACAACATTTGTGGTTCTTTAAATAAATCATAAGCTTTTAAGATCCGAATTGTCTGTAAAACATCAGACTTTGAGTAATTATGGTTAACCTGCACTTTTTCAATTAACTCATTCAGAATTGTCTTAAACTGAATAATTGAATTAACCCCAAGGGCATTAAACATTTGCAAGGTTTTTTCCCTTTGTTCAATGTTTGTTGTCAAAGCGGGTATGACAACTATCTTTAATAGTGATTGGGGCTGAATCTTCATTTGGGAAACATACTTTTCAGATTCCTTGCCGACTAATCGAATTAAGTCGCTTTCCATTCTTTTAACAATAGACGGCGTAACGACTTCGGTATGCCACCCCTTCACCGAGACAATTGCGCAACCAACGAATTGGATCGATTCGGAAGTGAGAATTGACGGGACTTTACCAGGAACATTCTGCTGACGCGGATTGTAGACCATGAAATCTATCTCTTCATCGTCTTCTTCAGTTCGCGGAATATACTTTCGTTGTTGGTGAACGAAAAATCCGTTCAATTCGAAGTATTCACGCACAATTATTTCACTAACCGCAGACATAATTTACCGCTAAAATTAAGTTGTTGATATTTTCTCGATCGCCTTTTGAATAACTTCAATTGGAACACTCTTCCCAAATTGGACTTTACCGATTTTCTCCGGTAAAACGAACTTTATCTCGCCTCCAGAAACTTTTTTATCAAGCTTCATCGCCTGAATTAACTTTTCCCGATCTTTACCCGAAAGGCGAATTGACGTAGGGAGCCCAGCGTTTTCTATTAATGTTTTGATTCTATCAGCGCTTTCTTGATTAAATTTCATTACCTCAGTTGCAATGTACGCAGCGGCAACCTGACCAATTGCAACAGCCTCACCATGGAGGAATTTTTTATAGCCCGTAATTGCCTCTATGGCATGTCCAATGGTATGTCCATAATTCAAAATCGCCCGCAAACCGGTCTCCTTTTCATCAGCAGAAACAACCTCTGCTTTTATCTGACAACATCGCTCAATTACCGGTAAGAGTTTTTTTAAATCGAGTTTCAATAATTTTTGTATATTCTTTTCAAGATACGAAAAAAGGTTTTCATCATAAATAACACCGTATTTTATGACTTCTGAAAGGCCGGATTTAAGTTCTCGTTCAGGTAAAGTTTTGAGTGTGGCAAGGTCGCAGATAACGAGTCTTGGCTGATAAAAAGCGCCAGCAAGGTTTTTCCCATATTTCAAATTAATGCCTACTTTTCCGCCAACTGAACTATCTACCTGAGCAAGCAGGCTGGTAGGAACCTGAACAAAGCCAATCCCACGCATATACGTTGCAGCAACAAAACCGGCAAGATCACCAACTACTCCTCCACCAAGCGCTATTATAAAAGAACGTCGTTCGACACGTTCCTGCGCCAAGCGATTGTAACACATCTCTACAAATTTCAGGCTTTTTGAGGATTCCCCTGCAGGGACTGTAATCAAAAATGGCAAAAAACCGACTTTAGATAAACTATCAGCCACTCTTTCTGCATAAATCGAGCCGACATTATCGTCTGTTATAATAGCGCATTTACCGTGATTGAATAATCCAGCGCATTTTTTACCGATTTGTTCGAGAATATTTTCACCAATATAAATTGGATAACTATGATCGCCTAATTCAACTTTCACAATCTGCATAACAAATAAAAAATACTCCGATTAAGTTTTTCAGACAAGTTAAGATGAAATACAATCTAACGAAATTTGTTAAAACGGGGACAGAAAATTGTAAGCTTTAAAAATGGATATATAATTTTTAATTGATTTAAATTTATCGGGACTGCTAAATGAAATAGATAATATGAGTAAACCTATGATTAAAAAATTAACGGGCTGGCTGGCTATAGCGACTTCTGTAGTGGCTATTAATTGCGCCATTGGGCAGCAACAGGAGCAAGCCGTAGTGGCAAGAATGCATTTTGCCGGCACCGATTTTATAAAGGCAAATAAAGAATCGGAACATTTAAATAAGGTTCTTTCCTTAAATGAAACGGAGACCCTAAAAAAGCAGGTGTTTAAACAACTGGCTATAGCTATTGATAAGGAATTCAGAACTGATAACCAGAATAAAGATGATTTGAGTTTGCCTTATATCGAGCCACTACTCGATGACGTTATGAAAAATGAATGGTATTTTATAGTAGCAAGCAAAAATGGCGT
>Ga0078972_1011892_pt1 | contig 10788 bp, 6 predicted proteins | sample YelNatPaOPGAMG01_FD_67568 | JGI IMG/M metagenome (GOLD analysis project Ga0078972, IMG submission 67568) | Hot spring thermophilic microbial communities from Obsidian Pool, Yellowstone National Park, USA - OP-RAMG-01 (SPADES assembly) (version 2) | ecosystem: Environmental > Aquatic > Thermal...
GCCATTTTCAACAAGAAATCACCAGAACCAAAACCTATTTCAACTGTAATATTTTCAAAATTTAGAGGCTTTTTAATTTTACGATAATCAATATAGTTTTGCATAAATTAATTCTAAAAAATTTACCGGCATGCTTTATTTTGATTTTGAACATTTTTTATTTTACTATAAAAACAACTGAATCAACTATTGTGTTTTCATTATTGATAATTGCAAGTCTATGGACGCCCTTTTCGGGTTTCCATAAAAAGATAGAATCTTTTATACCTGTCCTTTCATTATTTAAAATCCATTCGTACTGGTTACTTTGAGGCTTAAACTGAAACATTATAATCTGATTATCTTCTGGAATATCAGGGTCAATTGCAATTGTTGTTCCATCTACAGGATAAACTATCTGGGGTTTTTCTAAAGAGGCTTCTAAAACTACAAATGAATCTATCTCTGTTCCTTTAATAAACCATTCCAGTCTGTCAGGTTCAATCCTGTCTTTAAAATTAACTTTTTTTGCCACAACTCCATGAGGAGGTTTGGGTACATTAGATGGAATATTTCTATGAAGATAGTTCATTATTTCAAGCCATACAGGAGCAGCACCTGATACTCCTGAGACATTCCACATAGGTCCTCCATAAAAGTTTCCAACCCATACCCCGACTGTATATTTTCTTGAAAAACCAATACACCAGTTATCTCTCATATCCTTACTTGTTCCGGTTTTCACAGCAGTCCAGAATCTCGTTGAAATGGGATTTTCAAAACCGAAAGTTTCACTTCTTGCCTCTCGGTCAGAAATTATATCAGAGACTATAAAAGCAGATTCTTCTTCCATAACTCGTCTGTAGCGTTTTGTTCTTTTTTCAGGAACAATAACAAGCTTGCTCCATCTTCCTCTGTTTGCCAATGTTCTGTATGCATTTACGAGTTCATACAAACTCACATCAACTGTTCCCAGTGCCATTGATTCTCCGTAATATTCTCCATCTTTTATATCTTCAAACCCTAATTGTTTCAGCCTTATGGCAAAATTCTCAACTCCAACAAGCATTAATACCCTTACCGCAGGTATGTTTATAGATGAAGCCAGAGCAGTTCTAACGCTAACAACGCCTCTGTATTCAAAGGCATAGTTTTTTGGAACATATATTCCTCTTTCAGTTGGAATATTTAAAGGAGAGTCTTCAATAAGAGATGCTGATGTAATAATCCTTTTTTCCAGTGCAAGTTCATACAAAAAAGGCTTTAAGGTTGAACCTGCCTGTCGTTTTGCTATAATTCCATCTACATGCCTTGCTGTAGATAATGCTCCTGAATTTGCAACATAAGCAAGAATTTCTCCTGTATCGTTATCTACCACCAAAACCGCACCATCATTAACATTTTGAGCCTTTAACATGCTTAAATGACGGTTTAAGACTTCTATAGCAAAACTCTGTATCCTTCTGTCAATTGTTGTAGTCACATTTTTTCCCTCAGTTAAAAGCTTTCTTGCCACCTGTGGAGCAAGTGCTATGCTTGGCTTTATAAAATAAGGGCGGGAAAGCACAACATTTGTGATATTCTTTATTTCTTCGCAGGATATATTATATTTTAGCGATTCCGATAGCAAACAAGCTCTTTTTGCCAGATTAGTTATAGATGAGTTTGGAGCTGGTATTAAAGAAGCAAGTATAATTGATTCTAAGTTTGTAAGTCCTGATGGTGACTTTTGAAAAATCCCATGAGCTGCAGCAGAAATTCCCTGAATTTCGCCTCTGAAATAAACCAGATTTAAATATGCCTCAAGAATCTGCTGTTTTGTCCATGTTTTTTCAAGCTCAATAGCTGATTTAATTTGTTCAATCTTCTGACTAATTGTTCTTTTTGTTTTTTTCGGTTTTAATCTCTTATCAAGAATAGAAACAACCTGCATTGTAATTGTGCTTGCGCCACGCGTTTTGTCTGAAAAAATATTCTTGATAAAGCTGAATACTAAAGCCTTCCAGTCTACACCTGAATGCTCATAAAAGTTTCTGTCTTCTGAATGTATAACTGCCTTTATCAGTGAGGGAGATATGTCCTTTAGTTCAGTCCAATCAAGTCTTCTGACAGTATTGTCTATCCTCATTTCGTGAATTATTTCACCATGCCTATCAAGAAGATAAACTTCAGATTTTTTATAGGAATTTTTCACCTCCTGAAAACTTGGAAGTGCATAAGCATTATTTGAAAATAAAAATATAATAATTAAAAAAATCAAATATTTAAGTCTTGATTCAATAAGTAGAAGAAACATTTTTTACTTCATTATCTCAATTGTTTTATTGGGAATCTCTCCAAACATTTCAGGATAATATATTGCCTCAACCCTTGTTTGAGGAACATTAAAAACACCAGCATTGTTAAATCTGATTATGTATTCCAGAGTCCATTTCCCCTTAGGAAGAAAATCATAATAAGCTCTGTAAGCTTCAAATGAGCGTTCCTCAAAAACAGGAAAGAGCCATTCATATTTTATATTTTCCTTGCTTATTATCTCCGAATCTCTTCCAAGTCCTGTTCTAAGAATCGTTGCACCAGCTGGAATAGGGTCATTTACAACAACCCATGTCATATCAGACTGAGCTTCAATCTCAAGACTTATCTTAACTATATCACCTATTGAGAATTTTTGTTTTTCTTTCTGTTCTATGGGTATAATTTTCTTTTTAATTTTATATCCGTTTGAGATAGACTCCTTTAAAGGTATTGCAACAAGACTTTGAATTGTAACCCAAGGTTTTCCTTCTCCTTTATGCTCAATGAACAATTTATCCTTCTTTGATGCCCATCTAAAGTTAAAAGATTGTCCTTTTTGTATGTTGCTCCAGTTAATAACTTTCTGAGCATCTCCATATTTCATTATTGTATCCCCTGATAGAGATTGAGATTCAAACTTTTTTGAAAACTTCTTCATTGCAAGAACTCCCCAAGCATTAGCAGTTGTTGTATCCCAGTATCCATTTTTAAGTCTTGCAAGTGTTCCATTTACAAGCTTGGGAATGTCGTCTTTCCAGCTATCCATGTTGATAAAAGTAAGAATACTTCTGACTGCATTTAAATCACCAGATACCATCAGCCACCAAAGTCTGTCCCGATTTTCATTGGAAAAACTCAATTTTGTTCCCCGTAAATCAAGCCTTGAGCGTATAATCTCCTGAGCGGAATTTAGTTTCTTTTCCCTTTCAGGGATATCAGGAACTCTTAACAGAATGTTAATCCAGTCAAGCACAGTTCCTGTTGGCAATAACTCAGGATAAATATTTATTGAATCTAAAACTTTGGATGATACCTTTTCATATCTTGAAATAGCTTCTATGGCTGATATTTTTCTTATAGATAGGTCTGCTGTTTGTAAAGATGAGTATCTTAATATTTTTCCTTCAATAAAATTTTTAAGCCCTTCTATCATTTTATTTCTGATATTTACAGGGATACTCCATCCTGCCTCATGAGAAATGGAAAGAATATATGATGTAAGGGTCTCACTACCATAAGTCATTGATGCGAAATACTTCAGCAGTCCATCAGAATCAAGATAAGAAGGTATCTCTGCCAAGACTTTATCCCATAAAGCTTTATCTTCCAATGCAATTGCACGGGATATTTTTTGTTCCATACATGTATAAGAGTAATCCCTCATGAAACTATTTACTCCATCAAGTCCATCAGAAATTTTTCTGTTAAAGGATAGTCTTATACCGCCTCTTTCTAAAATAGCATCCTTTGGTTTTTCCAGCTCTAAAGTAAGAGGTTGCTCTATCTGCTTAAGAGTTGCCTGAAATGTCCTTACAGGTATTGCTGTTCCAACAATTTGTTTAGTTTTTAATCTGTCAGAATTACCGCTCTGTTTATCCTCTGCAAGGACTTCCCATGTTAAGCTTTTAACTCCGTAAGGCACTTTAACATCCCATCCAATCTCTTTAGCCTCACCTGCACTAACAGTCTCATTTATTTCACTTAAAGATTCCCCATTTAAAAAAGCGGAAATTTTAAACTCCATTTTGTTTTCAGTTGTATTTCTCAATGTAAAACCTGCTCTGAATTTATCTCCCTCTCTTACAAAAGGAGGCAATCCTGAAATCAGCATGAATTCCTGAGTTGTTCTTATTGAAGTCTCTCCAGTTCCAAAAAGACTGACTCCGCTGTGAGCAATTGCCACAATTCTAAAACTTGTAAGAGAATCATTAAGAGGTATCTCAACTAATGCCTCACCCTTATCATTAAGTAATACTCTGCCTTTCCAGAGTAAAAGTGTATCAAATAATTCTCTTGTAATCTGTTTCCCACCACCTCCTCCATGTGGTAGAGCTTTAAGTCCGAAATGTCTTTTCCCGACAACCTGCATCTGAGCAGTTGATGTTCTAACCTGATTAGCTCTTCTTCCCATCATTGAATCAAGAAGCCTCCAGCTTTTGTTTGGCATTAGTTCAAGAAGACCTTCATCAACCACTGCAACTGTAACTTCACCTTTTTCCGGTAATGGACTGCCGTCTTTTTTAGTAACCTTTATTTTTGCATAAACCTTTTGTCTGACCCTGTAAATATTTTTGTCAGTTGAAACATTTACTTTTAATTCATTTGCACTCCATCCAACTTTTATCTCTGCATAGCCCAGTTTAAAAGCAGGCTTCCCAAGGTCAACTGTAGCAGTTGGTTTAATATCAGATACCCTTCCTCTTACGCAGAATACAGAAATAAAAACATTTGGTGCATAGTTACTTTTTATTGGAATTTCTACTGTAGGATTTTTACCTGAAATCTTCTTTATGTATGTATCAAGGATTCCTTCTCTCTCAACAGTAATAAGAGCAGTTGCTTCTCTAAAGGGCATCCTTACTTGTAACTTTGCCTTCTCACCTGGCTCATACCTTTTCTTTTCAGGCAAAATATCTATCCTGTCACTATCTGAAAGCTCAAACCATACCTGTTCTTTATCAACAATCCATACATCTCTATGAACTGTCGCAACATTTCCCATATTATCAGATGCATAAGCCTGAAGAACAATATTCCCTGATACAGGAGATTTTACTTCACATATAAGAAAACCTTTTGCATCGGTTTTACCATCACATATTTCAGCAATCCGCTTTATTTCTTTTACATGTTCATAGGAATAAAAACCTCCAATGAGTTTTTTCCTGTGTGAGTAGTATTTTTTTTGTAAAATATCAACCTTTACAGAAACATCTGGAACAGGTTTCCCTGAAAGGTCTAATACCAAAACTTTAAACTTAAAATTGTCTTTTGAGGCTGCCCATGAATCAGGACTTATTCCTATTAAAAGATTTGAAGGATAAATTGGTAGTTTTGTGGATACTGTTTGAATCTCACCATTAGGGTCTCTAAATTCAACTTCAATCTGCATATCTTTGGGAGAAGATATTTTCGCAAGTCCTGTAATGGTTGCCTTTGCTCCACCGTTACTGTCTAATTTTACTTCCTGACTGTAAACTTTCTGCTTTTGTTTCTCCTCCTCCTGTTCTATTTCATCTTCATATTCATCACCTTTAAAAACACCTTCTTCAAGTCTTCCGTTAGAAAAAGTAAAATCTTCATAATCATCAAAAATAACTCTTTTTGGATACATCCTGCCTCTTAACTTAATTTTTCCGTTACTGTAACCTCCGCCTGAAAGATAGGTTACCATTATGTCAAGGTCAAGGCTGGAAACATTTACAAGTGGTGAAGTTAAAGGCTTTATTAATGCCTTGAGTAACGGAACTCTGAATTCTTCCACTCTGAAAGACCCTGATGCAAAACTATCTTCAAATTCACTGTTCTTTTTTTTGCTAATTCCCTTTTTAACTAAAAAAACTTCATAATGCCCTAATTTTGCATCTTTTGGTATGTTCCAGACTGATTCTGCTGTTCCATTTTTGTCCCATTTTATTGGAAACTCGTATTCCTGTTCGCTTCCCTGATGCTGAATCAATAATGTATCTGGAAGTTCTTTATTGCTTAACAATCCAAATCCAGTCATTGTTCTTTTCCTTATAATATGCTTCATGTGAAGTGTTTCTCCAGCCCTTAAAAGCATCCTGTCAAAAATAGTATGGGATACTACATTACCATACTCCCATGTTTCAGGAAGTCTGAATCTCCATGTCTCAATACCATCATCCCAGTTTGAGTGAACAAAGCTGATATCTTTTCCTTTCTTTGCAAAAACAAAGTATCCGTTATAGATGCCTCTAAGCGATTTCAATTGAGAAGAATCATAATAATTATCTTCATCACTTTGTCCTGCCTGACAGGAAGGAGACTCAGGTAATTGCTGTTTTATATAAGCACTTCCATTAAAATCTGTCTTACCACTCCATATAAGCCTTCCATTGCAGGCTCTTATTGTAACTTCTGCATCCTTGACAGGTTCTGCTTTATCAAGTGTTGTAACCCAAACCAGAGAACTTTCTTTGCCCCATTTAAAGTGAACTGATAGATTTGTAACCAGAGCAGCGGTCTGAACATACATTGTCTTATTTCGTCCCAATAGAGATGAACCGAGAATATTACTCTCAAGCTCTATGACATAAAAACCGGGCTCTTTAAGGGGTATTCCAACAACTTCAAATGCCTTTGCACCACCTGGTTTAGGTAAATAGAATTCTTTTACTTCGCTATCTTTCTTTAATATTGGCTTTCTTCTACTTGCTCTCTCAACTATTTTTAACCAATTAATTATCCTGGATTCTTTATCTATCTTTACTTTATATAACTTTCCATTCACACCTTCCTTATCTTTATTGACAAGGGAATCGGGAAGTATGGATTTAATTGCTTCTCCTATCTCAGTTGCTTTTTCAATAATTTTCTCTTTTATTGTTTTTTCTTTCTTAATTTCTTCTTCATCAAACTTAAACATCCTTGTTTTAATTTCTGGTTCAAGATTTCTTAATGTAACTGGAAGCATTGAATTTCCATTTAACTCTATAATTCCGAATCTTGCAGAAAATTTTGCCAGAGGTGGATAAGCTTCTGTTTTAATTTTTAATGGAAAATTTTTAAGATTTACAGGTATTCGTCCATCATCATCTTTTATGTCCTTTGGAATTTCTATAGTAAAATTTGTTTTTTCAGGAAAAGGTCCTTTAAACTCAACTTCTGTAACAAATTCTAACTTTTTATCATTATCATCACTGTAATAATCCTTGTATTTTGAAGGCTTATAGGTCTTACCTCCTCCTTTAAGTATGATTTTTTCAGCATAGTTTATCGGAACAGGACAAGAAAATACTAAACGCATCGGAAGTAAAGGAATACATCCTGAATCAGGATTCTCTCTGGTGCATCTAAAACTTATATTGAAATCTTCTCTTGTTTTAAATTTAAGTATCTGCTCTTTTTCTGTTTCAACACCGCTTAAAGATTTTATTCCTTTACCCCAGATAAAACGGACCTCTGAATTATTAGGGAAACTTCTTTTACATTGAACAACTATTTTAGGTGTTTCCTCCTGAGAATCATCTTTATAACCTGAAGCATTGAGAATTTTTTTTCTGTCTTCGCCTTTAATAATCTTTATTCCTACTCGCTCCTTTATGCCTTCAATTAAGCAGTAAGCATTTGAAATTACAGAATCTTCATCAGGTTCTGCATCAAGAGTCAGGATAAATGCCTGATTTTCATTGATTTCTTTTGCACCTTCAGAAGGGTAAGAATCAGTTATTGAAGGACCGCCTGTTGAAAATAAAAACTTCTGACTGCCTGTTATTGTTTTACCTGAAAGAGTTTTCAACTCAGGCTTTAGATTAAATTCACACCTTATCCCTGCTGGTAGTTCCTTATCAAAGTCATAAATCCATGTTTTTTCATCAATCCATATACCTTTGCCCTTTACAGGACATTTAATTTCAAATGGTTCTGGAGCTTTTGGATCACCAAAGGTAACCATCTGTTCTGAAAATCTTACTTTGACCTGTTTTAATTTTTTTACAGTGCCCTGAGGTGAAAAAATCTCAATACACGCTTTTTCTGAAGCTAAGCTTAAATTAAAGAAGAAAAATAAAAAGATAAATGACAATAAACCTTTTTTAAACATAAATTTATCCTTTGAATAAAATTCTATCATTATAAAAACAATATTTCAAGGATAAATTTTATGATGATACAAGGCTGAAAATAGACGAGAGTATTTTATGTATTTTTTATCTTCAGCCTTTAGCCTATCTTAACTAAAACTTAAAAGGTGCTGGCGTAAAGGTTAACAGAAAAATTATAAAAGATAATGTACCCACTATTCTTCTGCTTAATGGAAGCTGACTTTCCCAGACTAATATAGGCGGATGGTCTACGCCTAAAAAAAGAAGTAATAATACCCATACAAGCCATCCATACCAGTAAAAAACTCCTAAAACAGCAACAACAAACAGCATAACTCTTGATATATAAAAATGCCATTTTCCAAACAATGCATAAGAAATATGACCACCGTCAAGCTGTCCTACAGGCAAAAGATTCATTGAAGTTACAAAAAGTCCTATCCATCCAGCAAAAGCAACAGGACTTAAAAGAACATCGTATTGGGGAGGAACATTTCCCAATGTAAGCTTAACAAGCAAAGAAAAAAGAATTGAGTCTCCAAGCATAAATACATCTTCTGCCGGCGTTAAAGGAATGATTTTTGACATTTTAAGCCCAATGAGGCAGGCAATAAAAGATAAAACAAAACCAACAAGCGGACCTGCTGCTCCTATGTCTATGAGTGCTTTTCTTGTAAGAATCGGGGATTTCATTTTTATAAAAGCTCCAAATGTGCCAATGATAGAAGGTGCAGGAATAAAATAAGGTAAAGTAGCCTTTGTCTTATGAGCCTTTGATGCAAAGTAATGTCCCATCTCATGTCCAAACAAAATTGTCATTATACTTATTGAAAAGGGATATCCTTCCCAGAGTCTAAAAGGCTCTTTTAGAAGATTAATTCCCTGTTGAAGGGCTCCTGCGAAAAGTGTTGTTAAAACAGTAGCAAAAAAAAGAATTAAAGGGACAAAATATTTTCTCACGAAACAATAACTCCTTTAAGGTCATATTCATAGGCTTCGGTTATTAGCACTTTTACTTTTTCTCCTGCCTTTAAATCTGATATATTTTCTAATATTACCACACCGTCTATTTCCGGTGCATGACAGTAAAGCCTTGCTATTGCCATATCAGCATCAACATAATCTATCAATGCGGAATATTTTTTACCTGTAAGTGCTCTGTTTTTCTCAAGGGATATAACTGCCTGTCTTGACATAATCTCATCAAATCTTCTATTTTTCAGATTTTCAGGAATCTGTCCCTTTAAACTATAAGCCTTAGTTCCTTCTTCCCTTGAATATTTAAATACTCCAAGACGGTCAAACTGCACTTCTTCAATAAAATCAACAAGTCTCTGAAACTCATCTTCTGTTTCAGTAGGAAAGCCAACAATAAATGTGCTTCTCAATGTAACTCCAGGTATTGCTTCTCTAATGTGCTTTATCTTTTTAATATACTCCTTCCTTGTTCCTCTTCTTCCCATTAATCTGAGGATTCTTTCTTCACTGTGTTGCATAGGAATATCAAGGTATTTTACAACTTTTTCCTGTTCAGCAACTGTCTTTATTAAATCTTGATTAATATCAGCTGGATAAAGATAAAGAAGTCTTATCCAGAAATCTCCACTGATTGAACATAAATCTTTAATAAGACTTGTTAAATTATATCCCTTCCATTCTTTGCCATACTGTGTAATATCCTGAGCAACAAGAATCAACTCCTTTATTCCTGAATTGACAAAATCCTCTGCTTCTTTAAGTATTTTTTCGGGTTTTATACTTTTAAAAGGACCTCTAACCTCTGGAATTACACAGAAACTGCATCTCCTGCTACATCCCTCAGCTATTTTTATATATCTGTAGCTTGGCGGTTCTGCTGTATATTGAAAATCCTGAATTATAGAGCTTGAGCCTTCTCTGAATTGTCTGATGTAATTTATTATCTTTTCACTTTGATTAACACCAAAGACTGCATCAATTTCAGGTATTTCTTTCTTTAATTCGTCTCCATATCTTTTTGAAAGACAGCCAAAGACAATAAGTTTTCTGTCTGTTTTAAACTTTGCTGCTGTTAAAATCTCATCAATTGATTCTTCTTTTGCATCATTTATAAAACAGCAAGTATTAATCAGCACAAAATCAGCTTTTTTAAACTCCTCCACATAAAAAAATCCTTCTGCTGTTAATTCATTAATCAAATGCCTTGAATCAACAGTGTTTTTTGGACATCCAAGTGTAATTACTGTGAAATTTTTCATAATTAAAAATGCTGCCAGCCTTCTGGTTTAAGTGTTATTTTGCCTTTAGAGGGGTCTATGAGATATAAGCCTTTTTCTTTAATTATTTTTCCCACAGGAATTAAGCCAAACTTTTCAGCATCCTGCCTGTCAGAAATAACTAAAAGCTCATAATCCTCCCCACCAGATAAAAGAAGCTTCATAGGGTCAATACTTAAATTTTCTGCAACCTTTATCACAGCTGGATGTTTTGGAATTTTATCTATATAAATCTCAGCACCCACATTGTTTTCCTCGCAGAGTCTGTGTAAATCAATAAGTAATCCATCACTTATATCCATCATTGCCTTTGCAATATGTCTGAATTTTTCAGGATTTCTTGCTAATGGCATAAGATGTCTTTTTAAAATCTCCTTTATTTCCTTTAATTGGATTTTAGTAGCATTTAATTCTTTTAGATGAGATTCTTCGCTTCGCTCAGAATGACCAATAAAAGGCTCAGAATGACT
>Ga0078972_1016678_pt1 | contig 10788 bp, 2 predicted proteins | sample YelNatPaOPGAMG01_FD_67568 | JGI IMG/M metagenome (GOLD analysis project Ga0078972, IMG submission 67568) | Hot spring thermophilic microbial communities from Obsidian Pool, Yellowstone National Park, USA - OP-RAMG-01 (SPADES assembly) (version 2) | ecosystem: Environmental > Aquatic > Thermal...
CTCCCAATGGTGCCATTCTTATCGGCAATGGGAGCGGTTACACTCTGGCTACCTTGACTGCCGGCAATAACATTGGTATTACCAATGCCGCTGGTTCAATCACTATCCATAGTACTGGCGGTACTCTCACTGGTTCAGGAACAACTAACTATCTGGCTAAATGGAGTTCAACCACTGGTCTGACTAATTCTCAACTCCTTGATGATGGCACCAATGTTGGCATTGGTACTTCCTCTCTTGGAACCGCCAAATTCTCAGTGATGGGAGGAAATGTTGGTATCGGCACAACAAATCCCAACAACACTATTCAAGTGGCTAATTTAATCAACTTTGATAACACGGATTTCAACACCAAATTAGGTTATCAGGCGGGATTGAATATAGTATCGGGGGCTCAATATAATACTTTTGTTGGCTATCAAGCAGGACTGTCCAGCGCGGGAGGAAGCACAAATGCGGCGGGTTATAACAGTGCGTTTGGTTATCAAGCCCTCTACTCCAACACCACAGGCTACGCTAACACCGCCGATGGTATGTGGGCCCTCTACTCCAACACCACAGGTAGTTACAACACTGCCAATGGTATGATGGCCCTCTACTCCAACACCACAGGCAGTTACAACACTGCCTATGGTTATGCTGCCCTCTACGACCTCAATACCGCTACCGGCACAGGCAACAACACCGCTATTGGATACAATACAGGAAGAGGAATTACGACTGGCATAAATAATACTATTATTGGTGCTAACGTAACAGGACTCCCCGCAGGACTTTCCAACAACATCATCATCGCTGATGGTTCAGGCAACCAAAGAATTAATGTGGACGCAAACGGCAACGTCGGCATCGGGACGACGGGGCCAACTCAAAAGCTTGATATCAATGGCAACATCAATGTTGGTGGCTCAGGAAATATTACCTCCACTCTTAACTTAGGTGGACCATTCTCAGTTAATAATGGTGTGGGTACTTCTGGTCAAGTGTTAATCAGTAATGGCAATAGTACTTCTCCGGCTTGGGTTAATGTTGCCTCTCTGCCAGTCGGCAATGCCGATACTCTTGATGGACTGCATGCTTCTTCTTTCTTGAGAAGTGATGCCAACTCTACTCTGACGGCTGGCAATACCCTGACTTTAGCTGGCAATCTCTCCATTGGCGGCACTGCTTCCTTTACAGCTCTCACTGCTTCCCGACCCTTAAAGCTTAATGCTGCTAATCAGGTAACTTCAGGACTGATTGATGTCAGTAGCGCAAATGATATTACGGGTATCTTGGGTATTGTTAATGGAGGCACAGGAACAGGAACAACTCCGGCATCAGGACAACTACTAATAGGAACCTCGACTGGAACTTACTCTCTTTCTCCCTTAACCGCTGGAGCAGGAGTGGGCATTACCAATGGTTCCGGATCCATTACTGTTGCTCATCTTGATACTTCCTCTCAAGCCTCATCCTCTAATACCGGAACAACAGTTATCCAGTCAATCACTCTTGATACCTTTGGCCACACGATTGGTATTGGCACCACTAACCTAGCTGGACAATTTGAAGTACCTTTAACCTTCTCTAATGGTTTAACCAGATCTGTTAATACGATTACTCTCGGTGGCGCCTTAACTCAGACAACAACCATTACTCAAGGTAACTATGATATGATCTACAATCTCTCTGGTACTGGTAACTTCTTAGTCAATAAAAGTGGTGTTCCCACTCTGGCAGTGATGAATACCGGCAATGTTGGCATAGGAACATCGGCGCCAACCGCTGGATATAAACTGGATGTTTCTGGCAATGTTAATGTCACAGGCACTGCCAACATTACTTCAAATGTCTTTGTTGGCGGCAACGTCGGCATCGGGACGACGGGGCCGGGAGTACAATTACAAGTAAGGGGATCTGGTCAAACTACCGGAAATTTTACTGATAGCGGTAATCTAGGAAGTGCTCTGCTCTTACAAGACTATTCTCAAGCAGTTGGAAGTGGTGGAGTTGTTTTATTCAGCGGTACTGGGGCAAACCATTGGTTTGCTGCCATTAAGGGTTACTTAACCAGCGGGAGCAATAATTCTATCGGAGACTTAACCTTTTCCACCAGAAACGCCACAACAGATACCGCTTTAACAGAAAGGTTGACAATAAAGAGCAGCGGCAACGTCGGCATTGGGACAACGAGTCCAAACTATAAACTTGATGTTTCCGGCGACGTCAATATCACTGGCTCTTATCGTATCAATGGTACTCCCCTTTCTGTTGGTATAGGAGGATCCGGCACTGTCAATTACATTCCCAAGTTCGCCACCACGACAATACTTTCTAATTCATTAATATATGATAATGGCACTAATGTCGGCATCGGGACGACGAGCCCACAAGGAAAACTCACCATCAGCAACAGTGGAGCAAATGGCCTAGAGATAACACCTGGAACCAGTTCCATGGGGTTGACTAATGTTAATTATATCGCTTCTTACGACAGGAGTTTATCGGCTTATAAAGACGTAGTTCTCGATCTGGGTGGAACAATCGCTTCCTCCGTATTCTTCAAAGCCGGTGGCAACGTCGGCATCGGGACGACGAGTCCCAACTATAAACTTGATATTATTGGCAACACAACCATTACTGGTGGAGACTTAAGACTTAATAACAATCAAATCTTAAATTCTGCCGGCAACGCTATCATCACATTTTCCAGTATTCCTTCTACTTACGCCAGTGTTCTTGGCATCACCTCTTGGCAAGTTGTCAATTCGACCACTACCAGTCTTCCGGCTCTGTCAGTAACGCAAAATATGAGCGGAGATGTCTTTCTCGCCTCGACGACCACGCCATTATTCGTAATCAAAAACTCCGGCAACGTCGGCATCGGGACGACAAATCCATTCGGTCCGTTACATATAGCCGCAGATGCTGCCGACTTAGATCATCCTCAGCTTTTCTTAACAGGACAAACGAACACAGCAAGAAGATTGTATTTAAGCTATCAGACCACTGGGAATTACGGAGTAATTGAGCCGATTGAAAGCGGAGTAGGATATACCAATTTGGTTCTGAATCCAAGAGGTGGCAACGTCGGCATCGGGACGACGAGCCCGAGTCAAAAGTTGAGCGTTAATGGAAGTATCGTAATCAGTAGCACAACTGGCGCTTTATGGCTCGATCCTAATTCCAATACAGCAGATATTCTTTATGATAATGCTGTTTCTGGCAAAATTGGGATACTTGATAATAACGGCACCTTTGTCGGAGTAGCCACAGCCAGTAATACCAATGGTCTTGAGATTGGTACAATAACTGGAGGTTGGACAACAAATGCAAAAATTGCTGGTTCAGGAAACGCCTACTTTTTGGGCAACGTTGGCATCGGGACGACGAGCCCTACTCAAAAATTGGAGGTTGCCGGTAATGTCAAAATTGGTGGAACTTTAGACATGACCAATGATCCAATTATAAATATTGGTAACGCCGGGACATATTTTAACACGGCTGGCGGTTTAACTCTTGCCGATTCTTTACAGTTAAGCAACGGTCAAATATTAAACTCGGCCGGAACACTGGCAGTATCACTTTCCACCTCTCCCACTACCGTCTCCAATCAACTTTTGGGCAGTTCTTGGTTTATAGAGAATTCTGCCAACACCACCGCGGCGGCCTTAACCGTCAATCAAAATCAAGCTGGTAATATTTTTGTCGGTTCCTCCGCCGGAGCGGAAAAAGTTACCATCAAAGCTGATGGCAACATCGGTATTGGCACAACGAATCCAACTTCAGCTCTAGTTTTATATGGTGATGGTAAATATTTAGTCATTAAGTCGGCTACAACAGATGGTGTTAGTAGACCAACAATCAAATTGCAAAATAATTCCCTTGGCGTAATTATGGGTGACGATCATGCTGACCAAAGATTTGGTTTCTATTCAAATCTCTCAAGTGCAAGAACTTATAACGCTGAATTACAAGTTTATGGCAAAGCCGCTGCAAGCTGGGGTACTTACCTTAGTCTTAAACATGATGGTACTAACGGAATAATTTCTACCGATGTTGGTAATATTATATTAAATCCTAACAGCAACGTCGGCATCGGGACGACGAGCCCGGGAGCGACCTTAACAGTAAACGGTCCAATAGTAACTACCGGTTGGTATACTAGTAGCTATCAGTCGATTTCACTTACCAGCCCAGGCGGTCTACCAGGAATAATAATTAAAGATTCTGATGGCCACAGAGCTGATATAAGGAGAACAACCACCGCTTTGGATCTGGCTGTTCAAGCTACCACAGGTATCCCGGGGACAGTAGTAAGCATTAATGAAAACGCCTATGTCGGCATCGGTATCGGCGAAACTACTCCAGCTTATCGCCTTGAGCTGCCCAACTATGCCAATTCCGACGGTCAAGCCCGAGCCAACGCTTGGGTTACTTATTCTGACATCCGCTACAAAACTAACATTCACCCAATTACTAATGCTTTAGAAAAAATATCTCAACTTGAAGGAGTATATTTTAACTGGATATCTAATGGAGCACCTTCAATGGGTTTCATCGCCCAGCAAATTGAACCAACTCTCCCGGAAGTTGTTAGTACTGATGTTAACGGGTATAAAAGTATTGATTACGACAAAATATCAAGTCTGCTGGTTCAAGGCATTAAAGAACAACAATCTCAAATTTCCTCCCTTTCCGCCGGATTGGCTGAACTTAATCTTACTGATGCCGGGGATATTGTTTTGGATACCTCGGAAGCGACGTACTCGGGGCTACTGGCAGAAGACTATGAAACTGCTGTCGACAAAATACAAAATACAACATACAAAATACAAAATACATCCGGCGAAGTCATTACGAGAATTGGCGGGTTTGCAGAACTGGTAGTTGGAAAAGTTAAGGCCGGACTGGTTAACACAACCAACTTGATCGCCGAAAACGCCGTTATAGCGAACTTTAGTTCGCGCCTTGTCAGCTCGGAGAAAATTGTCTCGCCCGTTGTCGAGACCGACACAATCAGTATTAAGAATCAAGTATTAAATATTAAGGATTACACTGGCGAGACAGTTGCCAGCATTGATGCTTCTGGTAACGTTTACACTGAGGGCGATTTAGCTGCCCGAAGTGCTGAGTTCAGAGGCAATGTCGGCATTGGAGCAACTCTCTCCACCCAAGATCTGGAAGTGCAAGGAAACGTTTACACTGAGGGCGACCTTAGCGCCCGAAGTGCATCTTTCTCCGGCGAACTGGTCGCCGAGTCCGCGCGAATCAAAAAGTTAAGGGCTGAATCCATAGAAGGCCTGGAGGCTTACATTGCCACGATGAGCGCCCAAAATATTAAGACTGAAAACATTTCCGGCCTAGAAAGCCAAATTGCCACCAATTCCGGCCAACCGGTTGCCACTGATTCCGGCTCTCTCGCCGATCTTGCCGGAAGTTGGCCAATCACCGACCCATCAAAAGATGTCAAAATATCAACCAATGTAACAATCTTGGGCACCACTTCTCTTGCCCAGACAATTGTTTCCGGCCCGATTACTCAAGACGGCACTCTCCTTTTTGACGAAGGCAACTCAATTAATGTTCTCGGCGGTACATTATATATACAGAACAAAGGCACTGGCGGAATTGATTTGCTCGCCGGCAAAGTCACAATTGATACCTCAGGCAACGCGGTTTTTGCCGGAGACCTAACGGTTAAAGGCACTTTCTTCGCCGGACTCATCCGTCCGCCCGAAGGGCAAGACCTTGTCTTTGACCTTAGCAATCAAGTCGCCACTAATTCCGGCAGTGTCGGCTTCGGGAAGCTCCTTGCCAAGGGCGTCAACGGCGAGACAATTTATTCACTCGACGCTTCCGGCTCCGCCGAGTTCAAAGGCGATCTCACCGCCTCTTCATTCAAGGTTGTCCACGACGCAGTCGCTGCCGAGCCGGACTTGAACAATATTATTGTTGCCACCTCTTCTGCCGGAATGGCCAAGATTCCTGCTGGCACATCAGAAGTAACAATAAAAAGTCCTTTTGTTACAGAAAAATCATTAATCTACCTGACTCCCATCGGCTCAACCGCCAACCAAGTCCTCTATTTGGCGAGAACAAAACCGGATGAGCAAACCTTTACTGCAGCCATAGATGGACCTATATCAAAAGAGGTTACTTTCTCCTGGTGGATTGTAAATTAACATAGATAACACACAAAACAACACGAATATGAACACGAAAGTACACAAAAATGCTTACTATTTGAACAAGTTCGCGTTATTTCTTGTTCCATTTCGTGTTAATTCGTGTATTGTATATGTTGAACAGTAAAATCTTATATCCAGAATTAAGTTACTTGATTCAGGGAGCCATTTTCGAACTCAGGAAACAGTATGGGCCGGGTCAAAAAGAAATAGTCTATCAACGATTATTAGAAGAAAAATTGATTACTAAAGGATTAAAGGTTGAAAAAGAGAAAAAAATCAATATTTATTCTCAAGACTCAGGAAAAGTTGTCGGCACTTATCAACCCGATCTGGTTGTTGATAACAAAGTTTTATTGGAATTAAAATCTAGTTTGTTTACAACAAAAACCGACGAAAAACAACTTTATCATTATTTAAGAAACAGTGAGTATGAACTCGGATTTCTTGTTAACTTCTCTACTCCAAGACTATATCTTAAAAGAATCATCTACACTAACGATAGAAAACCATACCTACAGGCGCAAGTTCGTGTGGTTTAGTGTTCTTGTTCGTGTCTATTCGTGTATTGTATATCAAATTATACACTCTTTCTCTTGACAACAAACACAAATAGAATCAAAATACATTACAATGAAAAAAATTCTTGATAGTATCCAACAATTTGTCAGTTTAGTTTTTCTTTTTCTTGTTCCCATTGTCTTTGTCCCTCTTTTTACTGATCCTTATGATCTTGGACGGCAGATTTTTGTTCTTGTCGCCAGTTTTATTATTTTTGTCATCTGGGCTGGCCAATCTTTGGCGAAGAAAAAAATCACTTTCAAAAAAAGCCCGTATTTTTTGCCAATCTTTCTTTTGCTTTTGGCTTTCATTGCCTCCTCCGCCATCAGCAGCCCCAACAAAATGGCTTCTTTTACCGCTATCATCGGCCCGGTAAGCCTTCTTTTAGCGCTTTTGGCAATGATTATTTCCGCCAACACTGTCAAAACCAAAAATGCCTGCTATACCCTTCTGGCGAGCGGCGCGGTTTTAACAATCATTACCCTGGTTCTTTTCTTGGGAGGCTTCAGTTTTCCTTTGAACTTTCCTTCTCTCGGTTTGTCAATCGGCAAAGCTTGGAGTCCGACCGGCAGTCTGATGGCTCAGGCAATAATCTTGGCCATGCTTATTCCTCTCGGCTTTGCCCTGATTTATGAACAAGTCCAAAAAAAGAATCTGCTTGTTGCTGGCCTGACTTTTCTTGCCAATACTTTAATCTTGGCTGGTTTGGGAGTTTGTTTGTATCTCCTAACCAATGACGCCAAACCGATTTTGCTTCCCCAACAAACTGCTTGGGCAATTGCCGCGGAAAGCATTAAAAACGTCCGCTATGCTATTTTCGGTATGGGCCCGGGACAATTTGTCAACGCCTTTACTGCTTTCAGACCGCTTTCCTTTAACTCAAGCGAGTTTTGGAATCTGCGTTTTGGCGTTTCTTCCAATTGGTATTTTCAGCTTTTGACTGAGGTTGGTTTTTTAGGACTACTGCTCTACCTTGCTTTGGCAGCAAAAATTATCAAAAAGACAATCTTGATCTTGAGAGAGCCAAAAATTCCCGCTCTGGATCTGGCAATCCATCTTTCTTTGGTCATTTTGCTGATTGCCCAATTTTTTATTCCCATCAACTTGACTCTTCTTTTGCTAATGGCGATTTTGCTGGGACTGACAGAAACCCAAAAGTCCAGCGAGATTGACCTCACCCCAATTGGCAATCTGGCCATCGTCTTTTTTGTTGTCCCCCTGCTTTTGTTTGGCGGACTTTTGTTCTTCGGCGGGAAGATTGCCTTGGCCAATTATTACTTTTTGAATTCCATTAAAGCGGCCAACCAAAATGACGGCATTAAAACTTATAATTTACAGATTAAAGCGATTCAAACCGATCCTTCAGTCGCTGCTTACCGGATCGCCTATTCCCAAACCAATTTTGCCTTAGCCAATTCCTTGGCCACCAAAAAAGATTTGACTGATAATGATAAAAACACGATTTCCCAGCTTATTCAGCAAGCTTTAAGAGAAGCAAAAGCAGCGGTCGCGCTTGACCCGGGAAGCGCCATGGCTTGGGAAAACCTAAGCTCTTTGTACGCCAACCTGATTAACTTTGCCAAAGACGCGGACACTTGGGCAATTTCTTCCTATCAACAGACAATTAACACTGATCCTGTCAATCCGGTTTTAAGAATCAATCTCGGAGGCATTTATTATAGCCAGAAAAACTTTCAGGCAGCGGCCAATCTTTTCCTGCAGGCAGTCAATCTTAAACCGGATTTTGCCAATGCCCACTATAATTTAGCCAATGCTTTAAAGCAGCTGGGCGCCTTTGAAGATGCCAAAAAAGAGTACGAAGCCACGCAAACGCTAGTCAAAGCTGACTCCAGCGATTATCAGAAAGTAACTTCAGAACTGGAGGAAGTCAAGAAGCATTTGCCTTCGCCAACGCCGACACCAACCAGTGGACAAGCTGCGGAAAAAGCAAATAAAACAGAAACTCTCTCTACTCCTCCTCAGCCAACCGGTGGCATCAAACCGCCTTTGGAACTACCTAATGAAGCCCCACCAGTAACCCCGTCACCCACCTCTATTCCTACTGCCATTCCCACTCCCACTCCTACTGTTGCGCCAACACCGTAAAGAGCATCGGGCATTGGGTATTATGTATTTAGTATTATGTATTTAGTATTAAGTATTAAGCAAACTAAGGTTTCTTAGTTTTAGGGGTTTTGAATAAACTACCGCGCAGCAAGCTGACGCGGTACTCCGACGTTACGTCGGAGGAGTTTGTTTCCCTGCCTGCCGGCAGGCAGGTTTGTCGCATTCATCCGTCCAGCAAGCTGGACGGTATTCTGCGAGTCGAAATAAACTACCGGCCAGTCCTACAGTGATAACGCAACCCTCCGAATGTAACATTGGAGATGTTTTTTCCCGCCTATCGAGCAACTAATAATTGATTTTGTAATTCTTGCTCTTCGTATTTGGTCAACCAGCGAGTAAGTTTCTCTATTAGGAAATTAACCAGTGATTTTATGGCTTAGCAGAATAAGCCGATGGTTCTTTTGCCAAGCAATTAAGCCAATGAAGACCTTATCTTTGCTCTTTCCACCCCTTAATACATAATACTTAATACTTAATACTTAATACATAATACTTGATACTTGATACTTATTGTGTGGACCCGGGGGGAATCGAACCCCCTCCTCCCCGATGCCATCGGGACATTCTACCGGTATACTACGGGCCCAGTTAAAGGTTTGTGGGTAAAAGAATCAAACAAGTCCTCCCCAATCCCTTAATACTTAATACTTGAGAGTGTTGAATAATGATTTTTCATCTGTCATTCCGTGCCTGACACGGAATTTATATAGATTCCAGCCTGAAGCTGGAATGACAAAATTGTTTAAGTTATTCAACAGTCTCTCATACTTAATACTTAATACTTGATACTTAATACTTATTCCTACGCTACTCGCTCCTTCAACGCCCAATAAAATTTCTGCAGATAATCCTCAGCTCTCTGCCAATGCTCCTCGCCCAATCCTGCTTGAGCCAGTCTAATCTCCGCCGCCGCCAAAACTCTTAAGTGAGCCGCCTTGGCTGCTTGAAAAAGCGAAATCCGGTAAACCTCGGCGTAAAGCTCTTTGGCAGCATCCTCTGCCCCGCCATTTTCCATCTCTCTCCTCATTCTTACTTCCAAAGAAGCAACTATCTCCGGCTCAAAAGCCAGCTTGACTTCGTCTTTAATCAATTGATAGAACTTTCTCAAAGTCATTTTTGCCTGATCCCAATTTTTCTCTCTTTCCGCAAAAAAAGCCTGAGTCAAATATTTTGCCGCCTCAAAAGCCAGCTGTTTGGAAATTCCATATTGCTGTTTTATATGCTCCATCGCGTACTCTCTGAGCCTTTTTCCTTCCGGCACATTCGCCAACCGCGCCCAAGCCAACTCAAGATGAGCAACAACTTCAGGCTGAAAGGCAAAATGCTCTACTTTGTCATCTCCGCCAAATCTCCTTCTCCTGCGCGAATAATCCAAAATTGCGTCTCTTAATTTCGCGGGCGTAAAGTCTGGCAAATGGTCTGTTTCCCAATAAAACTCGGCATAATGGCTTTGCCAAGGCAAGAGACCGCTGGTTCTTTGTTCTCCTGAGGTCCTGATAAAGAGATCAACATTGGGATAAGGTTGATCACCCGTATCTAAATATGACGAAAAAATGTCCTCATTAATATCTTTTGGAGAAATTTTGTCCTCAATTATTTTTCTTACCGCCCGCAAGATTTCGTCATGCCCGCCATAATCTAAAGCCACATTAAAGATATGACTGGAGTTATTTCTGGTCTTATCTTCAACTTTTTTAATATATTTCACCAAACTTGCGGGCAAACGGTCCTTTCTTCCTAAATGAACAAAGCGAATATCGTCCTTGGCCGCTTCCTTCTCCACTGTTTGCACCATACGCCAAAAAAGTTTTTGCAAATAGCTGATTTCTTGTTCTGAACGATTCCAGTTTTCAGTTGAAAATCCCCAAACAGTAAAAGTATGCACTCCCCAACTGCGTGAAGCTCGAGCAATTTTCAAACCAGCTTCAAA
>Ga0078972_1016679_pt1 | contig 10787 bp, 7 predicted proteins | sample YelNatPaOPGAMG01_FD_67568 | JGI IMG/M metagenome (GOLD analysis project Ga0078972, IMG submission 67568) | Hot spring thermophilic microbial communities from Obsidian Pool, Yellowstone National Park, USA - OP-RAMG-01 (SPADES assembly) (version 2) | ecosystem: Environmental > Aquatic > Thermal...
GGCCCCGGTTACACCCCCAAGTACCGCGCTACGCTCTGGTCGGTCATCTTCCTGGCGCAGTTGGGCGCAGATGGGCGCGACGAGCGCGTGCGCCGCGGCGTCGAGCACGTCTTTGCGCACGCCCAGGCGGAAAGCGGTGGCTTTTCCTGCAACGGCACCCCCAGCGCGGCCGTCCACTGCCTCTGGGGGAACGTCGTGCGCGCGCTCCTCGACCTGGGCTACTGGGGCGATGAGCGGCTCGAGCGGGCGATTGACGCGCTGGCCCGTTCCGTGACCGGCGACGGCTACAGGGGGTATCGCAAGGGCGGCGTCCAGGCGCCCGGTTTCGTTTGCGCGGCCAACGATGGGCTGCCGTGTGCCTGGGGTGCGGTGCGTGTCCTCTGGGCGCTGAACCGCGTTCCACCCGAGGGGCGCACGCCCACCGTCGAAGCCGCTATCGCTGCCTGTGCCGATTTCCTCCTGCGCTACGACGTCGCCAGGGCCGACTATCCGTACAAGGAGCGCATCAGTTCCAGTTGGTTCAGGTTCGGCTACCCGCTGGGGTATGTGACCGACGTGCTCTTGAACCTGGAGGCGCTGGCCGAGGCGGGGTGGGGCGGCGACCCGCGCCTGCGCGAAGCGGTGGAATGGGTGCTCTCCAAGCAGGACGTGCAAATAAGCCAGCGCCAAGCGATAGGGCTTATGAATCGCCCCCTCGCCGCCGGGCAAGGGCAGATATTGGAGGTGCCCAGCGCGCTGAAAGCCCCGTGCATCTCCCAGAAGGAACTCTCCTCCCCAAATATGCCCGTCCAGGCCATAGCCCGTGCCATCCAAGATGGCTCCGATCGCCGGTCCCTCCTCGCCACAATCGGCCAGACAGGCGGCCAGATGGGCATGGTGATGTTGCACCCAAACCCGCCTCAGGCCCTGCTGGGCCAAGGCATAGCGGCTGGCCAGATAGTCAGGGTGCATATCCGCGGCCACGACCTCAGGCTCCACGTGAAATAGCTGCCGAAACAGGGCGATGGTCTGCTCGTAATGCTCCAACGTCTCCAAGTTCTGCAGGTCGCCGATGTGTTGACTGAGGAAGGCGTAGCGCTCGCGCGTCAGACAAAAGGTGTTCTTGAGCTCGGCCCCACAGGCCAGGGTGGGCCGAGACTCAAAACCCAAGCGAATGGGGAAGGGCGCGTAACCCCGCGCCCGCCGAATGGGCTGGGCGCGATCACCCAGGGGTACGAACCAGACCGAGTCGTCATAGCGCGAGTAGATATCACGATTATGGGCGAGAAAGAAGTCGGCGATGCCCTTTAGCCGTCGCAGGGCTTCGTCGTTATCGCGGGCGATCGGCTCCTCGCTGAGGTTGCCACTGGTCATGACCAGCGGCCGGCCCACGTCGCCGAGAAGCAGGTGATGCAAAGGAGTATAAGGCAACATAAGCCCCACGTAGCGCTGCTTAGGGGCCACCTCCGAGACGATGGTGGATCCCTCGCGCCAGGGGAGCAGGACGATAGGCGCCGCTGCCGAGCTCAGCAAAGCGCGTTCGGCCTCGTTCAAGAGGGCATGCTCTTCAGCTGTGGCGATATCTTTCACCATCACCGCAAACGGCTTGTGGGGGCGCATCTTGCGCTGGCGCAGGCGAACCACCGCTGGCCCGTTGGTGGCATCGCAAGCAAGCTGGTATCCCCCCAGCCCCTTGACGGCCACGATATATCCCGCCCGCAGGCATTCCACGGCTTGCGCCAGGGCATCGTCCCTCTCGGCAACGACCCGCCCGGCGGCGTCCAGCAGAGTCAGGTGTGGTCCACAGGCCGGACAAGCGTTGGGCTGAGCGTGAAAGCGCCGATCACGGGGATCATCGTACTCGCGCTGGCAATCGGGGCACATGCGAAAGGCGCGCATGGTCGTGAGCGGGCGATCATAGGGAACATCTCGGATGATCGTGAAGCGCGGGCCGCAATTCGTGCAATTGGTAAAGGGATAGCGATATCGCCGGTCGTGGGGGGCCTGGATCTCGCGCAGGCAATCGGCGCAGGTGGCGATATCCGGCGAGATGAGCTGGTAAGCTCCCACTTGGGGTTCGCTCTCCAGGATCTCAAAGCGATCATGGCCATTGGGAGAGATCTCTTCCCAAATGAGCGATTCAATGCGCGAGAGGGGCGGGGCCTCCGCACGCAAGGCCCGGGTGAACCCTTCCAGAGCCCCCGTCTCGCCCTCAACCTCTATCTCCACTCCCCAGGAGGTGTTGCGTACCCAGCCGACGAGCCGATGCTGCTGCGCCAGGCGATAGACAAAGGGACGGAAACCTACCCCCTGTACCACGCCACGCACCATAACCCGCCGTGCGCACCGATGAGCGCTCATTTTCGCACCGTTAGCTCCATGAGCCATTGCACCCACTCATCTAGCCCCGCACCGCTGACGCAGGAAACTTCAAAGAGGCGAATGTCCGGATTGAGCCCGCGCACCAGGCGGCGGAACTCGGCGAGGTTGAAGGGCACCCAAGGCAAAAGGTCCGTTTTGGTGACGACCAAGGCATCCACTGCGGCGAAAATCCCCGGATATTTGTGTGGCTTATCATCCCCTTCGGGGATGCTGGTCAAGGCCACGCGGGTGTGCTCGCCGAGGTCAAAGGCCACAGGGCAGATCAGGTTGCCCACATTTTCAATGAATAGCAGATCAACATCCTCCAGGGGCAGCTCTGCCAGGGCCTTTTGCACCTGGACTGCGTCCAAATGGCAGTTGCCACCGGTGTTGATCTGCACCGCCGGCACACCGACCGCGCGTACCTTGTCGGCGTCTATGGTGGAGGCGATGTCACCTTCAATGACAGCGATCTTTCTCCGGCCTTGAAGAGCTTGGATGGTGCGTAAGATCAACGTGGTCTTGCCCCCGCCCGGCGCGGCCATGATGTTGATGCCGTGCACACCGTGGGCCTCAAGCAGCCGGCGATTTTGGGCGGCCAAGTCTTCGTTAGCTCCCAAGATACGTTCAACAACAGGGATCTGGCTCATCAGGCTTTACTCCACCTCAATGCTTTCCACGTAGAACTCTCGCCCTTTCACCACCCGCGCCTTAAGCTCGTGGCATTGGGGACAGGTCCAATCCGCATCGGCGGGCTGCCAGGTATGCCCACAGGCCTCGCAACGGAGCTCCACGCGAGGGCGCTCAAAGAGCAGCTTGGCCCCGGCGGCGATCGTATTTTGGCTCAGATAATCAAAGTAAAATTGCACACAGTCATCCACAATGCTAGAGAGCTCGCCGATGACCAGGCGAATGCTCAGCACCCGCTTGGCCTGAGCCTGCTCGGCATGGCGCTGAACGATCTTGAGGATATTCTCGGTGACGGCCAGTTCATGCATGGTAAAACATATTGTATGACCGAGCAGATGAACTTCAAAATCGACTCAGGTTACCACCACTCGCTTAGGGTGACTATCATCGGCAAGTCCGCACTTTATTAGCTTGGAGATAAGGGGCCGGCTGTGATATAATGAACATCAATATAAACCCGCTCCTGAGAGCTTGGCCAGGCCATCGCATTTGGATATTTCGTGCAACGGCCCGGCATAGCGTAGAAAGAAGGCGAGATGGAAGCAGCGTTCGCGTATCCGATCGGTAGCAAGGTAGTGCATCCCAACTACGGGGCGGGCATCGTAGTGGGCATTGAAGAGAAGAGCATCGGCCAAGCCAGCCTCAGCTATTACATCATCGCCCTGCCATCTATGCAGCTCATGGTGCCCGTCCACCGCGCAGAGGCCCTGGGGTTGCGCCTCATTGGCCTCCCGGCGAACCTACGCGCTGCACTCAGGGGCTGTTGTGAATTGGCCGGCGAGATCCCCAATACCCAAGATCACTTTGCGCGGCGGGCGGCATTAGACGAGAGGCTCAAATCGGGTTCCTTTGAACGAGTTGCCGCTGTAGTGCGCCACCTGTACTTGGCCCATGCTCAGCGTCCGCTGAGCGCGGCGGATCATCAACTCCTGGATAGGGGGATGGAGATCCTTGCCAGCGAGTTCGCGCTGGCCTCCGACCAGGAGATGACTCAGGCCAAGGAAGAGATCGTCCAGCTCCTGACCGAGATGCGTCAGGATACACAGCAAGCATAAAAGCTGAGCGAGAATTCGCCACCTCTCTGGGGAGGTCGCAGGATGAAAGCCCTCATCACTGGAGGATGTGGTTTCATCGGCAGCCATCTGGCCGAAGCCCTGCTCGCCCGTGGCGACGCAGTCACCGTCGTGGATGATCTTTCCACGGGGCGCTTTGAGAACATCGCCCACCTCGTCGGGCGGCCAGGATTCCAGTTCGCCATTGAGACCATCCTCAACGAGACGGTCATGGATCGCCTGGTCAGCGAGTGCGACATCATCTACCATCTGGCAGCGGCGGTGGGCGTGGAGCTGATCGTCAAGGATTTGGTGCGAGTCATTGAGACCAACATCAAGGGCTGTGAGGTCGTCTTGCGCATTGGGGCGCGCTACCGCAAGAAGGTCATGTTAGCCTCTAGCTCGGAAGTATACGGCAAAAGCGAGGCCGTGCCCTTCTGCGAGGATGGCGATGGGGTCTTGGGACCGACTACGCGCAGCCGCTGGAGTTACGCCTGCTCCAAGATGATGGACGAGTTCCTCGCCCTAGCTTATGCCAAGCACTTTTCCCTGCCCGTGGTGATCATGCGCTTCTTTAATACCGTTGGCCCCCGCCAGACGGGGCGTTACGGGATGGTGGTGCCGCGTTTTGTCCAGCAAGCTCTGAGGCAGGAGCCGATCACCGTTTATGGAGACGGGCAGCAATCGCGCTGTTTCACTCACGTGAGCGACGTCGTCAGAGCGGTGATCGGCTTGGCAAACGAGCCCGCGGCCGTGGGAGAGGTCTTTAATATCGGCAGTACCCAAGAGGTGACCATTGAGGCCCTCGCCCGGCGCACGGTTGAACTCACAGGCAGTTCCTCACCGATCGTCTACATCCCCTACGACCAGGCTTATGAGGCAGGCTTTGAGGATATGCGCCGGCGCGTGCCGGATATCACCAAGATCAACCGCCTGATCGGCTGGACGCCACAGGTGGACCTAGATGGCATCTTGCTCAGCGTCATAGAACACCTGCGGCGCGAGGGCCATGAGAACAAATAAATAGAGATGGAAACCCTCCGGAGGAACTAGTTCCCGTCTCGCCCAATGGCCTCCGGACGGGGACGTAAAGGTGCTTAACGCGTGTAATCGGCGTCCAGGTTGGCGGTGCTCTCCAACGGGCCGAGGACCTCGTTCTTCACCCGGCCGGCGGCCTCTTCGGCCTTCTCGCGAAGTTCAATGGCCTTTTCGCCGATGGTCTCCAGGGTCTCCTTACCCGATTGTGGTGCAGAGAAAAGCCCCAGCACCCAACCGATGATGATCCCCGTCAGAAAGCCCATCAAAAACCCCATCTTTGAGCCCATGTGAAACCTCCTCGGCCATTTTTCCTTTGATATTGTAAGGCGAACCGGTTCGGGTAGCAAATCCCAAGCTGATAATCAGAAGGCCCGACTGGTCTAGATACGACCTATCGGGCCTCATGTGCCCTCAGCTCAAACGCGCCAAACGCTCTTGGATTCTAGTTTGGCGCTCGCGGTAATCGGCCACCTTGTCGCGCTCCTTCTGCACCACGGCCTCGGGGGCCTTAGAGGTAAAACCGGGGTTAGCCAGTAGACTTTCGCTACGAGCGATCTCGCGGGTGAGCCGTTCCAACTCCGCGCTCAAGCGCGCGCGCTCTTTATCCAAGTCCACCAATGCAGCGAGGGGCAGGTAGCATTCAAAGCCCACGCCCACCAAGGCCAGGGCTTTATCGGGCTTGTTCTCCAGGCGGGCCGCAAGGGTCAACTGTGCGCCATCAATGTGCGCCAAGGATTCCAAGACGGCGGCCTGCTCGCGCAGGAAGGGCAGGTAATCACCGGCGGCGATGATCGCCGCGATACGCCGTCCAGGCTCCACCTCATATTCGGCGCGGGCGTTGCGGATTGCACGCACTAACTCCATAGAGACAGCCATCTTCTCCTCAGCCTCAGGATCCAGCGCCCCAGCTCGCGGCCAACGAGCGATGATCAGCGCCTCGCCCTGATGGGGCAAGTACTGCCAGATAGCCTCGGTGACGAAGGGCATGTAGGGATGCAGCAAGCGTAGGCAGCCGTCCAGCACATAGACGAGCACCTTCCGGGCTTCATCCGCGCGAGGCGTATGGTCGCCTTTCAAGCGCACTTTGGTCATCTCAATATACCAGTCACAGTACTCGCCCCAAAGGAACTCATAGATCTGCCGGCCGGCCTCGCCCAACTGATAGGCCTCGAGCAAGCGCTGCACCTCACCCACCAAACGGTGATAGCGACTCAGGATCCAACGGTCGGCCACGTCCATATCCGGACTGGGGTGTAAACCTCCCTCTGGAGGGATAAAGCGCTCGGGCTGTGTGCCCAGGTTGCCGAGGACATAGCGCGCCGCCTGCCAGATCTTGTTGGCAAAGTTACGATTCGCCTCCACACGGCTCAGTGATAACCGACAATCGTTACCCGGCGTGGAGCTGGTCAATAGAGTGAAACGCAAAGCATCCTGGCCATACTGCTCAATGGTATAGAGTGGGTCATAGCGCCAGGCATCGGGCAGGGACTTGCTGATCTTTTTGCCTTCCTCGTTGCGAATCAACCCATGCAGGTAAACGACCTCAAAGGGGATCTTGCCGGTCATCTCCAGACCCAGGAAGATCATCCGTGCCACCCAGAAGAAGAGGATATCGTAGGCCGTCTCCATCACCGTCGTGGGATAAAAGTATTTGTAATCCTCCGTCTCATCGGGCCAACCGAGAGTGGAGAAAGGCCACAGCCCCGAGGAAAACCAGGTATCCAGCACGTCCTCATCTTGGCGGATGTTCTCCGAGCCACACTGAGGGCATTGCACCAGGTCGATGCGGCTGACGCTCTCCGCCCCGCAGGCGTCGCAATACCACACGGGGATGCGGTGTCCCCACCATAGCTGGCGGGAGATGCACCAATCGCGGATGTTCTCCATCCAATCAAAGTAGATCTTGGTAAAGCGCTCGGGGATGATGCGGATGTGTCCCTCGCGCACAACGGCGATGGCCGGCTCGGCCAAAGGCTTCATACGCACGAACCACTGTTTGGAGATGCGCGGCTCCACGATGGTGTGGCAGCGCTCGCAGTGACCCACTGCATGGCGATAGGGTTCCACTTTAACGAGGTCGCCCATCGCCTCAAGGTCCGCGACCAGCCTTTTGCGACATTCAAAACGATCTAACCCCCGATAAGGGCCGGCGGCCTCGTTCATGGTCATGTCGTCGTTCATGACGTTGATCAGCGGCAAGTTGTGCCGCAGGCCGATCTCGTTATCCACCGGATCGTGGGCCGGGGTGACTTTGACGGCTCCCGTGCCAAAGGCGGGGTCCACGGCCTCGTCGGCGATGATGGGAATGGGCCGCTTGAGCACGGGCAGGATCACGGTGAGGCCCACCATATCACGGTAACGCTCGTCGCGAGGGTGCACGGCCACGGCAGTATCACCCAGGATCGTCTCCGGACGGGTCGTGGCCACGGTGATGAAGCGATCGCGGGCCTCCGTCCAGTAACGTACGTACCAGAGGAAACTATCCTCCTCTTCATGCTCCACCTCTAGATCGGAGATGGCCGTAGCGCAACGGGGACACCAGTTGACCAGATACTCACCGCGATAGATCAAGCCGCGCTCATAGAGGCGCACAAAGGCCTCACGCACGGCGCGCGAGAGGCCCTCGTCCATGGTAAAGCGCTCGCGATCCCAATCGCAAGAGACCCCTAGGCGGCGCTGCTGTTCGCTGATGCGCTGATGATAGATGCGCTTCCACTCCCATACGCGCTCTAGAAACTTTTCGCGGCCCAGATCGTGGCGGGTGAGGCCCTCCTTGGCCAGCTCGCGCTCTACCACGTTCTGGGTGGCGATTCCCGCGTGATCGGTACCCGGCACCCACAGCGTGGGACGCCCGGTCATGCGCTGCCAGCGAATCAGGGCATCCTGGATAGAGTCCACGATGGCATGGCCTAAAGTGAGAGCCCCGGTCACGTTGGGTGGGGGCATCGCGATGACAAAGGGCTTTTGGGCGGGGTCTATCTTGGGCTTGAAATAGCCCTGCTTCTCCCACCAAGCATAGATGGGCCGCTCAAGCTCAGCGGCATTATAGACCTTGGCCATTTCGGCAGGTAAAGGACACTTACTGCTCATGATCTGCTCCCTTGAAGAGATATCCTCACGATGTGCTCGGCTCATCCGCAACTTGAGCCTCAAAATAAAAGCTCCTCTCGCCCCATGGAGACGAAAGGAGCACCCTTCCGCGGTACCACCCCAGTTCGGCGAGCCCTCGCTCGCCGCTCTTGAAACGCTATAACGGGCGCGACCGTATCGGCTTACTCGTCTTTCAGCCGATCAACTCCCAGGCGACCTTCAGCGGCGTCTGCTGCGAGAGGCTTTCACCCGCCGGCCTCTCTTCTCTGCCAGCTCGCGCGCGCCTACTCCTCCTGTTCCTCGTCTTTAATTTTATTATAGCATAGCTTGAACCCAACGTCAAAGCATAGAACGGCTCGTTGGTGCGAGATGATCATCTTGTCATGAGATTGTAACGCAATTGTAAGATAAAATTAACCCTGGCGATACCTTTGTCTGCTATAATAGAGTCAGATTGATGGCTTGTTCTGTGCTTGAATGCTCATGCCTTTTTTACGCAAACCCCTTGCCAACGGTGGGGAATTGGTTTATAATGGGGTCAAGCATCGGAAGTAACTCCAGGGTTTTTTCGTCGTCTTATAATATAAGCACGTTAGCTAGGACCATCTAGAGGTGATTGAAGGAAATCCTATGACCAGGTTGGGTCGGCGGCTGGGCGTTATTCTGGCCATCCTGCTGATTTTGGCAGCGACGCCCATGGCCGTCAGAGCGGACTTGAATGACCCTAGGGTGATCAACGCCGAAGTTTTGGCTACGACAAGGGTGCCGGCGAGCGAATCCCTCTACAACCTCATGGTCCAGGCCACCTCATGGCTTGGTTCACCGTATCGTTACATCCTTACGATAGGCAATTTCTCCCCTTGGCCAATGATCACCTTGCGCGTGCTTGACCGCTACGTGCCGGGCGATGCGACCCCTCAAGAAATCGATCATGAGTGGTTCCCCAAGCACCTTGGGCCAGGGCAGGTGGCTTCGGTCGTCTTTGAATTCCCCGATGGGCCGTTGGCGGATGGTTGCCATCAGATCGAGGTCAGCCTGGCCGATGGTCTGAACACCGTGCTCATGGATTGCAGTGCGCCCGGGGCGACGACGATCTGGTACGTGCCTCTAAGCGAGGCCATGCAAAGCTACCTAGCACAGCCCCCTTTGACGCAGGCGACCCCTGTTAGCCGCAGCAAGCTGGGCGTTCACGTGACCAATAAGAGCGTGCCCAACCTCAGTGAGTTCATCGCCAAGGCCCGGCCGGCCGTCGTCGTCGCCGTGGAAGATGTGGGCTGGTTGGCCGAGGTCAAGGCAGCCTCGCCCAAGACGGTGACCCTGGCGCGCTTTATAGAGGGGGATCAAAGCATCGGAGGCGATCCCGTCCAACGAGCTAAAGAGTTCGTCGCCCTAAACGCCGCACGCTATCTGGCCAACCCGGCCGTGGATTACTGGCTAGGGTGGAACGAGCCGGTGGTAGAAAGCGTTGAGCAAATGCAGTGGTTCGCCGCCTTTGAGGCCGCCCGCGCCGCGGCCATGGCCGAGCTGGGATTGAAGGTGGCCGTGGGCAACTTTGCCGTGGGCTCGCCTGAGGCGGACGAGTTTCAGGCCTTCTTGCCCGCTATAGAGGCAGCCAAGAAATACGGTGGCGTCTTGGCCCTGCACGAGTATTCAGCTCCCACGTTGCGCGATGGAGTGGGCGCAGGGATCCCCGGCCTGGAGGCCAACGCAGATTACGGCGCGCTCACCTTGCGGTATCGCTACTGGTACGACCATTACCTTCGGGTGAGGGACTTGGTCATACCCCTCGTGATCACCGAGGCGGGTATTGATGGTGGAGTGTTGCGCGTTGAAGGCCCCGGCTTGGGTGGCTGGCGCGATTTCGCCGCAAGCTGGTCGGGGAACGCGGCCGAGGCGGTGGATGCCTATGTGGAGCAGCTCTCCTGGTACGATGACCAGTTACGTCGCGATCCTTACGTCCTCGGCTTCGCTATCTTCAACGTGGGGGATCGGGAGGGGCGCTGGAGGAGCTTTGACGTGACCGATATCCTGCCCCAGCTTGCCGACCTGATCCTGAGCAAGGACTAGCCCATACGACCATTGCCACACACGAGGGGCGAGTCGTCTGATTCGCCCCTCGTTATTTTTTGTGCAGCCCGCCGAACTAGAAGATTACCAACTACGCACACCCTTCAGGAGGCCGGCTTCTCCAAACGCAAATGCACTTGCGCAACTCCTCGCGCCCATGTTTGCCCATCTGCTGACTGCTATTGCCCTTTGCGTTGGGCAAGACGAGAATGCTCTCTACCCAGAAGCCCAGCCTCTCGGCCAATGCAGAAAGAATCAAGTCCACTGAAATGCTGGCCCCCGCGTAGCGCACGTTGTCATTAACCATAAAGAGCGGCGCTCCCAGTTTGAGAACGCGTGCGCATTCAGCGATTACGCAAGCCATCTCGTAAAAGTACCCGCGCACCATGCGCGGGATGCCGTTGTTGTTCAGGAGCTTTTTCGCTTTTTGCTCCTCAAGGTACCCTAGGATAGCCTGCAAAAGCCGCTGCCCATCGGCGGCTTCTATGGCTGACGCCCAGCGCGGATTGA
>Ga0078972_1016680_pt1 | contig 10787 bp, 8 predicted proteins | sample YelNatPaOPGAMG01_FD_67568 | JGI IMG/M metagenome (GOLD analysis project Ga0078972, IMG submission 67568) | Hot spring thermophilic microbial communities from Obsidian Pool, Yellowstone National Park, USA - OP-RAMG-01 (SPADES assembly) (version 2) | ecosystem: Environmental > Aquatic > Thermal...
GTGAAATAAGAGCAGTAAGTATGCCTCCAAAGAAATAGAACGCACTAACAATAAATGCCAAATTAGCAGGCTTGATCTTAATGATTTCAATTTCTTTCATTATCCAATATTTATTAACTACCTTGCCGGCGACCAAGCAGGACTACCACCTTTAGTCAAAAACCAGGTTTCTTTAGTCTTTAAATCCATTATCCAAATTTCTACATCCTTAAATCTATACTCGCCTTGGTAACGCATATAGGCAATCTGTTGATGGTCAGGGGAAACCGTCGGCTCCATTTCCGAGATATCCTCGGTGGAAGTTAGACGTATCATATTCTTATCTTTTAATGCCATAAGATAAAGTTCATAATTGCCATCACAGTTTGAACAAAATACAATTGTATCATTCCCTATCCAGATGGGATCTTCATATGTAGAATCACCTTCTGTCAATCTTTTTAAACTCTTTTCTTTGCAGTCATACAAATAGATGTCATAATGAAACTTCTTTAGTTCTCCCAAGCGCCGATATTTTGCAGTATCGCAGGCACAGAATAGCAGTTTTGAACCATCAGAGGAAACAACTGGATTGAATATTTCTTTTAATCCCAAATCTTCGGGTCTAAATCGTGTAGAGCCTCTATCAGAAAAAAAGGTGGTTAATTGATATTTATTCTCTTTATGCACTAGTACATAAATAATTTCCTCAAAATTTGCATAATATATATTTCTTAATGAATCAACTGAGATCCCACCTGTACGGGGGCAATTTTCCCAGGTCCAGTAATCAAGTAATCTTCTTTTGCCTGTCTTTAAATTAATGTAGATAATGTCGGTCTCGGTTCCTGTCTTTTCCTGCGGTTCAATTAGATAAAGTAATTCAGAATCACTCAACCACACCGAACCGTACTCCCAATACTCTAAATTTTGGGTCAATCTTATTTCCTCTTTTGTTCTTATATTTATCAACCAAACATCAAAATCAACTATACTACCGGCTTCCGGTGCTCTCTCAAAGGCAATAAAATTTTTTGTGTCCTCAATAATGATTGCCTTTTGTTGGCAACCCAGGAAGTAACCTAAAAAAATAATCATTTTTACTGAAGTTTTCATTTTCAAAATCGCTTCATTAATCGCGATAAACAGCATCACACCTTTCACCCTGACATTAATATTGAACTCCGCGATGCCAATAATAGTCAGAAGACCCCGGTTTCGTTGTTTCATCTGCTTTCATATATCTCTTATAAACCTCACCAGAGATATTTTCGAGTGCCTCCTTATCCATTTTATTCCTTAATATAATTTTATATTTTCCGCTCACAATACCTAACCTTTCTTCTTTTATACCCGTCTTAGCAGAATATCGGGCAAATATTTCTGGGTCTAATTCTTTTGCTTTCTGATAATCGCTCGCTGCTTCATACGCAGCATAGGCATTCATTCCGTAATTTAACCATTTTATTGCCTGTTTTGCAAGGGGTGCCCTGACAACCTCAGAAGCAATCGGTAAAGCAATATCTATCGCGGCTAAAATCCAATCAGTTCTGGTCAATGTCACATCCCCCTGTGCTTGCCTTATAAAACAATCAGCTATTTCACCACCCGGGATTAAGGATAAACCACTTCTGGCTAATGCATCCTCAGGAGGTTCACGATAGGCGATCATCACACCATTTTCAGACATCGTCCGCCACTTACCGGTCGGATCTACATACCTCAATGGATTGTTGCTACAATAGATATAAGGATTTATTGTTCTGGGGTCTTTCTTTTCAATCTTCCCTGTGGCATCTGTAGTGATAAACCTGCCAATCTCGGGCATATAGGTTTACTCTATCTCGGTGACCAGGAAATACCTGTTATTGAAACATCAAAATCGCCTTTGGTTAACTGAAATAAACCCGTACCATCAACATTTATAACATAAATATGCGAATGCCCATCCCGATTTGAAATAAACGCAATCTTCTTACCATCCGGAGACCAGGTAGGATTAGACCCATTCCGCACAAGCATTCTAATCTCTCTCGTCACCAAATCTATTATATAAAGATTTCTCCAAAATCCCCTTCTGGAACTGTAAACAACGTATCTTCCATCAGGCGATATTGCCGGTTCAACATCAGGAAAAGTATCATTGGTTAAAAACTGAAAATTTGTGCTATCAAGATTGACTATCGCCAGCTCCATAAATTTTTCTGTGCCTTTGTATGCCATTCCTCCTGGTGGGATCCTGCTACCCTCAACCACTACCAATACACACTTCGTCTCGGCTTTGTCAACCGAGAAGTCCCAAATATCACCAATCCGTTCAGAGGAAATCGGTGGCATATACCGGGAAAATAACAATTTCAATGAATCCTCAACTAATATATAAATCCTATGTAAATATAATACATAAATATTTTTGTTTCCAGATAAATCAACAGCCATATCTGACTCAACCAATCTATATCTTTTACCTTGCACCAGGTCAATCTTGTATATAAACCACCGAGTCTTAGAACTAACAGGACCATTAGACTTATTAAACACAATCGCATTTCCATCATCAACCCATATCGGACTCTCCTCCCAGTCATTGTTATATGTAATCCTTATCGGCTGGGCACCAGGCTCTGCTTTGATAAGATAAAGATCCTTAGGAAATTCCATTGAATAAGCGACATACACTATAACATTACTCAACTCTTCCGGAGTAAACTTTCTGTTAAAATTACACCCAATAACTACCACCAATAAGACGCCTATGCCAAAACAAATAATCTTTGAAATCTTCAAAACCACCCCCTAATCTTCATAAAGATAATATATCTCATACCACTTTTCATATTTCTGTTTGGGGAATAACTCTTCTATATTTGTTATACGCCAATCCATTGCATCAACAAAGTTTTTAATTTGCTTCAAGTGTTGGCTATTTGAAATATCTTTAGTCTTTGCCTCTAAATCAATCGTTCCATCAGAACTCACGATTCCTACCACCTCTGCGATCTTCCAGATAATCTTGTCCTGTTTTACCTCCTTAAAAACATCTGAAGACACCTCCATCGAAATCACATTGAAACTCCAGTTTAAACCGCGATATATACTGCGATTCACCGGATCCGCAATCTTACCCCCGGGAATGAGAAAACTCAATATACCGGCAGCTGCCCATAACCAATCACCCGTAGATAATGTTATATCACCGGTTAATTTCCGCACAATACAATTCACTAAATCCACACCACCACCAAGCTCACTGAGAAACTCACGCCAGGCAAACTCGTTATTAATTGCCCAGGCATATCGCTCCAGACTTGTCCGCCACCTACCGGTCGGATCTACATACCTCAATGGATTGTTGCTACAATAGATATAAGGATTTATTGTCTTAGGGTCTTTAGGCTCAAATTTTCCCAGTGGATCCGGGGTCAGAAATCTACCCAACCAGGGATCATAATACCTTGCCCCAAAATAGTAAATCCCTGAATTCTCATACTCCTTACCCGTAAACCTATGGGTATTCACAAAACTACCACTGGATGTCAACTGCTCTCCGTTGCTCTATCAACATCTTCTCTAATCATTACCTTAATACCACCAGTGTATTTAGCAACAAAATTATATATAAAGGCAAAAAGAAAACCTAAAATAAAACCTACAACTGGAAAAAGAATAAGAAAATAAATCAAAGTTCGGATTATGTATGGAACACCATAATAATATGGAGAAGAACCCAGTGTCAAGGTTAGTGAAATAAGAGCAGTAAGTATGCCTCCAAAGAAATAGAACGCACTAACAATAAATGCCAAATTAGCAGGCTTGATCTTAATGATTTCAATTTCTTTCATTATCCAATATTTATTAACTACTTTGCCGGCGACCAAGCAGGACTACCACCCTTAGTCAAAAGTTTGGTTTCGCCAGTTTCGGTGTTCATCAACCATATATATCCTCTCTTCTTTATATTATCGTATCCAGAATAACAAATAGCTTTATGGTCAGGAGAAACCGTAGCACCTCGATTTTCATCAATCTCAGGGGTATTAGTCAGTTGTTTTAGAATCACCCCATTGGTATCCATTAAAAATAAATCCCAATTACCATTATGGTTGGAGCTGAAGATGATGGAATCAGCACTAACCCAACAAGGGTTATCATTGTTAAAGTCTCCAAAAGTCAAGCGTTTTAGTGCTCTTTCCGAAACATTATAATAATAAATATCGTTATACCTCTTATTCTGTTCAATATACATTGTGCGATATTTGAAGGTATCACAACCGGCAAACAGGAATCTGGTGCCATCTTTTGAAATATTTGGTGATTTGGCCACCCTTAGTCCCCAATTTTTGAGCTTAATGTCCGAAATAAAAGGTTTCGGTGTTGGATGTTTATCCATCAAGGAAAGAACATTGATTATAGAATAACCACTATCCTGAGCAGAAAGTTCATAATTACCGTAATAAATATTTCTTTTTGCATCTGCTGATATGATTCTGTACATAGGGCTATCGTCCCAGGACCAGTAGTCAAGTAATTTCCTCTTTCCTGACCTAAGATTAATAAGAACAATATCTGTCTCAGTACAACTGGCAAGGGGTGGTTCAATCAAAAACAAGAGTTCACTATCACTCAACCAAATTGGTGTATGCTCCCAATAAACAGGATGACCAGCGATCTTAATCTCATTAAGCGTGGCTAAATGTAATAACCAAATATTTTCATTTCCATTTTTCTCAGAGCGATCAAAGGCAATATAACCTGAAGTATTCTCAATAGTTATTTTTTCCCTTTTACAGCAAAAAGATAAAAGAGCTACAACGATTACACTTTTAGTAATAGTAATGATGTGGATCTTCATAGTTAGACCGAGGTTTAGACTCTTCTTTTTTTCGATTGTATACTTCTTTTGTTTTTTCCATTAGTTCATCATAATTCTCCGAATCTCTTTTTCCAATTTTTAACCACTCTTGGTAAAGAGGATGGTGAGGTAGTTCATTATTTCCAGGGAATTGTTCCAGCATCTGTACTCCTTTGTTCTTTAAATAATTAAATATCTCACGGTCCGCAGATGATTTCTCAATTTCACTTAACTCGCTATATACTGCTTCACTGGCAGATAAAATATTCGCAACTTTGCTAATCGTCTTGCCTAAAGTACCACCAATTACTTTCCCAACAATCGGAATAACATCTAACCCGGCAAAAATCCAATCAGATGTTTGGAGAGTAAAATCACCTGTGGCCTTACGTTGCGCACAAATTAATAGACTCACACCTGGGAAGAATGAAGCGGCGCCTTCCAATGCCGCACCGATTTCAGTTTGACGATATACATATATGACCTCATCTTCCACATAGGCCCGCCACTTACCGGTCGGATCTACATACCTCAATGGATTGTTGCTACAATAGATATAAGGATTTATTGTTCTGGGGTCTTTAGGCTCAAATTTTCCCAGTGGATCCGGGGTCAGAAATCTACCCAACCAGGGATCATAATACCTTGCCCCAAAATAGTAAATCCCTGAATTCTCATACTCCTTACCCGTAAACCTATGGGTATTCACAAAACTACCACTGGATGTCAACTGCTCTCCAAATGCCTTGAATGTCTCATCCTTCACCGTCACCCAGTTTTTATCTACAACCCTTATCGGCGTGCCCAGGGCATCACAAAGATAAAAATATGGCTCACCATAGGCATCAATCTTGCAAAGATGGATATTGTTTACATAGATATATTTCGCCTCTTTGGGTGATGGTGCACTACCACCCTCGAGTCTGAAGCAGTCAATCCAGCAGGTTCCGGTGCCAGTAAATTTTCTGACAAATATATCCATCTGATTAGTCCCAGCAGGAATATCTGAAGAATATACCGGCAGGATTACCTGAACCCAATCATTGGTGCCACTGATTAAATTAGACGCCTTGCTTCCCAAATATGTATTTCCATTGTAGAAGTCTACTTGAAGTTTGATACCATTAACTAAATCCTGGGTTTTAATATAAACGCTTACCACAAATGGAATTTGACAATCACTAAGTTGAACCTTCTGGATGAATGTTTCCCAGTTATCGGTTTTGCTTGTGCCTTTTATTGAATAGAAACCACCTTTAACCTGGTCAGTAGCAATTGCCCAGGTGCAACTGCCTGAAGGTGTGTAGGTATACCACGGTGTCCAGGGAGAACCATTTTCAAAATTCGGATTCTTTAAAAGATTGGGGGTATCATCGGTTTCAAATATAACACGGCCCTGCTCATCAGTTATAAAATAGGTGCAAATACTTCCAATGGATTGATAGGTCATTTTACATCGGTTTCCTTTCCCGTCATATAAGTAAGAATATGTTTCATTTATCGCTCCTTTTTGCCCCTGTTCTGCTGGAATATCGACTCGTTTTCTCATAATCAGTTCATTGCGATAATTATATACATTTTGATAATTTTTGCAATAAGTTAGATTACCATTAGGGTCATTTACACAATCCCACGAACCCGCATACATAATGCGCGATGTATTTGGTGTATATTGATAGTTTGTTATTGTGCCATCTTCATTTCTTTGTGTCCGATTGTTGAGATAATCATAAGCGTATGTTATATTTTTGTTGATGGCTCCTGTATATTGTTCTTTAATCAAGCGGTATATTGTATCATAGGTATAGTAAGCATTGTAAGAGCCGGCACGGTTTTCAAAAGTAACATTACCGACATTATCGTAATCATAATCACGGATCAGGGCGCCATTCTGGCGAATATTGTCTGTCCAATCTCTTAAATAATAAGTTAACCCAATTGCTGAACCTCTGGTCGTGATGGTATCAGGTTTTTCATTTTCTTTATAGTGAATTTGTGCAAGCCAAATATTCCCCTGTGTTTTTACCGTATCACAGAGCATAAGTCCGTTTAGTTTGTAGATTGTCGCCTCATTATCCGGATAGGTGATTTTTATTAAATTATCTTGGGCATCATATCCATAGCCAATTGTAAGACCCCCAACCGTTGTTTCACCTTTATAAACGGTCTTACTTGTTATACGGCCGCGTTTATCATAAGAATAAACACACATATACTCGCAATTTATTCCATCTTTTGATACCATTTCACGAACAAGGTTTCCTTTAGGATTGGTTGAGCCATTATAACTGAAATCATAAAATCTCTTTATACGCCAGGAGCCATTTGTAGGATAATTTGGATTATTAGCATCGGTGCGCGTGGGATTGACATCATAGACTTCGCCTTCTTCGGTCAATCTTCCGAGGGCATCATATTTTTTATATACCCAGTCCCCACCAGAAGAATGATTGGCATCCTGAATAAATCGGAGATTACCGACATCGTCATAGATATATTTTATGGTCCCCGAATTTGGATCATTTTTCTGAATGAGTCTACCCATTGAATCGTAGATATAAGTAATGATAAATTGTCCGTTGTTGATTGAAACACGTGTTAGATTTCCGAGGGCATCATACTGATATTCTGTTGTATATTGTGGATTGTTGATTATTTGCTCAACTTTTAAAATGCGCCCATAGGCATCATAGGTAATCCTCTGTTGTTTATCATTCTCGTCGGTAACGATGACTTGATTATCAGCATAATCATAGTGAATTCTATCTTGTTCATTGGTACCTGGTGGATGGGTCAATGCAGTTAAACGGTCAATTGCATCATAAAGGTATTCAGTATAACCATTGGACATAGGGCTTGTGCTTGGCCATCCTTCATATTCACCTTTTTGCCCATTAAATTGCTTGGCAATTTTAGTTTTTAACCCCTTATCTGTATAATAGTAATTTACATTCCAGGTTGAGTCCGAAGCATAAGGACTTCGCCGCTGAAATTGGTATAACCTACCCAGATAATCAAAAATATGATACTGATAGGTATACTCTGCATTGCCATTATTATCTTCTCTGGCAAAATATGTCCGAAGGAAGTTATATTTCATATTTAGGACTCCATATTTGTAGTAGGAGTAGTAGAAAAATTTTGTTGGATAAACAGTGCTTACCTCTGGTGCGCATACCGATATCAGTTGGTAGTTATGATTATACTTATATTTCCAGGAATGGTTAATATCACTACTGTTAGCCCCACAATAATTACTTATGAGTCCCTGATTAAAATACCAGCGTGCTCCTTCACAAACACTATCTCCTGCCACATATTTAGCAATCTTTCTTAAGTGAGCATATTTATACTCACCGGGATTGAATTGCCACGGATGACCGAAGTCTACATCATAACGGTAAGAAATCTCAAAACCCAAAGGATCAATCGTTCTCACTATATTTCCACATATGTCATATTTATAACAAGTTGTAATCCAGTTCCAATTGTTTCCTTCTTTCAACCCTTGTTTAAATTTTGTCAAATTGCCCCGATACTGTCCTTGGGTGGTGTGTTGCCCTGGTGGATAGTTTGGATACATTGAGTAGTAGTTATAATAATCATTATACCCCGGGGTATCATATTCATATTGAACTTGAAACACAAGATTATCATTATTATCCTTTAACTGCTGCGAAATAACCCGATCAATGAGAAAAACCTTACCATTTATATAGTTTGAATTTGATTCCCACAGAAATGACCGCATAGTTGTTCTCTTATCATTTTCTATATCAACAACATACGGATTACTCCAATAGGAACCCCAATCCAGATAACTGATAAAGCCGTATTCAATCTTCGTCTTCCACTGGTTATATTTTGTATAGTTATCATAACGGGTGAAGATTTTTGAATTTCCTTTCACCCGATATTCTCCACGGAGTTGTTTGTAGGACCAGGGATATATATGAAAGGGGTCTGAGCAGTCAGAACCATTTATTGTGAGATCGTATCCATATTCTTCTTTGGCAATTAAATTGCCCGATGAATTATAATGCTCAACTTTCCAGCAGGTTCCCCAGAGCGGCTTCTTCCTATCAAAACTACCTGCATCATCCTTATCCAGGAAATAATATATATCAAAGTTACCACTCGTTTGGCAAAAAACCTTGGTCTTCCTATAACTGTTTACAGAATATAAATAACCATCTCCAATGGTTCTATCTTGAACAATAGAACTGCTTTCAATGTTGTTGTTGTCCCAGCCAAGATTACCCTGGGTATTGTCGCCAAAATAATAATATTTTATGTCCTGTGAATATCCCCAACGGTCCTCAGCAATTGAAGATATGCGCCGATAGTATATTGTAACATCATTCACAGTGTTGTAAGTAATAATTCGCCTGCCACCTGCCACCCCATTTTCAACTTTAGTCGTTGGATACATTATATCAGTAAGCCCACCATATGCATCATAGTTAAATGATCTCGGAGGCATATTCCAAGATCCTTGATATGTTGTATAATAAATATTTCTAAGTAAATTTGCTCTGCCATTAAAAGGTTCATTCGCACCACCGAGGATAGTATTTTCATCATATTCAAATTTGATGCGATTCCAAACCGAATTTCCAATTTTGTCAAAGCCGACATAGGAAATGCTATCGTATACAGGACAAACAATTGGCCAATTATTATAGTAAAAGACGAATCTGTGCCTATAGAAAGTTGTCTTTGTCCGCTTTGTATCTAATAATGTATCCAACAACCTTGCATCATAATACATTGCAGTGCACGAATAATAATCATCATCATATTCAGCACCAATATAACCAAAATGTTGTTGTCCATTAGGATGGACATAATAATAGACAGAAATATAATTGCCATTAGGGTCTTCTATTTTTGTAAGAAAATAAATATTTGTCTCAAGGGTATAAATTGGAGGGGAGAGTAGTTTACGGCGATAATATATCATATACCTTTCAAAATAATATTTAGTGCCATTAGGAGAGATCACAATATAACCACCATATCCGCCATTATTTGTTATAATCCGAAAATCGGGATTGTTTTCTATACGATATTCAATTGTATTATCATTAACCAGTTTTCCTTTAATCACACGAGAATTTATCCCTGCATTAGGAATTTTGACAAAACTATACTCTGGCAAAAAAGTCCAGTAATTGGGGTCATCTGTCGGTTTGTAAGTAGTCAGGTGTAATTCTCCCATACAGATATCCCAGCCTATGCCACACGGCTGTAATTGGATTGAAGGGATAGTTCCCAATCCATAATAATAACCACCAGTTGAGCAGTCATAGCGCCAGAACCCGCTATTATAATTAAGAACCAGATCAAAATTAAGATTGTTACGACCTTCGTAGTGAATCAAAGGCTCAATAATCACCAGATTACCCGAAGCAAGGTCAACCTTTTCTGTTGAAATCGGCATAAAGGCATTCTCAGGATTAAGATTTTGCGTGGGTAACATAAAACTTGGATTACCAGGATGAAAGTAATCATAAGGACTACGGGGAAAATTATCTTTTAACGAATCTAATTTTAATTCACCTTTTAATTTATCAATACCTGAAAGATAATATCCATAATAATTATGGTTTCCATAGTTAATTCCGACTATGGAAATAATTAGGATTATGCTATTATGTATTCCAGATTTCATTTTTACCTCCTTTTTTGGTTAATAAAATTTTTCTGCACGGGTGGATTGTATGTAAAAAGAAAAAAATCTCAACACCAACTTTTTTTGGATTTATGGACATTTTTATAAAGATAAATGGCAAAAACCTATGAAATTCCATAGGGTTTGAGGAACATTGCCCGTTTTATCAAAAAATTGATTTTTACCGAAAATAACAATTTTTGTATCATTTTTCACTTGCATCTACAAAATTTTTAGAATAAAATATCATATGAATTCTGTAGTTGGGCTTGACATAAGAAG
>Ga0078972_1016683_pt1 | contig 10786 bp, 10 predicted proteins | sample YelNatPaOPGAMG01_FD_67568 | JGI IMG/M metagenome (GOLD analysis project Ga0078972, IMG submission 67568) | Hot spring thermophilic microbial communities from Obsidian Pool, Yellowstone National Park, USA - OP-RAMG-01 (SPADES assembly) (version 2) | ecosystem: Environmental > Aquatic > Thermal...
CTTTTCTTATTCTTTCCTTGTTAATTTTGTGATTTTCTAAAACTTTGGTTGCTTCTTCAAGGAATTTTTTTACGATTTCAACTGACTTTTTTGCTTCTTTATCTTTTGCCTTAAATTCTTTTGGTGGTAGGTTATTACTGAAAGGGTCGTTTGCTTTAAAATTATCGCTCAGTTTTTCTTTAATTACTAGAACGGCTCTATGACCATAAGTTCTCTCAAAAATGAATGGAATACCAATATCTATTTTATTCAAATCTTTTGCGATTTCATCTAAACCATAAGTTTCTCTTCCAACCCTTCTATCAACAATAATTCCATCTTTTATCGTCGCAAAGTCACATCTTAATGCTAACCAACCATTCTTCATTTCTATGCCAGCGGAAATGGCCTCTAAAATTCCTCTCTTCAAAGGAAAATTCTTTATATCATAGCCAAACAAGGAAATATTCGCTAAATGGCTAACGCTAGCTCTCGTTTGTTCATTCCAATCTGATTTTTTAAGCAGTTGTAAATTGCCTACAATTCCTTTGTTAGCCAAGAAATCTATATTTGGCTTCTTTGCTTCACTTAAAGGAGTTTTATCTTCTGGAAAATCTGCTAAGCCATTAAAAACAAAAAACAATATTTTCATCATTAATCTTTTTTTCTTAGATTAAATCTTTTGATTGGCTATACTTATTTTCTTCTGTGAAAAAGATAAGCTCCTACTAACGATGTTGCTATTGAAAATAGCAAAACAATCAGTAAGCTTATCTGAATTGGTATATATGAATAGCTGATTATCGAATATCTCATTGCTTCTACAGGATAGGTTAATGGGTCAAAAAGAGAAAGCATTTTTAACCAATTTGGTGCATTAGAAAGAGGAAATACAGCTCCACTTAGAAATATTATTGGAAAGACTATGAAAGATTGGATAACTCCAAAACCTTCGAAAGTTTCTACTAAAGAAGCTATAAGCAAGCCTAAACTAGAAAAACCAAATGCTGTTAAGAACATTATCAATAAAGAAGCTATAAAAGAATAGAGAGTTAGATTGACATTAATCAAAAATGCTAAACTCAAAATTATCAAACCTTGAATTAGAGCTGTCGTCGCTCCACCCAACGCTTTACCTATAAATATTGATAACCTGGATATAGGTGCAACTAAAATTTCTTTGAAAACACCAAATTCTTTATCCCAGATTACAGATATACCACTAGCTATTGAAACACCAACTAAAGACATAGAAACTATTCCAGGAAAAATAAATTGTTGATAGTCTAGTTGACCAAACTTAACAAAGGAAAAGCCAGCGCCAAAAACTACTAAGAAAAGCAAAGGTTGAATGAATGAGCCTAAAAGTCTATATTTATCTCTCCAAAATCTTATCAGTTCCCTTTTCCATATTGCATAAATTACCTCTATCTCGCTCATACTCTTCTCGCCATAAATTTAGGTCCTGTTTTATGATTTTCAAGTTCGTCTCTAATTTCTTTTCCTGTATAATGAATGAAAACGTCATTTAAACTCGGTTTTCTTACGCTTATAGATTTGATTTTAACATCATTACTTCTTAATTCCTCAAATACTATAGGCAAATTTTTCTCACTATTTTTGATATTCACATAAACTTTTCCATTAGCCACACTAGTCTTCTTCACAAAACTAAGCTTAGATACAATTTTCTCTGTCTTTTCAGCTAAATCTGTCTCAATGATTAACGTCTCACCCTCAATCTTTCTTTTCAGGTTTTCAGGGGAATCTATTGCAATAATCTTTCCTTCGTCTATTATTGCAACTCTATTACAAAGAAAGTCAGCTTCTTCCATGTAGTGAGTTGTCAAAAATATTGTGATTTTCTCTCTTTTAGCAAGCTTTAGAATGTATTCCCAAATGTTCACTCTCGTTTGAGGGTCTAAACCTATTGTTGGTTCATCTAAAAACAGAACTTTTGGGTAGTGAATCAAAGATCTTGCTATTTCCAACCTTCTTTTCATTCCACCAGAGTAATTTCTCACAAGAATGCTCGCCTTATCTTCTAAGCCAACAAGTTCAAGAACTTCTTTAATTCTTTTATTTCTCTCGTTTTTTGGGACACCATAAAGAGAAGCATGCAATTCTATATTTTCCATTCCAGTCAATCTGTTATCTAAGCTTGGGTCTTGAAAAACAATTCCTATTGATTTTCTAACTTTATCTTCCTCTTTAACTATATTAAAACCATTAACTTTTGCTGCGCCAGAAGTTGGTCTCAAAATAGTACAAAGCATTGAAATTAAAGTTGTTTTGCCAGCACCATTTGGTCCTAGCAACCCAAAGATTTCTCCCTCTTTAACTTCAAAACTAACATTATTTACTGCTATCAATTCACCATACTTTTTTGTTAGATTCACTACTTCAATGATATTTCTTTCACTCATATCTCAATGCCTCCACTGGCTCTAACTCAGAAGCTCTTTTTGCTGGTATTAAACCAGATAAAGCTCCAATTATTGTTGCAAAAGATAAACCAAGAATAATAAGATCTGGAGTTATTATCGCTGATGACATTCTCATTCCTGGAGCAGAAAACATTCTAATGCTAAACTCATTTAATAAGCCAGTAACTATAAATCCTGCAAATATTCCTATTAAACCACCTACAAAACCAATTAATGCAGATTCAAACAAAAACATTTTCATTATTTCTGAGTTTTTTGCACCTAAAGCCTTTAAAGTTCCGATTTGCCTTGTTCTCTCCATAACTGAAGTGAACATTGTATTAGCTATACCAACAGCACCAACAACTAGAGAAACTCCTGCAATTCCACCTAAGAAAAGGTTCATTGAAGAAATTATCATGTTAACAGTTTGAGCAATTTGTTTGGCTGAAATTATCGTGTAAGTTTTTTTATCTGGAGTTTCTTTTCTTTCTCTCATCAAAGCTTCATCAATTCTAGAGACAATATCATCAACTTGTGAAACATCTTCTATTTTTACATTTATCAAAGAATATTTGTCGCTTTCTATGTTTTTTATAACGTCTCTAGCATCTTTGATGTTCATGAAAATAACATTATCTAAAACTCCCATTTGACCTCCAGATTCTTTAAGTATGCCAATTACTTTGAAGGATATTCCATTTATTGTTATTTGAGATCCGATCGAGATTGGCTGAGAGAACATTTCATTTGCAATTCTATAGCCCAAAATCACGACTCTTCTCTCATTTGGCTGAAAATCTCTTCCATCTCCTATTTCTATATTCAACATCTCTCTCCATTTAGTAGGATCGACACCTCTTATACTCGCGCTTAATCTCTCCGCTCCATAAGTTACAAAGCCGGTTCCTATGACTTCTCCTTCTACAGCTTTTACACCTTCTACACTTTTTATTGCTTCAATGTCTTTATCGCTTAAAGTTTTCATTCCCCTTGCTAACAATACTGCTCTAATAACTCCAGTTATGTCTCCGCCTCCAGTTCTAGAAGAACCTGGCATTACCATTAATACATCTGGTCCAAAAACTGAGAGCTGAGAAGTTATACTACTTCTCATACCCTCTCCAATTGAAAGCATTGAAACTACAGCAGCTACACCGATGACTATCCCAAGAATAGTTAGCCAACTTCTTAAACTTCTTTGAGAGAGATTTCTAAATGAAATTACTAGAATGTCTACTAGCTTCATTTCTTTTTACCTCTTCTCAAAGCGTATCTGAATATTAAAACCAAAGCTACTATACCAACTATACCAATTAGAATGTATGTCATTCCTTCGCTAGTAACTTGAGTTCTTTGAGCTTGGTTTGTTTTCAATGTTGAAATTGCTCTAGCAGAGGTATACATTGGTATTATTTCTTTTGCAATGCTTCTTCTTACTCCAGAAGAATCTGTATATGAAACTTCTACTCTTATCAAATCTGATGTTCTGTTGAAAGTTCTTTCAAATGTTCTATTTGTTTCATTTCTAGTGATGTTCAATAATTGAACAGAGAAAGTTGCAGTTGTATAATCGCCAGCGTTCAGGTTTCCCAGAACTGCTACTGTTGGAGAAATAATGAAATCTTTAGATGGTAATACTCTTAATATTGTTGAGTAAGCTGTTGTTGAACCAATGTTTGTAACTACTAATGTTAAACTGTTTTGAGAAAAGTCTTGAATGCTTACATCAAAATCCGTTTCACTAGTTATTTCTAATCCAGCAACCAAATTTATTACTTGCATATTTCCAGCTTTATCAGTGTATTGAAGTGTTATCATTAATGGTAAAGAGCCAACTATTGCTGAAGGATTAACATAAACAGGAATTGTTATATCGTAAGTTGATTTTGCTGGTAATTTAGAAATCGTTAATCTATTCCCAACTCCTAAAGGCAGTATGAAGTTTGTATAGTTCGTTGGTAAGCTCCAAGTGAATACTAAATTGTTAATGTCGAACTCTCCCTTATTGGCAAATTTGAATGTAATATTTGCCTTTTCTCCAAGCTTTAAAGATGAAGGAGAAACTGAAAGTAATTCTAGAGTAGAAGGTGCTTGAACGTTAACTATTGCATTCGGATATATTGTTTGACAAACCGAATTTTTGCAATAATCAATTGCAAATTGAATTGTATATAAGCCTGGAGAAGCAGATGAATCTACACTAAACTTGAAGAAGTAAGTTGAAGTATCACCAGGATTTAAAGAACCTAAATCGGCATTCCATTCTGAAGTTTTTATTGGACCATCAACTTTGACTTGATTAATTTTTATGCTGTCAGCTACATCTGTTCCTACATTTTTTAAAGTTAGTTGAACGAAGCCATCACTTCCTGGAAATATTGCTTGTGGATAAACTTGTGCTGAGGCATATACTAAAGGTTGCAATGTTATTGCCTTTGCTACATTAACTAAAAGCAATGCAAACAAAGCTAATGCAACAACTCTTTTCATTCATCTCACCTCCATTATTTTCTCTCATCTTTAATTATTTTTCCATCTTTTAATCGAATTATTCTTTCAGCAAATTTTGCTACATTTTCGTTATGAGTTACAACAACTATCGTTTTCCCTTTTTTGTTTAGTTCTTTGAAGATTTTCATGACTTCTTCACCAGATTTTGAATCTAGATTACCAGTTGGTTCATCAGCAAGAATTATTGGTGGATCATTTGCCAAGGCTCTAGCAATAGCCACTTTTTGTCTTTGACCTCCGGATAGTTGAGATGGCAAGTGATCCTTAAATTCTTCCATCTCCACCATTTTTAACAATTCGAGAGCTCCTTTCTTCCTAAATTCTTTATCTTTTTCAGCAATTATCATTGGCAACTCAACATTTTCTAAAGCTGTTAAAGTTGGGTATAAATTGAAGAATTGAAAGACAAAACCGATTTTGTATTTTCTTAAACCTGCTAATTCATCATCACTCATTCTTGATGCATCAACACCATCAATAAGAACTTTTCCATATGTCGGCTTATCTAAACATCCCATTAAATGAAGCATCGTTGATTTACCAGAGCCACTCGGTCCCATCACACAAACAAATTCTCCTTTTTTGATTTTCAAATTGATATTTTCTACACCAACAACACTAACGCTATCCATTCTGTAGATTTTTGTAACATTTTGCATTTCTATAACAAATTGATTTTTCATAATTATTATCATTGGTGAAACCATATTTAAATAGCGATGAAACCATGAAAAATGGTTTCATAAAATTGAAACCATAATTAAAAAAACTCTTTTAAAATCGTTTTTCAAAAAATTTTATGAACAGAAAAACCTTGCTAATAGTTTCGGCGATTATATTAACATTGGCCATTTTCTTTTTGGTGTTGCCTATGATTAGACCTTTTGAAGAAATTTTGCCAAAAGAGCATAGACCAATTGTATACATTGGAGGAAAATACATTCCTTTGCCAATTTTTTGGCTGACTTCTTTCTTTCTCTTTTTAGGTACAATATTTCTTTCTTATTGGTTTGTTTCTAGGAGATTGGAGAAAAAGATAGAAAAGATGATTAAAGTGATAGAGAGAAGTATTGAAGCAAAAAATCGAAATAATAGAAACATTTCTTTTAATTCGGATAGAGATTTGATATTGAGGTTTTTGAGTTATGGAGAAAGAAAGGTAATTGAAAAATTAATAGAAAAAAGAGGAATGGTTTTGCAAGCAGAGTTGAGTAGAATAGAAGGGATGAATAAACTTAAAGCTCATAGAGCAGTACAAGAACTTTTAAAGAAAGGTTTAGTGAGAAAAGAAAAAATAGGGAAAACGTTTAAAATTTACTTAAATGAAGATGTTAAGGAACTTTTGGTAAAAGAATAATAAAAATCAAACCCAAAAAATATATTGAGTTGCCTGGGTAGTTGAGTGGTTAAAACGCCGCGCTCATAACAAATGAGCTTTGAGTTGATGATAAGAAACGCGGAGGTCGCGGGTTCAAATCCCGCCCCAGGCAATCTTAATTTCTATAGGATATTTTGGACTATTATTTTTGCCTTCATCTAATTAAGTTATAAGTTAATTATTAAAATACAAAATTAATTATGGCTAACAATAAAGAAGACGATATAAGGGATTGGATTAAAAAGAAATTAAATATTCAAAAAAGATCACACAATCAAATATTAGAAGATAATGTAGGACAATACAATATTCTGAAAAATTTAGATAATCAAATCAATAACATTGAGAATAGTCAGTCAGAATCCAATAAAAGGGGCAACGAAACTAATAATGAGACACTTTCATATTCAAGAAGCAGATTTAAATTAGACATAGATTTGTTGCTATTAGCAATTGGGTTTATAGAAATTGCTTTTTTTGTTTATCTTTTAATAAGATACTTCTATTTCTAGATTTTAAATAGTATTATGAGACTTGATGCATTATTTGTACGGGCACCTCAGATATTGGATGAGCCGGCGAGCTATGCCATATTACCAGAGGGAATACAGCTAGTTACAATTCTTAATAAAAATGGAGTAAAGTCTTTATATTATAGTGCTGATTTTTTGGGGTTTTCAAGAAAAATTAGAGCCTATCCATCTCATTTAAGAAAGAGGATTTTGGATACCGATGAAGAAAAAAGAAAATTTTTGAATTTGTCTCACCCAAAATGGCATAAGATGAGAGAAGTTTTGAAAAAACATCTTCCAAAAGTTGTAATAATATATCCCCATAAGTCATATGATTACACAGGAGCATTGTTGGCTGCCGAAACTGTAAAGAAAACGTTACCTAATGTTAAAACAATTATCTGGAATGTTTTAGGAATATATGATTACTTTATATCATCTCCATATGTAGATTTTGTAGTAAAAGGCAATTTTGGGGATACAGAGTATATTACACTTTCTTTAGTACGAAAAATTATCAATAATGAAGGAAGTTTCAATGAAGATGAAAAATACTTCACAAAAACTTTGTTTAACCCCTCAAATTTACCAAAGAAAAACCCATCTATTCTTCCAACTCCATTTCTTAAAACAATTTCATAAGCTCCATTTCTTATTTTCTTACTTTCTTCATCATTTCCAACAAATTTTCCGCCAACAACATCTATCCCAATTTCCCCTAGGATAACACAATTTATATTGAACTCATTTTCTAATTTTTCTATTCTTTTTAACTCTTCTTTTACTACTTTCTCATATTCCTCTAAATTTTCAACGCCTGCATAAGTAAAATTAGTGTAAGGATCTTTTGCAAAAGAAGTTGTAAAAGGATAAAAAGTTAATCCAATACAATCATAACCAGAAAAGTTATAGCTTTCATACAAGCCAAACTGAACTCCTTCTTTTGTTGTTAGAATACCTTTATAAACTTTTCTAACTTCCTCTCTAACCTCCTGAAGCCATTCGTTTGTTAAATTTATGGAATTTGGTAATTTATGAATAGCCAATCCTAGCTCATTCCAAACAGCATATATTTCAACATTATTTTCTTGAGCAAATTTTGCAAGTTCAATGGAAATATTTTTTGCTCCATTTAAAAAACTTTCAGGTTTTGTTATCATCCCAGCTGTATAATGTCCCCCAACTAAGTTAACAAATGGCGAAAGAAAAACTTTTAATCCATTTTTATGCGCAAGTTCTATTTTCTCTTTTATTTTTGTTAAATTTGAAAGAAGAATGAAACTCTCATTCTCTAAGCTATACTCATAGTAAACGTTTATATTAACAGCATTTCCTCCTAGCTCCTTAATTTTTTTTATGCTTTCTTCATTTATTTCATCATCAGCTAAATAACCATACCATCCAAATCCTTTATAAACAATTTGCTTGGAACTTTTTTGATGAGTAAAATAGTGATAAGAAAACAAAAAAATACAAAAAATGCTTATAACCAATAAAATAGCTCTTTTTTCCTTCATACAACCTCTTCTAAAATTTTATCAAACTTTCTATAAATATTTTCCCAAGAGTATTTTTTGATGAACTCTTGGGGAACTTTCTTCTTTTCTTTCTTTTCTATTGTTTCAACTATTAAATCTGCAAAAGTTTTCCAATCATCAGCTATTTTTAGAAAAGGTTTTGTTATTTCGTTGATTAAACCCTCAGCTCCTTTGCTTGTGCTTACAACAATCTTGCCACATGCTATTGATTCTAAAATTTTAATTCTAGTTCCACTTCCAGCCAGTATAGGCACTATAACAACATCAGCAGCGTTTACATAATCTTGGATATTATCGACTAAACCAGTAAAAATCATATTTTCGTGTTCAATTCTAAATTCATATTTTTTTCCTACTATCAAAAATTTTGCATTCGGAATTTTTTCAAGCACGAATGGCAATATATTCCATCTTATTTTGTAAACAGCATCTTTGTTCGGAGGATAGTCTAACTTTCCGAAAAACAGTATAATTGGATCATCTTTGAGGTTATATTTTTCTCTTATTTTTTTCACATTTTTTGAATTTGGGTAAAAGACTTTATGGTCAAAACCATTTTCAACTACAAATATTTTTCTTGGATTAACTCCAAGCTCTTTAATCAGTATTTCTCTATCCTTTTCGGAAACAGTTACAATTCTTTTAGCAAGTTTACACAGAATAAGCTCAAGAATTTTCATCAATCTTCCATATTTTGCTCTTATTTCGTCTTTGATTTTATATTCAACATTATGTTCATGAAAAATGAATGGCTTTCGAAAGAAAAAATTTGAAACCAAGAGATTAATACCGGACCAAGGATAGTCGCAAATTATGACATCAATTTTTTTTGTTAGGAGTATTTCAATACATTTAAGAATAACCTCAGGGTTTATATGTTTTGTAAATGGATGTTCAATTCTTATTAGAGGATTTGGAGTAAAAATTTCGGCGCCTAATTTCTTTAACTTAATTCTATGTCCATCGATTTCTTTATTTTCGAATTGTCTATAAAGTGGACAAACTAGATAAACCTTATGTTTTTTAGCTAAATGTCTTACAAGATTATAAGTTCTTACTCCTCCACCCCAGTAGGGAGGAAATAAATACAGCGGTGTGATGAAAAGGATGTTCATCAACAAATTTAGTAAGAAGATTTAAATTTGAGAAGCTCTTTGTAAACTTTTACATATTCTTGGCATATATTCTTCCAGTCGTAACTTTGCACGAATTTGAATGCATTTTCTTCAAGTTTTTTCCTTAGTTTCTTAGATTTAATCAATCTTACAATTTGTTTAGGAAATTCCTCTATGTTTGCAATAATTGCTTCTCTTCCATTCTTTGCTGGAATTCCTTCTATTCCTTTAGGCGTAGAGATAACAGGTTTTTTTGCAGCAAAATATTCCAAAATTTTCATCCTTATTCCTCCTCCAGCTTCTATTGGAACAACAGCAATATCGCCAGCTGCTATATAATCTGGTAGATTTCTAACAGGACCAGTAAAAATTATTTCAGCGGCTTTGATATCCTTTGGAGGAAAATTTCCAATTGCTAACACTTTTACTTTAATTCCTCTTTTTCTCAATTTTGGCAATATCTCTTCGGCAATTCTTTTAATCGCATCATAGTTTGGTTTATATGAAAATGTACCATGAAAAACTAGAGTTGGGAATTTTAATTTATATTTTTTCCTTATTTTCTTTGGATTAGGATTCTTGTAAAGCTTTAAATCAACGCCATGCGGAATTATTGTAATCTTCTCTTTTTTAACTCCTATCTTCCGAAGTTTCTCCTTTTCCTCTTTACACATTACTACTACTTTATCGGAAAGGTTACAAGCAAATTTTTCGACTAATCTAACAATCCTTTTCCCATTATTACTCAACTTTGTGACTTCAGGTAATTGAAAAGATTCTACATTATGTTCTACAAGCACAACAGGTTTATGAGTTAAGAGTTTTATGAAAATAGCTGGAATTCCAAATGCTGTAAATTCCGCTTGAATAAGGTGTATTCTCTCTTTAACTGCAACATACAAAAGTTTAAGCCAAAGTTTAAAGTTTAGAAGAGGATGATAAAGCACGAAAATATCATTCGGAATTCCAAGTCGAGAAAGTATGGCTTTATGAAATTCTTGAATGGGACTTTTTGCAATTGAAGATGGAAAGCTTTTTTTCTTAAACTTTCCTTTCCAAACTTCGAAATAGTATTCACTTTCTGCACTCACAAAATAAACTTTAATTCCTAATTCTGAAAGGGTTTTTATTGTGTAAAATAGTTTAACTGAAGCACCTTGAGTCGGAGGAAACAAAGGTAAATCTCCTCTGCTTATTATGCAGACTTTCATCATAAAATTATATCTTTAAAAACAAAAGTTAAAAATATGCAAAAAATTAAAAAAATTTTTGAAAAAGCTGAAAAAAAGCTGGATGATATTTTGTTTTATTCGATAGTTTTTGG
>Ga0078972_1016684_pt1 | contig 10786 bp, 9 predicted proteins | sample YelNatPaOPGAMG01_FD_67568 | JGI IMG/M metagenome (GOLD analysis project Ga0078972, IMG submission 67568) | Hot spring thermophilic microbial communities from Obsidian Pool, Yellowstone National Park, USA - OP-RAMG-01 (SPADES assembly) (version 2) | ecosystem: Environmental > Aquatic > Thermal...
CGCCCGCGCAAACCCCTCATTCCCGTATTCCCCGCCCCCTATGGGGGCGGGGTTAGGGGTGGGGGTCCCCGCAGTCACGAAGCTGCGTCGCGTTTCATGGTTCTGTTGGGCGTTGTAAGCTCGGCGCTGCCGGCCCGGCCCCCCGTGGCGGGGGTTTGCGGGCGGGTTACGGAGCGTGTAGCCCGATCCGTGGCTAGGCCAAGTTCGCGAGCAGGAGGCGGCGCTCCTTCGCTCCGGGCAGGCTCCACCGCCGACGAAGCAATCCCCATCGTGGGTTGGGGGTTGCTTCGCGCCTCCGGCGCTCGCAATGACGGTATGGAACGTTCTCAAGAGGAGGTACGAAGGATGGACCTCTCCACAACGTACCTGGGCCTGCACCTCAAGAATCCCATTGTGCCCTCATCGTCGCCGCTCTCGCGCCGCCTCTCCACCATCCGCCGGCTGGAGGACGCCGGCGCCGCGGCCATTGTCATGTTCTCGCTCTTCGAGGAGGAGATCACCCTCGAAAGCGAGCGGCTCGACCACTACCTGAGCTACTTTACCGAGGCCTTTGCCGAGGCCCTCACCTGGGTGCCCGAGGAGCAGGAGTACCGCGTGGGGCCGGCGGAGTATCTGGAGGGGATACGCCTGGCCAAGGAGGCGGTGGGCATCCCCGTCATTGCCAGCCTCAACGGCGTCTCTACCGGCGGCTGGATCTCCTATGCCCGCGAGATCGAGCAGGCCGGGGCCGACGGCCTGGAGCTGAACCCCTACTGTGTGTGCGCCAACCCCGAGATCGACGGCGTCACGGTCGAGCGGCGGGTGCTCGACATCGTCAGAGCGGTGCGAGAGAACGTCTCGATCCCGGTGGCGGTGAAGCTCAGCCCCTCCTACAGCTCCCTGGCGCACATGGTGCAGTCGCTGGCCGAGGCTGGCGCCAACGGGGTGGTGCTATTCAACCGTTTCTACCAGCCCGATCTCGACCTGCAGGAGCTGACGGTGGTGCCCAACCTGGTGCTGAGCACCTCGGACGAGCTGCGGCTCCCCCTGCGCTGGGTGGCGATCCTATCGGGGCGGGTGCCCATCGACCTGGCCATCACTACCGGCGTGCACACCCACGAGGATGTGCTCAAGGGCCTCATGGCGGGCGCCCGTGTGACCATGATGGCCTCCGAGCTCTTGCAGAACGGCCCCGGCCGCATCGGCGAGATCCTGCGCGACATGAGCCAGTGGATGGCAGAGCGTGAGTACGAGTCGGTGGCGCAACTGCAGGGCTCGATGAGCCAGCCCCGCGTCGAGCAGCCGGGGGCTTTTGAGCGGGCGAACTATATGAGGGTGCTGCAGTCGTGGCACCCCGACCCGGCCGGCCGCCTGTTCAACGAGATGCTGATCTCGCCCAAGAGGGAGGTGCCGGGGACCTGAGCCGGCAACGGTGCTTGCCGGCCGCGGCCGCTCCGCAGCACCGGCCCCCGTAGAGCCTATCCGAAAACCCGTAGACTAGCCCCCTTCGCCTTGCTCAGGGCAGGCTCTTGTGGGCGTCGCATGTGGGCGTCGCATGTGCCGCGTTCGGCGCTGCGGCGCAGCGCAACGGGCACAAGGCCCCAGACTACGCGGCTTTTCGGATAGGCTCTTGGTACCGTATTCCCCGGCCCCCGCAGGGGGCGGGGTCGGGGGAACTCGAAGTGGCCACGGCACGTCGCGTCTCATGGTTCTGTCAGGCGTAAGTCACAGCCTGGAGGGGCCAGGGCGCTAGTGCCTAGCTGGCCAGCAGGTCGTGCTGCAGGCGCGTGAGCTCGGCGATGGTGCTGGCGGCCAGGTCGAGCATGTGGTCGAGTTGCTGGCGGGGGAAGGGGCGGGCGGCGGGAGCCTCGAGCTCGACGAGCAGGCCCTCGGCGTTCATGACCACCACGCAGTCGACGTTGGCGCGGATGTCCTCTTCGGCGCAGGGGTCGACGAGGAGCTCGCCATCGAGTTGCGCTACGCTCGCTGCCGCTACGGGCGGCAGGAGCACCGTGGGCGGCACCCGTTTCTCGCGCACCAGTTGCTGGATGGCCAGCGCCAGGGCCACACAGCCGCCGGTGATGGCAGCGCAGCGGGTGCCTCCGTCGGCCTGCAGAACGTCGCAGTCGACCGTCACCGTGCGCGGGCCGAGGAGTTGCAGGTCCACCGTGGCGCGCAGCGCGCGGCCGATGAGCTGCGAGATCTCCGTCTCGCGGGCCGAAACATGGCGCGCGGTGCGCTCGCGGGTCGAGCGGGGCAGCATGGAGAATTCGGCGGTGACCCAACCCTCGCTGCTGTTGGGCCGCCAGGGGGGCAGGCACTCTTCGACGGTGGCGGCGCAGAGCACGCGCGTATGGCCCATGCTGATCAGCACCGACCCTTCGGCGTACTCCTGGTAGCCCAGGGTCATCTCTACCGGCCGCATCTCGGTTGCGGCCCGTCCGTCGGGCCTCACACTAGGCATTCTTCTCTCCACAGGTGCTCCAGGGGAGCAGGGTTCTCCTCCACAAACGGGCCCCTTGCCCAGCGACGGCTGGGGCTCGGGCGCCGTCCGCTTGGGGCGCCTCGGGCGGGCGCAGCGCCCTGCGCAGCTTGTGCAAGGACTCTTAACCCGCTATCAGCAAGGTTCGGGCCGCGCCGACGGCGCGCGGTGTGGCCGGCGAGACGCCCCTCGCGCGGCCGCCGGCTGCCTCTTTGCCGAGCCCTGGATATCTACAGAAAATACTGACAATTCATTGACAAAAGCGGCCAAAGTGAGTATAATAACCACGGTTGGAGGCCGCGAAAGTGGCCCCGCTGTGCCGCGCGTCTGGACTCCGTCACGCGAGCTGACGATCGACGCTTGTGCCCGCCGGTGTGTTCGACCCGGGGGCACCTGTGTGTTTGCGTTTGCAGCCGTTCCGTTGTCTGCGAGAGCGACGATTTCGTCGGGTGGCTCGATCCCCGTCCTTGCTGGATGGCTGCGAGGGAGGGCAGTCGAGCCGTTTTTGTCCGTGTATGGGGAGGAGGTCGTCCATGGCGCGCGAGACGCAGGAGGGCGGTAGCTCGGCCGACCTGGAAGAGCCCAGGCAGATCGATCGGGCAGCGATGCCGTTGTGGGTGAGCCAGCAAGAGGGGGCAGCCAAGGCTGGCGAGGAGCCCACGGGGCAGGGGGAAGAAGGGGCGCAGGCGCCCGGCCCGGCGATGAGCGAGGCTCTGCTCCAGGAGTACGACTACAGCGACCCCAAGCGGGGGGATGTGCGCAACGGGCTGGTCATCGGCGGCGATGGAGACTATTACGTCGTCGATGTGGGGGCCAAGCGCGAATGCCTGGTGGCCGTCAGCGACTACCGGAAATTGGGCGGGGCCGCCGACGAATCGCCGCTGGGCAAGGAGCTGCCCGTCTACATCCTCAGGGCCGATGCGCAAGACGGGCATCTGGTCGGCTCGTTCTACCTGGCCGAGGTGGAGCGCGACTGGGACCTGGCCGAAGAGTACGAGGCCTCGGGCCGCATCTTTGAGGCCGAGGCGGTGGCCCAGAACCGGGGCGGTTTGCTCGTGCACTTTGGGCGGCTGAGAGGCTTTGTGCCCGCCTCGCACCTGGTCGACTCGGGCAGCAGCGGCACGGCCGGCAAGCCTGTCGCCCTGGACCACTGGGTGGGCAAGGTGCTGCCCTTCAAGGTCATCGAGGTGAACCGGCGGCGCAACCGGCTGATCCTGTCGTACCGGGCGGCACGTCGCCAATGGCGCTCGCAGCAGAAGGAGAACCTGCTCGAAAAGCTGCACGAGGGCGACGTGTGCAAGGGCGTCGTCTCGAGCCTGGCCAGTTTCGGCGCCTTTGTGGACCTGGGCGGCGCCGATGGCCTGATCCATGTGTCGGAGCTGGCCTGGTACCGGGTGGGCCACCCGTCGGAGCTGCTCAGGGTGGGGCAGGAGATCGCGGTCTATGTGCTGCGCGTCGACCCGGCCCGCGGCCGCGTGGGCCTCAGCCTCAAGCGCCTCCAGCCCGACCCATGGACCCTGGTGCAAGAGAAGTACCAGCCCGGTCAGCTGCTGCCGGTGCGGGTGAGCAAACTGGTGGATTTCGGCGCCTTTGCCGAGATCGAGAAGGGCGTCGAAGGCCTGATCCATCTGACGGAGATCAGCGACCCGCCGCCTGCCCGGCCTGAAGACGCGCTGGAGCCCGGCCAGGTGTGCCTGGCCAAGGTCCTGCGCGTGGATGCCCAGAACCGGCGCATCGGCCTCTCGCTGCGGGCCGTGACCCCCGAGGAGCAGGCGGCGTGGGAGGCCCAGCATCCGCAGGGCGCGCAGCCGGCCGAGGGGCAGGAGCCTGGAGCACCGGCCCAGCCTGCGGGGGCCGACGCGGCCGGCGACGTGGCAGAAGGCGCCGATGCGATTTGAATTGCCATAGCGGCCCGAATCACTATACTGAGGGACCGTAGAGACTGGTGTGCGCCCCGCCGGTCCCCGGGGGCGCCCGTAGAAGCCGCGTCAGGTGCCGGGCGCAGTGCAGTTTGGGGGCGAATGCACCTAGCCGGGCCGTGTCGTGCACCGGTTGCCCTCCTTCTCGCCTTGGGCGAAGGAGGGACGGGGCTTGGGCCGCGGCCGGGCAACGGCCGCCGGTCTGCCCCCAGGTTGGACTGCGCCCCCGGTGGCCGGGGTTGAGCTCAACAGGGAGTGGCTGCCGTGGGGCAGGCCATTTCATAATCCACAAGGGAGGGAGAATGGCGAAGAGGAGAACGGCCGAGGAAGGGCCGGCGAAGGAAGAAAAGATCGAAGTCGAGGGCACCATCGTCGAGGCTTTGCCCAACACCATGTTCCGCGTGCAGCTCGACAACGGGCACGAGGTGTTGGCGTACCTTTCGGGCAAGATGCGCAAGTACTATATCCGTGTGTTGCTTGGCGACCGTGTGGTGGTGGAGCTATCGCCCTATGATCTGACTCGGGGGAGGATCACGTACCGGCATAAGAAGAAAGTGCCGGCCGCAGCAGAGTAAGGCGGCACGATGAGTGACAGGAAGCAACTGTTCCAGGAGCGTTTGCAACACGAACTGGAAGAGACCCAGGCGCGCATCGCCCAACTGCGCGAGCGCCTGGAGACGAAGGCCGACTATGGCCCCGGCCGGGGTGACCCGGCTGTGTACCAGTGGGAGTTCAACCTGGCTCTGCTCGAGCGGGCCGAGGCCCAACTGCAGCAGGTTCGGGCCGCTTTGGCGCGCCTCGAAGCAGGCACCTACGGTATCTGCCAGGAGTGTGGCCAGCCCATCGACGACGAGCGGCTGGAGCTCCTGCCCCTCGCGACCCAGTGCATCCGCTGCGCCCAGTCGAGTAAGGGCGGGCGGCGCTAGCACCATCCCCTCGCTCGAGCGATTACCTGCTTCCAGCCATCGGCGTTCAGCCATCGGCCTGCGCACCGGCTACGGGCCGGCCTCTGGCGAGCGCGGGGTGCCGCCCCGCGCTGGGGGCTGAGCGCCGGCGGCTGCTAGGCCTCGGTTTCCTCCGGCGGCTTGCGGATGCCGAACTGCACGAGCAGCAGCAAGACCGCCTCGTTGGCCGCCAGGGCGACGATAGCCATCAGGGCCACAGCGAAGGGCAGCGCCAGAACCAAGCTGAGTACCGTCGTGGCGGCGAGCAACACCCCCAAGAGCAGCGTGGCGATGGGGCTGGCAAAGGCCATCAGCGCCGCGTTGCGCAGGGCCAAGAGCAGCCGCGGCTCCTGCTGCTCGAGCAGCATGGGGAAGACGTAGAGCTGGATCAGGCACCACATCACCCCCAGCCCCACAAAGAGCCCCTGCACGATCGAGCCCAGTTGGCCGCCCACCCGCTCGCCATAGAAGACCAGGTTGACATAGAGGACGAGCAGCACCCCCACGTTGAGCAGCACCCACAGCCAGCTCTTCACAAAGTACTTTCTAAAGCCCTCGAAGAACATGCCCAGCTCGACCGACTTGTGGTGGGCCACCTGGTTGGCCAGGTAGAACATGCCGGCCGTGGCCGGGGGCAGGGTCACCACCAGCGGGATGGCCAGCAGCCACAGCAGGTTGGCACCCACCAGCCTGAACATCTCCTCATAGTAGTCTTTGAGCGCGGCCCAGAACACACGAAATGCAGTCCCCATAGTACCCCTCTATCGCAGCATCCTTGGCGCGGCGCCTGCGCCGTTCAGGCCCTCCTCCGCAACCTGGCGACGGCGTGGCCTATGGCTCGGCGCAGCCTCTCAACGAGCCGGGCGAGCGGCCGGCCCCCATAGTGCTCGGCAAAGTCCTCGGCGGCCACATCCGCGCTGACCTGGGGCCCGTATTTCTGGCTCAGGTAGTAGTGATGGTCGATGATCCACAGGTAAAGGTCGGCCTCGGTGCGGCCGGGGAACTCGTCGAGGATGTGGTTGCGGCGGATGGCCTCCACAATCGGCGCGTACACGGTATCGTACCAGTCGGCCACCGCTTCTTCGTAGGGGATCTCGCGCTGGAGCGCCAGGCCCATGAAGTAGCGGTGCACGGCGATGTGCTCCAAGAGGGTGCGGTAGCGGCCGGGCTCGGAGAAAAAGATGCGCTGTTCGGGCCGCAGCCGGTCGAGGTTGGTCTGCTGCAAGAAGCGGTTGTACTCGCGCACCACGTCGAGCTCGCCGGGTTCGATCTCGGGCGTCAGCGGCACCCGGCTCTCGATGGGGATCACGGTGGCCTCGATGTACTCGGCGCCGTTGGCCCGCGCCACCGACACGCGGTGATGGCCGTCGCGCACAAAGTAGACGTCGCCGATCTGGTAGACCTCCACGGGGGGCAGGGTCTCGAGCCGGTCCAGCGCGGCGTCGAGCTTTTGCCAGCGGGTGGGGTCGGCGCCGCTGCGGGGCAGGAAGGCGCGGGTGAAATCCTTGTAGCGGCCCACGCTGCCCACGATGCGGTCGACGCGGATCGTTTCCAGGCGCGGTGGCAGTTGCTGGGTGGCTTCGAGAGCCGCGCGGGTGGCTTCGTAGGAAAGAAGGTCGTTGTGCCGCTTTCTGAGGATGGCGAGCACGTCGCTGAAGAAGGCCTTGCGGCGCTGCTCTTCGTAGTGGGCTGAGGATGCCAAGCTGGCCACCATCCTGTCTGGCGAACGAGTGTCGGGCGCATCCATTATAGGAGGGGCGTGGGGGGTGTCAAAAAGCCGGATGGTCCACTTGCTGGACCAAAACGGTCCAGCAAGTGGACCATCGAAAAGCGCCTTGACACGCCCTGTGGGGCCATGGTAGAGTATCCGCCGGGGAGGTCAGGCTACTGTACCACACTTCGCACCACGCCTGGAGAGGGAGGAGCACGATGCCCGATCATGCCACCCTCGCATCCCAGTTCTCCTTCGGGGAGAGTCTGCACCATGCGTCGCGGCGCTGGCGGCAGTTGGTCAGCCGCGGCCTCAAGCGCTACGGCTATGGCGATATCCGCCCTTCCTTTGCTCCCGTGCTTTTGCCGCTCTGCCAGGAGGATGGCCTGCCCATCGGCGAGCTGGGGCGCCGCACGGGCCTCTCGAAGCAGGCCATGACCGAGGCCATCCGCCTGATGGAGAAGCGCCAGCTCGTGCGCACCACGCGCGACGAGCATGATGCCCGGGTGGTGCGCGTGCACCTGGCGCCGCGCGGCAAAGCGTTTCCCCTCGTGGCCGGCGAGGTGCTGGCCGAGATCGAGGGGGTGCTGCGCAACCGCCTGAACGAGGCCGAGCTCGAGGCGGTGCGGCGGGGGCTGGAGGTTCTGGGAAGGCTCGAGCAGTGAGGGGGCGGAGGCGGCAGCCCGCCGCTTGACAAGCTGCTGCATTCCCATAACATACACACAGCCAGCCGGCTTTGGGGGCCGGCGGTGGGAGTGCGGCTGTGACCCTGGTCCTCCTGGCCCTGGCCTGGCTTGCGGGGATCGTCGCGGGCGCCAAGCTGGCCCAGCCCATGCCGGTGTGGCCGGCCGTGGCGGGCGCCGCGGCGCTGGCTGCCCTGCTGGCCCGCGGGCAGCCCCGCCTGCGTCTGGCGGCGGCGTTGGTGGCCCTCTTCGCGCTCGGGGGCCTGCGGGTGACCCTCAGCCCGCTCCACGCCACGCCGCTGGCACCGCTCCTCGACGGCCCGGCGGTGACGGTCACCGGCACGGTGGCCCAAGCGCCCGGCGTGCGGGCGGACTACACGGAGCTGGTGCTGGCCGTGGAGGCGGTGGGCCGGCCCGCCGGCGAGGGCGGGGAGACCCAGAGCGAGGCGGCCTGGCCGGTGCGCGACGCGGTCTTGGTGCGCGTGCCGCGCGCGTCGCCGTACCGGTATGGCGACCGGTTGCGGGTGACGGCGGTGTTGCGCACACCCCCCGCGCTGCCCGGCTTCTCCTACCGCGATTACCTGGCCCGCCGGGGCATCCACGCGCTCGTCGAGGAACCCAAGGTCGAGGTGTTGGGCCACGGCGGCGGCAACCCTGTGCAGGCGGCCCTCATCGCCCTGGCCGACCGCGCCCAGGCCGAGGTCGCCGCCCTGTGGCCGGCCCCGGAGAGTGCCCTGATGGCCGGCATCCTGCTGGGCCGCGAGGAGGGCATCTCCGAGCGGCTGCTCGCGGCCTTTGACGATTCTGGCACCCGGCACATCATCGCCATCTCGGGGTTCAACATCACCTTGCTCGCTGGCGTGCTCACGAGCATGCTGCTCACCTTCCTCAACCGGCGTGTGGCCGCGCCGGTGGTTATCCTGCTCCTCGCCTTCTACGTGGCCCTCGTCGGCGGCGACCCGGCGGTCGTGCGCGCCGGCATCATGGGCGCCATCACCCTGCTCGCCATCCTGGCCGGCCGCCCTGCTGATGCCCTCACCTCGCTGGGTGCTTCGGCCGTTCTCATGACTCTGGCCCGCCCCTGGAGCCTGTGGGAGCCCTCCTTCCAGCTCTCCTTCGCCGCCACCCTGGGGCTCATCGTCCTCGAGCCGCGGCTCGAGGGCTGGCTGACGGGGAACGTTGACACCGCGAAGGACGCCAAGAACGCAAAGGGTACAAAGGACAAGGAAAGCTTGGCGCCCCTTGGCGTCCTTCGCGCCCTTTGCGGTTCAAATCGTCCCTGCCTTCCCGGCTGGTTCCGGGAGGCCGTGCTGGTGTCGCTCGCGGCGCAGGTGGCGACGCTGCCGATCACGCTCGGCGCCTTTGGCCGGCTTTCGCTCGTGGCGCCGCTGGCGAACCTGCTGGTCCTGCCGGTGCAGGCGGCAGTGATGGAGTTGGGCGCCCTGGCCACGGTGCTGGGCCTGATCTGGCACCCCCTGGGCCAGCTCTTGGCCTACCTGGCCTGGCCCTTCATCGCCTGGACCATCGCCGCCGTCGAGCGCCTGGGCTCGCTGCCGTGGGCGGCGGTGGATGTGGCCGGCGGCGGGCTCGCGCCCTGGCTCCTCTACGGCCTGGGCGGCCTCTTCCTGTGGGCGCGCTCGACCCCGGAGCGCTGGCGAGCGTTCGTCGGCCGCCTGCCCACCCGGGCCCTGCTCGTGGGGCTGGCCGCCGGCGCGGCCGTGATCTGGGTCGGCGTCGCGCGCATGCCCGATGGCCGGCTGCACGTCACCTTCCTCGACGTGGGCCAGGGCGACGCCATCCTCATCCAGACCCCCGACGGCAAGCATCTGCTCGTCGATGGCGGCCCCGACCCCACGCTCCTCCCCGCCGCGCTGGGCCGCCGGCTCTACCCCTGGCAGCGCTCGCTCGACCTGGTGGCCCTGACCCACCCCGACGAGGACCACCTGGCGGGCCTGGTGCCTGTGGCCCAGGGTTACCGGTTGGGGCTCGTCCTCGACACCCGCCTGCCCCACGACACCCCCACCAGCCAGGCTTGGCTCGGCGCGCTCGCGCCCACCGATGCGCAATACGCAATACGCAGTACGGGTCCTGCATCACGCGTCATCTGCCCGACGCGCGGCGCCCTCCTCGACCTCGGCGCCGGCGTCTTCCTCGAGGTCCTTCACCCCGGCGACGCCCCCCTTGCCGGCACCGCCTCCGACTCGAACAACAACGGCCTGGTGCTGCGCCTCACCTGGGGGCGGGCCTCCTTCCTGCTCACCGGCGACCTGGAGGCCGAGGGTGAGGCGGCCCTCCTGCGCCAGGAGGGGTTGGAGCTGGGCGCCACCGTCCTCAAAGTCGCCCACCACGGCTCGGCCAACGGTACAACGCTGCGCTTTCTCGAGGCGGTGCATCCGCAGCTCGCTGTCATCTCGGTGGGCGCGGGCAACCGCTTCGGCCACCCCGCGCCGGAGGTGCTGCGGCGGTTGGAGCAGGCCGGCGCACAGGTGTGGCGGACGGACGAGTGCGGGGATGTGGAGGTGGTGACGGATGGGGAGAAGCTGTGGGTGAGGACGGGGCGCTGAGCGCACCGGAAAGGCGAACCAGAGCTTGACCCGCCAGTGGCTGGGTGTTATATTGGGGGTGGAGGAGGGGGCTACGATGGAAGATCCTGCCGCAAGTGCCTCACCTCTTCCCTCACCCCGTCGAGGACGCCTGCCCCGACGTCGCGCTCAGCGCCCGCCTGATCTCCACCGTGCTCAAGCTGCCCATTACGGCTCGCTCAACGGTACGACGCTGCGCTTCCGAGCGCAGTTCACTTGGGGGCAAGCCCGATCCCCGACTCCCCAACTTGGGGCCGTGCTACGACGTGGCGCCAAACATCGGATTACACGCCACTGCTGCGCAACGCGGCCCGAACAAGTTCGAGACCCCTGGGCCGTGGTCGGGCCAAAGACGCCCCCAGATTGAACTGCGACCATGGTGCGCACCCAGGGCCTTTTCAAAGTCCCGTTATCGTCACCCTGAGCAGGTTCTGCGGGCTTCACAACGCGGCGAATGCTGGCCTGCGAAGGGTCCGGACTACACAT
>Ga0078972_1016685_pt1 | contig 10785 bp, 12 predicted proteins | sample YelNatPaOPGAMG01_FD_67568 | JGI IMG/M metagenome (GOLD analysis project Ga0078972, IMG submission 67568) | Hot spring thermophilic microbial communities from Obsidian Pool, Yellowstone National Park, USA - OP-RAMG-01 (SPADES assembly) (version 2) | ecosystem: Environmental > Aquatic > Thermal...
GCGAACTTTTTAATTTTTCTAAAAAATAATTAAAATTCGGCTTAGGCTGGTCAACTCCCACATTTTGATAAGCATAGGTAAGCGCAGTTTTTTTGGCATTGGCAATTCCCATTCTACTTGCACCATATGCCTGCCACCAGGTACTAATTACTTTTCCATAAAAAGCAATGATTGTGCCAATAAGAATTGGGATAGTTGCAATATTTACAAAAGGAATCACGGATAAAATTGCTAAGACAATAATTGTGGCAAGTTCAGCTAAAAGGGCGCCAAAAATCATTTCACTAAGCATACTTATTTCTAAGAGGGTCTGACTTAAGACACTGGCACCTGCTAAGGCAGCAGCGTCTGCCGCATTAGAGACCTGAGTCTTAAAGATCCCAATCTGACCTAAATTTACGGTAATCATAATTAAAATAATTACGATGGCCAAAATCCCGATGAGAAAGGGAAAGACTTGGCCCTTTTGATACTGGGTTTTATTTTGGGAAAATAAACAGAACATCTTTTAATCCTTAGTTGGTTAAATTTTGGTTTATTACATTATCTACACAGGTTCTAATCTCAGTAATGCTATGGTCAATACTTGTATAACAGTTAAGACACTTCCTTTGTTTTTGTCTTTGTAAGACCTGAGTACATAAAGTAAGGGTAGAATACCCCCAATACTTATAGCAGGCAATCCCACCGCAATCTTCATTACACTTACTTAGGGCATTATCGTGCCAAAAAGTTTGATTACAACATTTTGCATTGGCTCCGGTAGTAGAATTAAGTTTATGATTGACAGTTTCTAAGTATTGGTCAGCTTGCGTCCGAAAGTTATCTAACACAGAAACCATCTCTTCTATTCCACAGGTATTAGTCTGATTCTGCGTAAAGGGAAAACAAGTAGGAGGATTAGAGCCATAGCAACTTTGAGTATAATTTATACACTCAAATAAGCGATATTTCTCACAACAACTTTTATCTGGAGGTTCTGTCCTCTCCCAATAACGAAAAGGCCGTGGATTAGAATCCTTTCCAATGGTAGCTATAGCGTCCGGGAACCCATTATTTGTTTCATTCGGTGCCCAAACTATATCTATGTCATTCATGTTCTTGGCACAATTATCATACTTATCATCATCATATCTCTTGGCTATTCTACATGCCGTAGGATCTGAATAACCGTACACTCGCCAACATAGATCACTGCTCCCCCAGCCAGTGTTACAAGTATGCATACACCAATCACAAGCCTCTACGCGATCAAGTATGCGATTTCTACTCCGACTAATATTGCCATCATCTCCGGCTAATTGACTGAGAAAGTTCTTAAATTTTACCCACTCAGAAATATAATTAGTTACCTCTTCATTACAGTTAAAAGGCGGAATATTACTTAGACATTCTGTCTGGGCTTGGGGATCAGGGTCATTACAACAGTTAAGAATCTGATCCCTTTGGTTTGTGGCATTTAAACCATCCTGTCTTAGATTTACTATCTGCTGGTCTAAGCGTTCAATTCCTCTTAAAACTTCTCTTGCGGTTCTTCCAAATCCTACCCACCAGCAGCTCTCCCAAGGGTTATTGCAGCGCTGATAAACGATGTTCAGTTCTTGGCGGTTTCTTATCACACAACAGAGCTTTCCGGTGCCATGCGTCTCATTACATTCGGCACAAGTCTTATTGGAATCTTGGGTGCAACTTACGTCAGGACAACCATCTGTCGTAGCATTAACATCGTCTCCGCACTCTTGATCTACACCACAAATATCAACGAATTGCTGCTGCTTAAGGCAAACCAAAGGCCAGTTATTCTTATAACAAGTGCATCTTCTAAAAGCAGCACAATTCTCATTAAAATTCTCACCACTTCCACAATCTGAGCAGTCTCCATAATTTCTATTTATATTATATGTAGAGCTCCCTGCTGTACAATTAAAATTACTGCTACATGGCCCTCCTGGACTACTAGTTTCATTATAGCATTCTTGTGGGTTATAACGCGGAATACCACCTCCATAAGGACTAATGATATCTCCAGAATAAATTCCTCGAAAGACCCATTCTTTGGTTAATTCAATGGGATGAAAACGACAGCCTGGACACTGGGAAGTTGCATTAATATCTACATAAGTGGCATTGGTAGGATTATAAATAGTAACGTTTCCGGCTAAACTCCGACTCCATTGATAAACTGCTGAGCGGTGAGCGTATTGGACATTAAACCAAGTCCAGATGCGGGTAATCCCGATAACTAAAATTCCTAAGATAATTATGCCTAAAATAAAATCCAATAGAACTTGGGAATTTTTCTTCATTTTTGAGTTGTCCATGTTCTTCTGCGCTGAATTGGTCCAGAAGTCTCACTTTTATAAATTACTCGGTTAATATAATAAGTAGTATTTCCCTGGGATTCTTGTTCTAAAGTAGCGTTTTGGGTAACTTGCGGACCAGGTTCAATAGTATAGTTCTCATTATTATAATCTATATATATATCGCCCTGATAAACATAATCACTTTCATTATAATACCGATTATACCAAGGTGGTTGAGTTCCTGGATTTCCTGTGCTTGTATCATAGCGCACAAGAAGTGTAGTATTTACGGTTTCACTTAGATTTGCCTGACGGAAATTAATAATTCGGGTAGCATTTTCTAGTCTACTTACTTGACTATTATAACTTTCAGTTTTATTCGTAACCTGAAGATAAACCACAACCGGAGTCTCAACCGGCGAAGTGGGAGTATTTGGCTGCTGCAGCGTGACTACTCTTTTAGGATATTTAGGAAGACGGTATATCTGGTCATTAATCTCATAAAAACTGTGGCTAATCCCTACTCCTTTATCACCCTCTTCATACATCGGAGGAAGAGTCGCATTTGTGTTATTTTGTATTCCCGCCATTCCCTTTGTCCACATCACTGCCGCAGTAGCAGAACTGGCAGTAGGTTGACCTCTACCATAACCCGAAAAGAGATCCGCAAAACGGCTGTCGCGGTATAAAGTATAACTTACAGGAGCATTTTTATAATAACTTCTTTGGATTGCTTTTCTGAATGCCTCCATCCGCAGCTGCTGCTCAAAATTTAAGCGCTGGCCATAAGAAAGGATATAGGAGAAACAAATCAAAATTAGACTCCCTAAAATCGCGATTTCTAAAGCGGATTGTCCTTTTTTTGATTTTAAAAACATCTTTTTCCTTTTTAATAAGTGGTGTTATTGAATAATTCCTCTGCTCCTTCCGGAGACTGTATCGTTAAAGATTCGCCTTCAGAACGAGTGTGCGTATATTGATTCTCCGGAATATTAGGATTATTAGTATTATTTAAATCACTTATACTTCCGACGCGGCCTTCTCTTTCCTTATAATAACTATATTGATGAGTATTCTGCTGGCCCCGCTGTTTTACATTTTCTGGATAAAGCTCAGGAATAACTGGCGTTTGGCCCCATCTTTCCCAGAAGACCACATCTGCCAAACGCTCGCCTTGGATATGTAAAGTATTCTTTAAAGAGACTTGCATAAAAAATAAAGTTGCCGGAATCAAGGCAAAAAGAATTGCCCATTGGGCTAAACTACTTGCTTTATGATTATTAAAAATCTTCCCGGCGAAATGCATCTATCACCTCCCTCTCTTCAGATGTGGTATTGGTGTGGGTTAAAGTATAAGTAAGTCCTCTATCGGTTGTGTTCGTCGTAGAATTTATCGTCGTATTTATTATCCTTACTGAAGTAGTATGCCGGGGCGAATATTGTTGGCCTACTTGGTCTGCCTGCTGTTTTATATAACCCTGATAACCCCGCTTAACATAAACCTGCATAATCATCAAAGCCAATAAAATTACCCCTAACAGTATCGCGTACTCTAATACTGATTGAGCTTTTATTTTGGGCATTTTATGTTTTTATTCTTTCCTTACTATTGGGTAAGGTTAAAATCGGAATAAGTAGTATTATCAAACTCCTCCCATTTAAATTTCTCTTGCTTCGCGGCCTCAGTCTTTTCTTCAGTGGTAGTGTTAGCAGTTCCACCTGTACGCAAGGTAAAACTCGTTGTGCCTTTATCTTCGGTTCCGGTAACGGTACGGTTAAAACCCAATTGAGTATAATTAAAAGCTGTTGCATTCGTTCCGGATTCCTCGCGAATTGTTTGATTATCTTCCAATTTAGACTCTTGTTTTGTAGTAGTACCACCCGCAGAAAAAGCTGGGCCCATAGAATCTGCTGATTCCTTTAATCTTCCCTGAAATCCACGCTTAACAAAGACCTGCATAATCATAATCGCTACTAAAATTACGCCCAATAAAAGCGCATACTCTAAGAGAGATTGCCCTTTTTTCCTAAACATCTTCACCTCCTTTGCAAACTAAAAATTATTGTGTCCGGTTGCCATAAACAGTAATTTCTTCTGTAGCTACCTTTTGTCTTTGCAACCTTTCAATTGCGCCACCCTTTTTCATTATTTCTACATTTTTATAACTATCTTTATCCACTTCAGAAACCCGTGCCTGCTGCTCAAAAGTAACTCCACTCTGAACAGGGGTACTGGTAAGTTCAGTACCATTACCTGCATTATAAAGCACATTAAGAGCTTGTCCGTGCTTACCCGCAATACCTGCTCTTAAAACTCCTCCTAAAGCAGCGGCTACTGCCACAACTAAACCAATCAGGATGGCGTATTCAGCAGTTGACTGTCCTTTGCTTTTCATTTTTCACCTCCCAGTTTAAATTGTGTTAAATTTATGTTTATATATATACCTTTGATCTGTAAAATAGAGACCAAGAGGGTAAAATACCATTTTTCCTGAGCTTTTAGGCTCATTAAGGAGTTTATTTTGTGCTCTCTTGGTCTCAGATAAGTTGATTGAGCATAAATGGTTCATCTGAAGCGGGAGGTTGAGTGAGAGAGTACTACCATTTATACCCTCTAAAAATCTTAATAAGGAGGTGGTAATTTTATGAATGAAGCTAGATATTTCTGCGGAGTTGATGTAGCTAAAGATTCTTTTGTAGTATCTGTAAAAAATGGTAGATTCTTGGCCAAAAATAGAACCTTCACCATGGATAGAAGCGGCTTTAGAGATTTTGAGCGAATAATTAGTGATTTTAAAGAAGGTGTGGTTATAGGCATGGAGCCTACTGGAATATACCATCATAATCTGCTTAATTTTCTTCAAGAGAGGGATTATAATAGTGTGGTGGTGAATCCTTATATGCTGCATCAATTTTTTAAATTTACCAATAACAAGCCTACCAAAACCGACAAAAAGGACTCTAAAACCATAGCTGAGTTCCTTGAGTTTAAGCAGGATGAGCTTAAGGAAAGCCCTAAAACTGTTGATGAGAGATATTCTGCAAGATATTTTGTCAGGGAAAAAGAGAGAATTACCCAGGATATTGCTAGAACCAAGACTGAAATTAAAAGAATGCTCTCTTTGGTTTTCCCTGAGGCGGAAAAACTCTCTGGAGTATACAGTCAGGAGTTTTTGTCGGTCCTTCTTGAGTTTGGAGGCGCCGCGAAGATAAGAAGGACTTCTAAGGCAAGGTTTGTTAGCATTGCTAAACAGCTTTCGGATAAAGGCCGAGGAAGAAAATCTAAATTCTCTCCTGAAAAAATATATGAGCTTGCCTCCTCTTCTATTGCCGGGGAGTGGCCTGACTATGAAGAGCTTCTTAAAATAAAGATAAGAAGGCTCTATCGACTGCTGGAAGAAAAAGAGCAAATAACTAAGCTTATTGAAGAAAAGGCAGAAAAGTTTTTTAAAAGAGAGATAGAAATCCTCTCTTCTATACCTGGTGTTGGCAAAGAGAGTGCCATATATCTTATGGCAGAGCTTGTGAATATTAAAAGATTTGAAGATTATAGAAAGCTGGTTGGATTTTGCGGGCTTGATCCGGTAATTAAGCAGTCCGGTAGATTTAAGGCAAGCTGGAGAATATCCAAAAGAGGAAATGCCCATGCCCGAAGGATCGTTTGGATTATGGCTGGATGTGTTAAGAGAAGTTGTCCTTACTTTAGAGAGTATTATCTTAAAAAAAGGAATGAGGGCAAATCCTATAAAGAGGCAGTTATAGCAACCTCTACTAAACTCCTGAGGACTATATTTGCCTTGCTTAATGAGAATAGGGTTTTTAAGTAAGTTGCTCATTTATTTTAAAATAGTTGACTCCTTAAGATAATGGTTTATAAGGATTACTCGTTCTCCCCTCGAGGAACGCCGCCTCCACCGCCGCCGCCTCCACCGCCGCCTCCGCTAAGATTAAAAACTCCCTTACCTTCTACATGGGCTCGCGTCTGGTTTACCACGTCAGAAGTACGGTTATAAATCTGTCGTGTTCTGTCTCTAATTCCTACGTCTCTTGCAAACATAACCGTTGCTACAATCGCAATAATTGCTCCTAAGACCAAAGTATACTCCACAATTGACTGCGCTTTTTTGTTCATCTTTTTCACCTCCTTTCTTAATTTAGTTACCTAAACCAAAAACCTGAGTAGTTAAATTATTGGTTACATTTCCAATAATTTCACCCATACGGTTATAAGTCTGATTTACCTGATGCCTTATTCCACTTTCACGAAAGATTACAACGGCAATAATTCCTAAGACTACTCCTAAAATCAAGGTGTATTCAACAATAGATTGGGCTCTTTTTTTCATTTTAGTTAGCAGTTTTGCGATATTCTAATTCTTCTTGAACTTGGCCTAAACGCGCATTTACTGAGCGATAGACATAAGTATGCACTAATGCCAAAGCTGCGGCAACTACCAAAAAGATTAAAACATATTCGATAATACTTTGCGCATTTTTTTTCATTTTAATTACTTCCGCTAATGATCCGCACCAATCTGTTAAAATGTGTATTTAAACCGTCGCTTACTTGCCAGAAACCCGCAGCCAAAAGTAAACAGGTAATACTTATGGCAGTAAGAAGAATGTATTCTAATAGGCTCTGCGCTCTAAAATACTTTTTTAAACTCATCATTAATTCCTTAAATAAAAAACCGAATTACCACGGGAAAACGTGTAATTCGGTTGATTTCAATTCCGCTGACCCTTAAAAATTTTCTGGCAAGCATTGTCCCGTGGCTTTTACTCCTTGCCTCCTTAAGGAGTTGACTTCTTGCCTTCATTGTTTTCATTTAAAATATAACATCTCTCTCGCAAAAGTCAAGTGAATTTTTTCTTTTAAAGAAAGCGTTTCCTTTTAAACCAAAAGCCAAAGCCGACTGCCGTCATTTAAAATAATCTCTTTTTCGTTTACTCTTCGGCAGGCATATTCTAAGTCTTTTAGATAAGGATAATCTTTGGGTGGCTTAAAGGTAAGTAAGGTTAAGTTATCTTCTTTTTTTATTTCTCCGGGGAGTGAATAAAAGCGCTCTCGGGTGGTCAAAAAAGTCTCTTCTTCATAGCCCAAAGGCAGAAAATTCCAGCGCACATAGAGATCAAGCGCTGCTAGATAATAATCAAAGAAACCCCTTATTTCTTGGGTTGTTTCTTTATCTAACTTTATGTTTTGCAAGGAGAAAAAACGGCTGGCAGAAGCAGTATAGGTAAAGAGCTCAACTTTCCGGCTAAAATCCTCAAATGTCTCTTCTAAATTTGGCCAATGCCCAAGATAAGTTTCGGCTAATGCTTGCGCCTTCATTTTTTCTGGGGCAAGATTACTTAAGATAAGTAGCCGGGCTTTTTCTTGGGGTTGGGTTTTTAAGGCACAGCCTCTTAACGTAAGTTTTTTATTTAGAGTAGGTTGCATAAGTTCAATCTCTAAATCCGCTAAATAAAAATCCTTCTTTAGCCCGGCAAAATAAAAAGGTTTAAATTCACCTATTGAGCTTGCCTTGCGATACTCGCCAAATTGCCAAGGCCAAAGCCCAAAGATAAAATAATGCGGATTTCCTTCTTTAAAATGCAGAGTTTCGATTTCTTCATATTTGTGATTATATAAAGTAAGGCTTAAAATTGTCCTTTTCTCTTCCGTTGCCAAGAAACCTTCCAAAAAATCAAAGAATTCTCCAGTAGGAATCTCATAGCCAGGAGCCATAAAGAGGACAAATGGAGAATCAGCTTGCAGAAGGGATTTTTTGATATAATTCTTTATATTATAAATAGTGGTCGCAAAATTATAAGGGAGTTGGGGTACTGACCAGACAGTGTGTAACTGACCATCGAGGTAAAAATACGTACCATCGGCTAAATTCACTTTTAAACCCCGCACTTCCTGAAATAGACCGAAAGTAATCCCCAAAAGCACATCGGTAGATAAAAGGTGAATGTTCTGTAAGTAATTGAAATATAAGGAGATATCTTTTTGGGCAATTTTTTTATTAATTAAAGGCCATAAACCTGAATCTTCGCCTAAATTGAGTTCAAATAAAGATAAATAAATTAAACTTTCGGTTTTACTCAAAATATCTTTCTCTTGACGAGGTAAATGCGTTTTAATTGTCTCCACAATCCTGTGACTTCCACCTACTAAATAATCTGCGGCTTTTAAAAATATCGCGCCTAAACCTAAAAATTCTCCTTCGATTTGGACAATTTCTGGTTGAATTTTGGCGAATTCTTCGGCTTCTTGTCTGGCTCTTTCTTCTGCTTCTTTACGTGCTCTTTCTTCTGCTTCATACCGTGCCCTTTCTTCTGCCTCTTTTCTCGCCCTCTCTTCGGCTTCTTGTCTGGCTTTGGCTTCTGCTTCTGCTTTAGCTCTTGCCTCAGCTTCTTGCCGAGCCCTTTCTTCGGCTTCTTTTTTTGCTTGCTCCTCAGCTTCTTTACGGATTCTTTCTTTTTCTATTTTTAGCTTAGCTTCAAACTCTTCTTTTTCCTTAATTAGACTCTCAAGCTCTCTTCTTAAATGTTCTGCTAAACGCGCTTTTGTCTCTTTTTCCACTTTGGCTTTAGCTTCTTTCTGCGCCTTAGCTCTTTCCGCTTCTAACCTTGCCTTTGCCTCTATCTCTTCTTTTTCCTTTATTAAGGCCTGAATTTCGGCTTTTAATTGGGCAATTAAACGCGCTTTTTCTTCGGCTTCAGCCTTGGCTTTTGCTTCTGCTTCAGCCTTAGCTTGCTCCTCTGCTTCACGCCTTGCCTTCTCCTCAGCTTCTTGCCGAGCCTTCTCCTCAGCTTCTATTTTTGCCTTGGCCTCTGCTTCCTCCACTTCCATAGGTCCAAGTAATTCAATAGGTTTTGTTATTTCTGGCTCAGGAGGGGTAGGAAGAATAAAAGAAGTAGGAAGCGCCAATTCTTTTGCCTGAGTAGCAATTAAGCCTTTAAATCTTAAGGTATATTTACGCTTTGTGCGTCTTCTACCTACTGGCTGGCTTAGACCGGATTGTTTAAATAAGGCATTTATACTTGATTTAGAGAGCTTTATCTGGAATTTGGCTTCTACTAAAGAGGCCATACCTCGGCAGCTGATTTTAGGGTCGGCTTTTTTCGTCTCAAGGATAAAATTAATTATCTCCGGCTTTAATTTATAAGTTACACCCATCTTCAACCACTGATTACACGGATTAAAACCACGGATTTCACGGAGGTCTCTAAAAAACCTCTAAGAGAGCTCTGTTTAAAAACCACAGATTACACGGATTAAAACCACGGATTTCACGGATTAAATTCTGTCATCCGTGTCAGACAATAAAACGCTTAAATTCTAATTTTTTACTCCCAAAATTAGCCAAAATTCCAATTCTGTAACCAGTTGATTTTAAATAAGTTATAATTTGTGCCTCATCTATTAGTTCAATTTCAGATTTTACTTTTAACTCTAAGATAACTTTCTCCTCAATAATAAAATCTAAGCGATAAAGCCCTAACCTCTTTCTCTTATAAAAGATAGGAACATTTTTCTCAACCTTAAATTCTAACTTTACCCTATTTAATTCTTCCATCACTGCCCTTTTATAAATTATCTCACTTAGTCCAGGTCCCAAATTATTGAAAACCTCAAATAAAGCTCCAATTATCTTTTCTGTGAGTTCCTTATAAAGTAGTTCCAAATCCTCTCCGTGTAATCCGTGCTAAATCAGTGTCATCCGTGGTCCAATTTGGACATTTTTAATTCAATTTAAGCATAGCATATTTTTTAATTTTGTCAAGTCTAAATTAGATTGGACATTTTATAATTTGGCTCTTTTAATCTCCTTAAAAATTCTAAATTCTAAATCAGGGACAGACACCAATTTTAACCTGATTTTTATTAAATCGTGTCTGTCCCTATTTTTTGGTAAATTTGACAAATTGCACAAAAGATGTTATACTTTAAATAGAGATTAAAAGATTTTGCTCTTTTTAAAATTTAAAACTTAACGATAAATCCGCAAAATTGCGGATCCGCTACAATATCTGTAGCGGAGGCAAACTATTCCTTGTCCTGAAGTTCTTAGGACAAGGACTCCGCGGAGTAAATCCGAGGGGCCGAAAGGATGGGGCGCAAAGCTTAAAGAACCTAAGTTCGACCGCTTAAGGTCGGATAAGGTTGTCAGCTGCCGAAAAAGTTATTTTAAATGTGTGCCCCATTTTCCGTCGGAGAATGGGGCTTTTTATTTTGGGAGGAAAAAATGAAGCCGGCGGTAGAAAAATTAAGAACTGTAACTTTCCTAACGCGCGAGCAGATTGATTTTTTGGATAATTTAGGTAAAGATGCACTCTTTTATCAAGGAATTAAACTTTCCCGGGCACAAATTTTAGCAGAACTGGTAGATTTATTAAGAGAATTGGGAATTGATGCCAAAAAATTAAATTTAAATCCTGGTAAGCATTTAGCCGAAGAGATTTTAAAAATCATTAATCATAATGGAAA
>Ga0078972_1016687_pt1 | contig 10783 bp, 11 predicted proteins | sample YelNatPaOPGAMG01_FD_67568 | JGI IMG/M metagenome (GOLD analysis project Ga0078972, IMG submission 67568) | Hot spring thermophilic microbial communities from Obsidian Pool, Yellowstone National Park, USA - OP-RAMG-01 (SPADES assembly) (version 2) | ecosystem: Environmental > Aquatic > Thermal...
TTAGTAGATTTCCCCAATCGTTTCATAATACTGTCAATTATACTTAGCTCCCTTAATCCCCATAAAAAACCATTTTTTTTAGAAAAAATCACATTAAAACCTGCTTGTTCAAGGAAACTTTTAAACTCTTGTTTCTTATAGGCATACTGGAAAAAATTATATCCACTAAATTTTATTTTAGATGATGGTCTTTTCAACCAAATACCTTTACCATTCATACCCAGCCTATAAAATAAATGATTATTCATAAATCTTACAAGATTATAAAAAGGAACACTGATGATTAAATAGCCATTTGGTTTTAAAACTCTATATGCTTCGCTTAAAGCTTCGTAAGGACCATCTTCAAAATGTTCTACTACGCCACCTGAATAATAGGCATCAAATGTATTATCTGGAAAAGGAAGCTTTGATACATCGCCATTAACAACATAGTTAGAAAATTCTGGATAATGTTGTTTTAAGTTTTTTAAAGGATTCAATGTAAAATCAAGGCCTACAACTTTCCTACTATCATTGCTCCATATAACTACATATTGCCCTAATCCACATCCACCCTCAAGTATCAAACCCTGCTGGGGAAGAAAGCGATCAAAAATGTCTCTATCAGGATTGATATCATAAAATGATATAGCCTGACTAACAGAACCCTGTGACCAATTTTCCTCCCAAAATTCAGATTTATTACCAGAAAAAGCTGATCGTTGAAACATCTTAAACATTGCTATTCACATACATTCTCTTTACTATGCCTTTCCCATTTTTTATATAGTTTATTTTTGATTTATTATATTCCATAACCAGCATATATACTTTATTATTTCCGAGAACTTGATTAAAATGTCCCAATAATCTATCTGTTGCCTTTGCCCATGACCATTTTTGTATTGCGACATCACGAGAGTAAAAATCGGAGGCAGGGCTACACATTGTACAATCAAAGTTTACTGTAAATACGAATGTCTTTTATCATATTATTTGTTTTCCCTTCTAAAAGATTACATCAAACTATCTGTTCGCAACAGCGTTATATTTTTATCCATGACTTTTGAGATAGCATACAGGGGTTAAAACTTGCAAGGAAAAGAATAATGCAGGCTTTGGGAATGTGATAGAGTTAAGAAGTTGAGGTGGAGAGTTTAGGTACTATTCCAAACATCTTCCTCTTATCAAACAAAACGAAAGCCTGACACTTATTTTTCTCAACAAAATCTAAGAACGCATAAGAGGAATCAATGTCATCACTCATGAGAAAACCATTGGGTCTAATTTGAATATATGCTGAATTGTATTCAATGCGTTGCCAGTTGAAACTATGATCACTATCATGCAGAAATATGTCCATTTTGCCTATTTGGCTTATTGCCTTTATAAATTTAGCTTTACTTGGTTTTGAAAGAACTATTAGTTCCCAGTTCTTTTTTTCTTCTTCTGTCAAAAGTGACCCTACCTCATGAGATATATCAATACTAATAAGGCTTCCTCTACCATTTATTAAAAGTGCATGTAAAATATAATAAGATGAAACTCCATTTGCAACCCCGGTTTCTACGATTTTGTCTGGTTTTATTTTTCTGATTATAGAATATATTATGAAAGCAGAACCACTTTCGATTTTAAATGAATCTAAATAATTCAATTTTGAAGAAAAGACTCTTTTCGATAATGCCGCTTCTAATTCTGCAAATTCACCGCTAAATTGTTTGATTTCTTCGGAATTCACTCCTAATTTATGCAAGAGAGCATTAGCATCAAGTTCTAAATTCAATCTGTTCCAAAATTCTCGTGGTATTATCAATCTATGGAGCATTACTCTGAGTATTTTACCCAAATAATGTTTTGGTTTTCTCCAAAGGGAGTGTTTACTTTTGGGCATTTTTATATCTCCTTTAACAGGCAGGTATGTGTTTTGAGCCTTAAATATTCTTCATCTATTAATTTGATGCAATTAAATACAGGATATTGCCCATTTCTATATTGATATTTCATTATTTAGTCTTTTATTTATTTTGGTATTTGGATATTTTATTGGATCGTTCCAATAATGCAACCCAATGATTTAAAATCTTATCTATTTGAAATTCCTCCGCACGTATCTTTTCTTTTTTACTGATAGCTGCTCGTAAAAAAGGATCGCGAATGAATCGTAAAATATTATTTGCAAGTTCCTCAATATTTTCTGGTGGAACCAATGCTGCCCCTGTCCCGGCAAGTATTTCAGAAGGTCCTGCTTCGCAATCAAAGCTAACAATAGGCACACCAAAAGCCATTGCCTCTACAACAACCATGGCAAAGCCTTCAAACCTTGAGCTAAGACAGAAGATTCCAGCTTCTCTGTAATGCGAATGAACATCTGAAATGGCAGGTTGAAACTCCACTGTTTTGGATAGTTCTAAATCAGAGGATAACTGTTTTAGATATTGCTCATCAGGACCACTGCCGACAATACGCAATCGCCAGCCAGGCTCGGCTTTTATTACTTTTTCCCATGCCTTTAACAATAAGTCAAATCCCTTTTGATAAGTAAGTCTGCCAATCGCAAGCACCAATCTACTGTTTTCAGATGGGGTATGGTTTATCTGTACCGGGAAAGGGCATGGGTCTGAAATAGTATGAATCTGTGCCTTTACATTGGTCCCCCGTATCCAGAGTAGCTTGTCTTGCTCTGTTAAGGTGACTATATCATCACAATATCTTGCTGCAATCTTACGGGCAATACGCCTTACTCGTCTACCAAGATCAACTTTGAAATTAAGATGTTCCCAACATATATTCCTTATTGAAAGTCCGATTGTAGCTGGAACTGAAAACAAAGCCAACATTGATTCAACGGTAATCAATATGTCTGGTTTTTCTTCAATAATAAGGCGTCTGAGCCGGAAAATTATGAATGGTGTTTTATACCAAATCCTTCCGGGTTTTTGAAAAAGGGATTTAATTTGGATTGATGAATTAAGCTTAAAAAATGGTTTATTTCCACATCTAATATTAATTATTAATATTCGATAACCATGATTTGCTAATCCATTGGCAATGGAACTGGTAACACGCTCAATACCACCAAATTGATTTAGATTATCTACAAAAAATATTATTTTTTTCATGCTTTTCATCTATCAATGTCCGTTATTTCTGCTCCGTTTTTTATCAATTCACTGGCGAGATCATTTCTATTATTATCAAGCAATTTGGATTTAATTACAAAATTTCTTATTCCTTTTACATTCATCAAATAGAATTGGGTGCTATTAGCAAAACCAATCAAATCAATTTTTTCATATTGTTGCATAAGCTCTAATATAATCTCTTCCGCAATTTTATGAGATTTAAATTTTGTTACCCCTATAAAATAATCTGCTTCATCAATGGGATGAGGTAAATAATAAATATTGTCTGCTTCTAAATTGTTAATTAATTTCTGTATTAAGGACAGAAGCAATTCTTTATCTTTGCTATTTTTTAAAACTTGATTATAAATTGTTCCAAGCAATACAACACATTTTCTTTTATTACGAACGGAAACATTCTGCATAGTCATATCGGAAAATAAATCAATTGGAACAACATTATCTATTATATTCTTAAATCCTGGATATATAGTATAATGTTTTGAAGATAACTTTTTAATTTTTTCAGAAGAAAATCTATTACCAATAATTTTTCTTGCAATTCTCCTAAGTCTCTCAGTCCAACTGGGTTTGTCGTTGTAATAGTTACCATTTTTGCTAATGTTAGCGGTTCCGTCATCAAAGGTATTTATTTCATCAAACTTTATAAATGATAATATTAACTGAATTTGAGCCGAATCAATATTCGCTAAATACACACATTTATATTCTTTATTCCGAAATCTACGCGCAATATAATGAGCATAAAAAGGAAATCTTTTTGTTCTTATCTCATTTAAATAAATAGATTCATCACAAAGCTCTGACATTAATTGGAAATAATATCTAAAACGGGCGGTGTCAGCGAGAGGAATTAAAACAAAGTCCGGCTTAATTGTCGAATACATCTTTGATTTAATGATGTTTTTTGCAATAACTACCTGCAGAGGTGTATGGCAAATATAAAGGTCCTTCTTCAATTTCTGCCTCTCAATATAATATTACTAATTGCGAAAAGTACATTTTGTTGATATTCTGAACCCACAAATGCTATATTTTTCATATAAATTTACTCTTTGCTTATTCTTGAACCGCTCATATATTTTTACCTCTATCTATATTATTCTTTAAACAAACAAATTATGAAAAACCCGTCTCAGCCAATCTATTGGTAATATTTTCTTAATAACTTGCCTTATATAATAAAGTTTTGCCTCTTTATCAAATACCCTGCGAAGTTCCGGTGATTCTTCCACCATTGCAACAACCAAAGTTCCAAACACACGTTTGTTATTGGCATGAAGCATTTTCAGACCAGTTTTATTTTCCTCGATTGTAAGAAGATACCTGATAAACTCGTTAAAGGATTTAAGCTGTCTCCACCGGGATTCAAAAGACCAATACGAATTACAAAAAGAATCCTTGAGCTGTGACGGTAAATTGCTACCTTCAATTACGGTTGGTAATGCAAGCCATTTGCATGAAGCACCCGCATGAAGCAATTTAGCCACAATAACAACTTGGGGATACAATAATGCGCATTCTTTCTTTGATTTAATCCACGTAAGTAGTAATTTAATACTATCGCTACAGGTTGAAAGTTTATAGACAAGTCCAGACGCATGCGCTGAGGAAGAAAAAAAATCCTTAGGATATTATGAGTATACCTCCTTCCGCGATACACCTTGCCATCCTTCAATAAGTATTGCGGAGAAACAAAATCAGGATTAACTGACTCTAAATAAGTAATTAAGTTTTTAATATTTTCGGGTATTAATAAGTCATCATCAGCTATCATCATTAAGTATTTCGTTCTACATTCCGAGAACATTCGCACAAAAGTTCTTGCGTAACCAATATTCTCCTTATTTCTGAGAAATATAATGTTTTCATTAACAAAGGAAGAAGTAGTTGTTAACTTATCATAACTTCCATCGGTTCCACCATCATCAATCACTAATATTTGCGCTATAGAGTAAATCTGGTGTTCTACAATCTGTTCGAGAAGCTTAAAAACGGCTTCTGCCCGATTATATGTCGGAATCCCAATAGTAAGTATTGGCAAGCTCATTTATACAACCTCTTATATCTTTTTTAGAACATTCATAAATCCTTATGAAACCACTTCTTTGGCAGAACCTAAATACCTCTTAAAAAACGGGATTAGTAAAAATAAAACATCAGTTTTTATAAAATATATTATTGTGTAAATACCAAAAAACAGATAAAATTTAAATATTCCATATAGATTTATCTCAACATCGTCTATCATATTTTTGACCCAACATAGATTAATTAAACAAAAAGTATATTTTATCTAAAATAACACAACATCCTTATTTACGAATCATCCACCACTGCAATATTTCATCTTCCTTAATATCTATAAATGCCTCTGCGCCAACAACTTCATCAATACTTTTAGGGCTAATCCCATAAGCTGGTCTTTTCCATGTTAAATCGTCCTGTTCAATAACTTTTCCTCTTGGAATAAACCTTTTAGATACCAAACTTCTTCTGGCGTTTTTTCTTGCTAATTCTTCTTCTTCTATGGCTTTAACTTTAAATTCTCCCACTATTTCAAATATTCTATACAAATGTTTTCTCAATATTTTTAAATCCTCTTTATCCATTGCATGATAATGGTCATTCCCAGGAAGAGTTTTATCATGTGTAAAATGCTTTTCTATAATCCTTGCTCCCAAAAGGGTTGCTATTTCTAAAACTTTCATGTCTTTTGGCAAAGTATGATCCGAATAACCTATAATTTTATCCGGGAATGCCCTTTTTAAACCCATTATCATTCCTAAATTCGCATTCTTATCTGAGGTTGGGTAATTAAGCACACAATGAAGTAACGCAATAGAATTGCCATATCTTTCTATCCAGCTAACCGCTTCTTGAATCTCATGTAAATGACTTGCACCCGTTGATAAAATAATAGGTTTATTAAATTGGCATATATACTGAATAAAAGGCTTGTTTGTAATGTCTGATGATGATATTTTAAAAACATCTATCATTTCATTTAAAAAGGTTGCACTTTCAATATCAAAAGGAGTACTCATAAATTCAATTCCGATTTTATCACAATATTCTTTAAGCTCATACATTTCATCTTTCCAAAACGAATCGTATTTTCTAAATAAATCATATTGGGATTTAGTTGGTTCTTTTGTTATATCCCAATAAGCGGGGGAATTTTTGCTTACAAGGGTATTAGCTTTATATGTTTGAAACTTTATGGCATCTGCTCCGCCTTCTTTTGCCTCTTCAATCAATCGTTTGGCTATTTCCATACTCCCCTCATGGTTGACTCCGGCTTCAGCAATTATGTAAGGCATATATAACCTATTGTCACAGGGAGCATAACTTTTAAATACTTCTAATATTCTCATAATCTAACCCCCTTTGTTTTAATCACATGTTTTATTAATCAGAGTAAAATAAACTTAAAATCAATCTCCAATTGTCTTTTTTAGAAGTTTTATAACATTATCTCTTCCCTCTCTTAAATCGTACTCAATCATCAACTTATTCATTTGTTTTCTGAGATCGGGCGCCTCAACTAATTCAATAAATTTATTTCTAATATAACTATTAGATAGTTTATATCCTAACCCACAATTTAAAAAGCCATGTTCACTTGATGCAAAAAAATGCGTTAGTTCTCTTTGATTCTGTGCTAAGACTATGGCAGGCGTTCCTATACTTGCCACCTCGAATACTGTTCTGCCAGCAGATGTAAATATCAAATCAGCATCCAACATAATATCTGAGATATTGCTAATATCTTTGTAGATGTTAATACCTTTAAACCTTTCAAGTGATTTATATTTGTTGTAACCAAAGCCGGTAATTACATTAATTTGGATATTCTTATCATTACAATAATCATAAATCGACTCCAAAACCTTTTTGGTATAATTATGTGAATCAACACCGCCAAATGTTAAAAGAACCTTTTTAACTTTATTAGCGATCACCTTTTTTGAGGCATAAAAGAATTCATCCCTTAATAAAAAGAATTTATGTCCAAAATAATGATTTGCCATGATTTCTTTTTCAGGATAAATAGCATTAATCACTAAATCTGCATATCTGGCTCCTTCTCCTAAATCTTCAAAATTAATCACTTTTAAACCCATTTTTTTTAAAGATTGAATATACTTCTTTGAAGTATCTAACTTGTCATTTATAACGATATCTGGTGCAATCTTTTTAATGTCATCTATAATATCTTTACACTTTTGGATACACACAGGATAATTCTTAGATGATATTTTCTCATAAGCTAATCTACTATCTCTCTCAACTAAAAAAGTAATTCTGTGATTTAAAATAGCATTAGCTACAATTAAAGTATTATATACATGTCCCAAACCAACTTTTCGATTACCTTTAACTACAAATAAGATATGCTTTCTTTTTAAATAATATTCACAAATATTCCAGTCTTCATATGTATCAATATCTATTTCCTCCCCTTTTGACAACAAATACAAATCAACATTTTTCCCTATTCTATTATTTTCGGTTATAATATTTTTCCTAGTGATTAAAAAAGCACCGGTTTCCGTGTAAACGGGTGTTAAATACTGTCTATTAACTCTTTTTTTATAGTTAGGAATGTACTTGTTTCCTTCCTTCCTCCATGAAAGCTGAGTACTATCTTTTACCGCAATAATAGTATCCATCTTTTCATCATTAATTATCCTCTCTATAGCTGAATCTAATGATGACAGTTTTAAGAGTGGTGAAGTTGGTTGCAAGGTAATTATAATTTCATAGTCTTTATTTTCTTTTTGTTTAGCATAGTTGTAAGCAGCAAAAATTACTGGATCTAATGTAGTTCTATCACTGGCTAATTTTTTTTCTCTTTTATGTATTTTAGCACCAAATTTTTTAGCCAAATGCAAAATCTCATCATCATCACTTGTAACATAGACATCTGGCTTAAACTTTGAGTTTAATGCATTATTAATTGCATAATATATTAATGGCTTCCCATTCAAAAGCCTTAGGTTTTTTCTTGGTATCCCTTTGCTACCGCCTCTTGCCGGGATAACTATAAGTATATCAAGCATCGCTTTTCTCCCTCTAAAAACATACGAATGCATTTTGTATTGGTTCATCGCTAATTGCACAAGATGTAGAATTCAAGAAAGTTTGCATTTGATTGTGAAGTATTATCTTCATTATACAACAGATCATACTAACATCATATAAAATAACAATATTTTTTTCAATTACAAATCATAACTTCACAGACAACAATTCTTGATTTAATAGTTTAACACTTTCCAACTCCAAAATTTTCCAACTTTTAAATAACATCAATGTTAATTTTAATATTGACCATATATACTATCTCTGCTAACCATTACATCATGAATAACCAAATAGAATACGAAATCCTTTCTGCCTGCCCTGTATGCGGGTCAAGAGAAAAGAAATTCCTTTTTACCAATACAGACAGGATGCACGGCATACCGGGCGAGTTTGGATTAAATCATTACAAGGTTTGCAAAGGTAAATACGGTCAATTATTTTTAGGATGAAATAATACCAACAGATCAGCAATGACACTTTTGAATCCATTAGAAAAACGATGGTACCTGCCATTAAGCAGTTCTATTAAAATTATAGCAATATTTGAGTATTGTTTTGATCTATGGATTTTTATTCTTTTTTTAAAGTGATGTACGATGTTCTTTGACCCTGAAATTGCTTTTTCAAAATCTTCTTGTTTCAAATAAGCTACACTTACTTCGGTTAAGCGAGCCAATGATTCGGACCAGAAATCTACTATTTTTTTGAACTCATCAATTCTATTATTTAGAGTTACATATCGTTCCATTGTTGTAGGGGGATCTGTATATAATCTTACACCAATATGCTGATTTGGATGCTGACGGTATTTTATGAGGTATTTATTTATAGGAAAACCTTTAGATATACTGGATAATATAAAAGCTATCCAGTAATCATGAATCCATAAATCTGGAATTGGGATAATCAAGTTTCTAAAATAACTGCGAAATGCCATTGTAGCACCAGTAACTACGTTGTGAGATAATAAAATTTTAACTTGATTCCCTTTTTGATACTGATGAAACTGTCTGGAAGTAAAACCTACCGCTTCCCACAAGGTATAACCAAGCGATCTCATTTTTTTATCAACTATCTCTGCATTAGAAAATACATAACCAATATCTGAATTCTCTTTAAAAACTCTTTCTATTTCTGCAAGTTTATCAGGCATCCATACATCGTCTTGATCAGACAAAACTATTATATCTCCACTACAAAGGTTTATTGCCTTTTCAAAATTCTTTGTAGCACCTAAATTTTTATCATTTTGATAAACAAATATAGGAAAAAGGTGGCGATTTACAAATTGGTTTAAGATGTTAATTGTAGTATCAGTTGAGCAATCGTCAACCACAATAAGTTCATCAGGTAATCGAATTTGAGATCGTATACTATTAAGTTGATCTTGCAAGAAAAACTCACCATTATATGTACACATTGCTACAGAAATCTTCATTTATGTGTTTTTTATTTTATACTAAGAATTAGCAACCTTTAAAGTATCACGACTGCTTGTAAGCCTCGGTAAAAATCACTTCTTAATATTCCTAATTTGTAAAACAGAGTAACGAATTTGCGAAGTGGCAAACCAATAATCTTCCCTAATACTCCTTTGTAGTTTAATAATAAAGGATAAATAGGACCAACTTCAATTATTTTAAAATTATCAAAATGTTTAGACAATAATACCGTTAAAGAATCCTTTGTGAAAAAATTTTTATGATCCATCTCTAAAAAATGTTCATAAGTCAATCCATAATTCCCAAGTGTTTCAGTCCCACCACAATTAGGTACACTAATTAATATACTTTTCTTAGCAACCCTCTTGGCTTCTTTTAAGATTTTGTCTGGTTCTACTACATGTTCTATTAATTCAAACATTATAACTGTATCAAAAGTTTTATCTTTAAAAGGGAACTCTTCTCTTATAAGATACGCCTCTACCCCATTTTCTTTAGCGATCTTTACATAATCAGCATTTACATCTACTCCGACGCATTTAAACCCTTGTTTGTTAAGTTCCAAACAATATCCACCTGTAGCGCATCCTACATCTAAAATGTTTTGTCCCGCATATTTTTTTACAAAATCTATGTTGTCCTTATTTGTTACTGGTTTATTCAACTTTTTATACCAGTTTTTTGTATTTCTATATATTTGTTCTCTAGTTAAAAAAGTGTTATTCATGGAACCGGGGTCAGGTCTACACATTGTATAACTCCAATTTACTGTAAATACAAATGTCTTTTATCATATTATTTGTTTTCCCTTCTAAAGGATCACATCAAACTATCTGTTCGCAACAGCGTTATATTTTATCCATGACTTTTGAGATAGCATACAAGGGTTAAAACTTGCAAGAAAAATGTGGATTTGAAAGAAAGAACTGAGACTGGATTTATCCCGAAGTAAACGGAATACCGTGTTACTTTTATAAAAGGTAAAATATAATCATTTTTTTAATTTAATCCCTGTACGTTGCAAAAACGAATTTATATCTTTAACCGCGATAAGATTTTCACACCGAGTAGACACATAATCTTTATCGATCCTTATTAAATCATTGTCCATTATTTTAAAGA
>Ga0078972_1016689_pt1 | contig 10781 bp, 10 predicted proteins | sample YelNatPaOPGAMG01_FD_67568 | JGI IMG/M metagenome (GOLD analysis project Ga0078972, IMG submission 67568) | Hot spring thermophilic microbial communities from Obsidian Pool, Yellowstone National Park, USA - OP-RAMG-01 (SPADES assembly) (version 2) | ecosystem: Environmental > Aquatic > Thermal...
TGAAACTAATGGTTTGAAATAGAATTTCACATAATTTATTCTTATTTTCTGTCCCGCATCTTCATATCTCTCTTTTAATAAAGCATTCGTTGAATAACCAGTGGCAAATCTCATCCAGTAATAATAAGTATCATCATAAGCCGAGACAAAGATAAAATTTGAGAAGAGTTGTTTTATTACTCCAATTCCACCACTACTTGTCGGATTATTTGAGGTAGAATAAGGTTGAGTAAGTATTTCAGGATAATCCATTGTTGGTCTACCAAAGGCAAAGATATAATTTTGAAGACCGCTCGTCGCTCCTATTAATAAACGATTTTGAAAAATATCAATCGCATTACGATAATTTACATAAAAGTATTTCAATTCACCGTCGACATAAGTTTTAAGTTGTTTTAATGGTTCATCTCCTTCTTCTGTTAATCTTCTTAAGGTACACCCAAATCCTCTTCCTGTTGTAATTAAATAAATTCTTCCATCATCGTTAAATGAAGTTGTAATTTTGTTATCTTCAACTGGAATTTGATAGTTATAATCTGCGGAAGTGCCATCCCAGAAAAATATTGCTGATTGGGCTCGATAACTTTCCCCTGCATTCATTTTTCTCCAGGCACAAATACCAATATAGTTTCTGGTTGGAAATAGAGAAGTAATTTCCCATCCTTGCGGTAAATCAAGGGCTTTTTCAGTAAAAGTTCCATTAGCCCCAGTTTGCCCATCTAATTTTGAAACATATCTTCCATTTCCAATCCATAAATAAGAATTCCATTCTAATACTGGATGCGAGGCATTTTGTAAAGTAGTAGCACCAATAGGAATAGTTGACAACCAATCATCATCAAAAGTTGAACTTAAATCAAATCTTCCCGCATTGGTCTGATAAAAATAGAATAAATAATTCGTAGTGCCGATAGGATAAATTGCTAATGCCTCTCCCCTTGAAGCCCCTGTAATGGTATGAGGAAAAGTCGTATTATTGGTAAAGGTAGTTCCGAAATTGGTCAATTGGTATAATTTCGTATCATCTAAAGCATACATATTATTTGAACCAATATCTGATATGGCATCCTTTATTAAACCAGTTAAAATTCCCCCAGCCGAACTGGTTTTGTTACTTTCTTTCCATCCAGGCATAATAAATCCTGGATTTCGGTATGGGTCAATATCTCTTGCTTCAGCATAAGTTCCTTCTGCCCCAACTCTTTCTGAATAAGATGTTAAACCGCCTAACCAATTTGAAAATATCTTTTTTGGCATAATTTATAATATAATTTATAATTTAGATTTATTTCTTTTCTACTTTTTCCTCTTCCGCCTTCTTTTTCGCCTCCGCCTCTTTTTCTAAAACTTCATCCCATTGTTCTTTGATATATTTTTGCTCTTCAACATAATCAAAAGTGGCTTGCAGATATTTCTGTAGATTTCTTTGTTCTCTTTGCTGAAGTTTTAATTTGCGGTCTAAATAATATTTTTCATCAAACATATATTGAAATATATTAAGATAAACGATGAATTGCCACAGCTACACAATATTCGCCATAATCGGTATTCAAAGATGATCCTGAATCTTGATAAGCAAATACTTCTAAATAATCATTAGGCTCTGCTATCAAACCATCTTTCACTCTTCTTTTGTATAGCTCATAGCCGTTTTGCAAAGATAGAAGGGAAGCTCCTATTAATGCTTCTACAATTTTATTATCCATTCCTTCCTCTAATTCTATTCCTTCGACTAACTCGCTGATCTTCGTCTTTTCTGAAGACAAACTATCTTTATATTTTTTTTCAATTTCATCAAGAATTTTGTTTTCCATTTGTTTTATCTCCCTCCCAACTCATATAATTCTTTATCGTCGCTAAAAGCAAGCAGGTAGAACTTGTAGCAGGTACAAATCTGCCAACCCTGCGTTCCTCTACCCAGTACTGGCTGTTTTCCTCCATTTTTTTAATCTCTTCATTCAGCACATTTTCCACATAATTTTTTATTTCTACCAGTTTTTGATTTCTTAAATTTTCTTCCTCATAGATGTATTTTAAGTCTTTTAATATATTCGAAAATACATAAGATATTGCCATGTCTGCTCTATATGTTGCAGTATATTGTGAAGGATATCCGGGTATATTCAGTAAAATCACATCATCATCCATATGATCTTCAGGCAACTGGGCGTTTTCTAAAATAAAAGAAATCTCGTCTTGAATAGATTTTTTAATTTTGTCAATAGGGTTAATATTAATCTCTTTAGACTTCACGATACTTAAAAGTACTTCAATAGCACTAATAGTATTAACAAGAGAATGTTTTTCTGGTGAAGACAGAGAAAAGGGAAGGACTTTCTTATCTGATAATTCTTTTTCAATTTTCCAGGTTCCACTTTTAATTACTCCTATAATATTATTGATAAAGTTTTTATCCACAAACTTACTAAAATTTAATTCTTTATAAAGATCTACAAATAATACCAAAGACCTCAATGCAAGGATAAAAGGAAAAAAGCGGAAATTACTATCTTCTCTCTTCGCTGTTTCATAAGTTGGCCACATCTCTCTTTTTTCATCTCTTTTCTCCAAAAGATATTTAATACCATAAATTATAGATAATTTAATAATGTATTGATCTTCTGAGTTTGTTTTCTGTCGAAGATATGTGAGTAATGCAACAATGCTATTTGCTGTAGATTCAACAAAGCTCACTTCTTTGATTCCATATACATCACCATCAGGAACAAACCCTCCATCTAACCACTGCTTCCTTAAAATGAACACTTTTGCCTTTTCACAAACCCTATCTGCTACTTTACTATTCTTAATAATACCTTTAATGTCTGGTGGTCTGAATAGTAAACTAACAAAGTCTGTAGTAGCTATAGTTCCAGATATAGTAATAAATCCCGGATAAGGAGGAAATCCTCCATCTTCATTTTGACTATTTATCAACAATGTCCAGATTTCTTTTGCTGCTTTTTTGTAATCACTTTTATTTCCAACCATTTTTACTTTCCTCCTTTCTTATAAATAATGAATTGTTTTTTTAGTGGCTCATTTGAATATGTTATCTCCAAATTAGTAATACCCAAATGATTTTCAATTTCTAAAACTGCTGAATCCATAATAAACTTCTTTATAAATAAGGAAACCTTATTTCTGGTAGAATCGTCTATAGGAAAAACTGTATGTAGATTAATATTTAAATTACATCTTCCCGCACGCTCATCTTCATCTTTATTTACAACCAAACCAACAGGAGACTTAAGAAGACTCCTTAAAATACTTGCCAATTCAGCAATATTAACCTGTGCACCAGCGACATATAATATTCCTTCCTCTGGATTTTTCCCAAGGACTTTCAAGAAAGGACCTCTATCTCCTTTGAAAATTATCGCTCCTTTATCCCCTGTCTTATAACGCAAAAGGATTGTCCCTTCTGTTCTAAACGGCGTGATAATAATTTCATTATTAATTTCTTCAACAAAAACAGAGGGAATCGTCTCATATATTATTTCTGAACCATGTATCGTAGGCGTGTATGTGCCAATGTGACCAATCTCGTTAGATCCATAAGTAACGACATAATCTACCTCTGTTTGAAAGATTTTTTTAAGTCTTTCTACAATATTCTCAACTTGACTCCGAGTAACTGGCTCTCCAGATAACTCCAAATATACTTTCCTCTTTCTAATATTCTTTGGAAGTATTTTACTATTCTCTAAAGCGTTCTCTAATTGATAACAGAACCATTCAGTCATTAGAGGATATTCTACAATAAATAAAACATTGCCTTCCTGAACATATTTTAAAAGTTCTTCTATATTCCCATACTCTCTGAATATCCCTTGAGGATACATTCTTTTGTGATTAAAATCATGGGTTTCGTAATAGCTTTCGTTTTCTCTTCTTTTGCTATGCAAAAATAAAGTTTTATTATTTCTTAAAGTTTCATCCATTTCTCTCGGATAGCTTACTATGGTCCCTATATCTCTATAGACAGTTTTTTTATGACCAGAAACACCACTAGTTGTAAACTGCCGCAGTCCTTCTCCTGGAATATTTAATTGTTGGAGATCTACCTTCTCTGGATCCAATAGAGGCAATTTTACAAATTCACCATAATCTTTAAAATTCAAAGGTAAATTTAGCTTTTTCCCATAAGTTGTATTACGAAATCTTTCAAAAACTTGTCTGAGCTTCTCTTTATTTCTATCAAAATATTCTTCCATGTTCATTTTCCCATACCTCCATCCAATGAGTGTAACTGTTTGTTATTTGCTCTTCTACTGATAAATTCGCTTCTCTTTCTTTCTCTAAATTACTGTACCATTCTCTCTTATCAGGGCTTGATAACATATCTATTGCCTCAATAAAACGATAGTCTAATGTTCCTTTATATTCATTCAATAACTCTGTTGCTGTCTGAACACAATTACTTTCCTGTATTTCTAAGTGTTTAGGCAGTCTTGGGTTTGCAATAAGGATATCTTTCCTTGTTTCTCCTGGCAATTTTTTTAATACTTCTATTATTGCCCAAACCTTAATTGGTTCATAAAGATTATGTTTATAGAGCCACTCGACAAGACTATTAGGCTGTACTCCTATAGAAAGCAAAACAACTCTATCAGCTCCGTGCTGAAACGCAAACTTAATGGTTTCAACTGCATCTATAATATTTGTCCAATTATTAATGAAAGGTTTACCGATTGTTACATATACTGTCGGACTTATGTTATATTCCTTCAATAATTTAATTGCATGAACAAATAAGTCTATGGTCATACATTTGTTTACACATAATTCCCTTATTAAATCATTTGAACTTTCCAGTCCTACGCCAATAGCTAATTTATATGGATTATCTACTACTTTAACTAAGTTTTCAAGAGCCCCTTTGTTAATATACTCTGCTCTCGCTTCAATATTTATATAGTTAATCCCGTTACAAGAATTAAGATCTTCTATTATCCTTGCCTGAATATCATATGGAATTTCATTAGGATCTAAAAAAGACCCGGCAGTTCCAATAGCAACCATTTCGTGATGTGGGATTTTTTTAATAATCTCAAAACCCTTCTTAAACTGTTCATAAACTAAGTCTCCCAAAATATCTTTTTTAAAAGTGGCTAAATTTGAGTAACCACACATGGTGCATCCACCACTTCTTAAAATGTGAGAACATGGATTTGTTACTAAAATAAGGAAAGGCATCATATAGTTTTTTTCATCACTTCTGGTACCTATCGCAGGAAGGATAGTTTTTTCAAAGTATAGATATACAGTTTCTGTATCGGAAGTGAAGTATTTCATAGGACTACGAACTTCCTTCATTACATTAATTAATATATTTTTATAACTATCAAGATCTATCTTCATTTTTGTTTTCCCCTAAAATCCATTTGTTTTAATAAATGCGCCACTGCTTTCTCTTTTCCCCAATCTCCCCACGGTCCAGGAACTTTTATCTTATCCTTTACCTTATATGCGAACTTGTATACTTCTGGAAGGATATCTTTCCAATCTTCTCCTGTTTTATCGTATAATGATTTTAGCGGATAAAAAAACATGTCAATTCCCTTCCTGAGAAGAAAATCCTCGTCATTAGACCTTTCTGTTATAATCTGAGCTCCTCTTTCAACAATATCTTTGACTTTTTCATATAAATTTTGCAATTCTTCTAAATCTTTTATTACTCTATTATCTACAATAATAGCGAATTTATTAATGGCTTGAGGAAAAGACGGGTTAGAGTGAGTATGCCCCATAAAGAACACAGTTATATCTATGTTGTTATAAATACCAATTTCTTTAAAGTGATCAAATGGAAAATCTGAAACTACATCCCAAAGTGCCCCAGCTTTTAAATGAAGGTATTCTTTTACAAACAAGGAAGATTTATTTCCTATTGTATAAGGCCCGTGCATCATACGAGATAAGTCAATCATATAATAATATAACAATTCTGCATAAGAGGTGAGAAGCCCTTCTAATTTCGATAAAATCTGCGCCATTTCATGATTTTGTTTAGCATCTATGAAATCTTTCTCGTATTGTTTTAAGTTTTTATTTAGTTTTTCTTTTGACCATACGAGATTCCTTCCTTTCTCACAAAATGGCTCACCATTTCTTAAAATAACGAGGAGTTTAACAAAGTATTTTGAAAGTTCATATTTTTGTTCAAAAGTTAATGATTTAATCGTTTTAATTGGCCACAAGTATTGATAGTTAGCTATTTTGGTTGGACTATATATTATTTCTCCAATGTCTGTTAAAGTATATCCTTCAGCTTGGAGAATGTCAAATATCCTTAGGAATTCTTTGAAAACAAAAGGTGCCACAATAGAATCTAAAAATACTGGATGAAATGGCCAATACTCTCTACCATCTCCATGTTGCATATCAGTATCATAAATAACTTCTGCCGTCGTTCTGAATAACTCCTTCGTTAAATCATCAATCTGCTCGGTAAACTTTTCCTTTTGTTCCATTTACGATTACCTCCATATTATCTTTTAATACTTTTGTAGCATTCGTAGTCCCCACAACGCAAGGGATACCAAGTTCTCTTGCTACAATGGCTGCATGGCATATCACACCTCCAACATCTGTGATTATTGCCTTCGCTTTCTGTATTGCAGTTATGTATAGAGGGTTGGTCATTACAGTAACAAGTATCTCGCCATCATTTATTTTACTTACTTCTTTAGGGCTTAAGATAATCTTGACTTTTCCTTGAGCTACTCCTGGGCTTGCTCCTAAGCCACTTAGAATTACATTTTCCTTGTGTTCTCTCTTTTTAATAGTAGTTATTGCTCTTGACTGTAAAATCCATATTACATCTCTATATATACACCATTCTATGTCCTGAGGTAAACTAAACGCTTTTTCTATCTGTAAGCAAATATTAGCAACTTTTATTATTTGCTTATTAGATATTATACCTTCTTTAGACACTTTTTTCGTAACTATTGAATAAGTTTTTCTATCAATTGTAAAAGATTCTGGAGTCACTTGACCAGAAACTAATATATCACCTGTTCCCTGTACTAACTCTATTAACATAGCTTTCTTATTATTGGGATGGACAGTAAAAGTTATTCCAGATACTTCTGCAGGAATCATCTCTTGAATAATTACAGCCATACCTTCTAAATGAGGAATTTCCTTTTTTATTCTATAGATTACTGCTCTATCATTAAATAAAGAAGCCCAGCACTTCTTTACATTTTCTAAAACAGAATTTAGTTCTGCTTTTACATTTAAAAAAGTATCATGCAGTCCTGCAAAAGAAGCCTTTAAGCTATCTTCTGCTACTCCAGAGGATCTTACAGACACATATCTGACATTTAGCCTCTTTAAGTTATCTTCTATCTCTTTGGCAATATTATCTGGCAATTTTCCATTTATGATCAAACTCCTGATTTCCTTGCTTTTTTCTTGGAAATTATCCTCATCGATTTCAGAAACTAACTTTTCTATCTTATTCATTAGATTGTTCGCTTTCAAATACTCAAAGAAAGCAGTTGAGACTATGACAAATCCTATAGGGACATTAAATCCATTTTGGGTAAGCATGGCTAATGAATATCCCTTTCCCCCTAGTTCAGAGACTTTCGGTTCTTTTATTTCGTTAAGGAATTTTACCACACTCATATTACCCCCTTTTCATTATAAGATAATGATTTGAATTTATCAATCCCTTTCATAAAGCTTCGGAGCGAAATTGTGTATAATTCGTTTATAACCGAACCTGGTTCGGATATACTTCCAAATTGGTATATTCTGCAAAGTGTTTTGTTCATGTTTAAAAATTGCTTTTTCTCAAAATTTCTTTTTATTTTCACTTTTTTCCTTTTACCTAAATTGAGCGATCTTTCATCACTCTAAAAAATTTTAGTATTTTTAAAAAAAATTGCAAGTTTTTTGAGTATATTTTCTCTATTTTTTCATTTGATTCTACTTAAAGTGTTTCAAATACATGTTAATTCAAACAATTTTACTGTGTTTGATGTATTTTAAGCATAGTTACCCTGTCCCTCTTTGTTCAAGGGGATCGAAGGTATGAGAATTGATTGTATCTATATATAATGAGAAGTTGGCTATTACATCTTTCCCAAATTAATGGTATGTTCAAATTACAATAGATGTATTGAGAGACTTTGAGGATAATTCTTCTCCCTGTATAGATAATCTTTGTTTGCATTATCAATGAATATTCTTTTTGTGGTTGTGGAATAACTCTTCACATCAATGATACCTTTTGCTATATCCCTTTTGAATGACTAATAGAGAAAGAATGATAGGACTATTGAATAATAGAATGCTGCATTTGGAAGTTATATCATCATATACTCTTTCTCCAAAGATGTATGCTACATTGAGTTTCTCCAATGCTTTAAAGTTGTCTACATCAAAGAACTCTACATCAGCCAGTACAAGAATAGGAACATCTTTTTTATATTTGTTTCTTTAATTCTCTGTAATCGCTGCCTTTGCGATTCTCCTTTTTACGATATAAGTGAGACTTTCTATTATTGTATCAGAATGTTTGCTATAGTTCTTTCCTTTCCTGAATATAGCATCAATTAGATATCCATTCTAATAGATCGTAGAGGTTTGAAACCTTTTACTCTTTTATATGTAGGTGAGATAACTTCTCTTATCTTTGCACTGTTATTATCCATTACCCTAGTATGTTGCCTTGGATAACAATATTAGGTAATACCTTCCCCAATCTCCATATGAATAGGTCTTGAAGAAGCTTTCTAAACTTCCATATCCTTGCAGGAGAAAATGACTTGATGAACCTTTTTGCACTATGAGACGAAAGCATTGCTCTTTCAGTATTCTCTATTGTTTCAACATATCCTTTGTCCTTCGCCATCTCATCAAAAAGTGTTAGATAGGGTGAAGTGACATCCGCAAAGAAACAGAATAACTGCTTGAATGCATTATCAATTGGTATTTCCTTCTTGTTTTTTCTCATACCTCCAAAATATTTCTCTAACTTTGAAATATATCTTGAAAAAAGTGTAAGACCTACTCTGTCAGATAGTGTATCTGATGTTTTCTCAATACTGTCTATCATTATTTCATACGTGTTTTCTTGTTGCTTGGATTTTTTATCATTTTTGTTTATCATACTGTCACCACAATATGATAGTGCTCGATCACTCAGTAAGTGTGAACACTATCTTTTTTCTGTGCGCTCAGATTATATATTAAATCTATATTTTAAATAAGAAAAATACAATGAAAATTTGGAGAATCGCTCAGATTAGGTTTAAAATTGTCTCACAAAACTCCATTAAATTTCAACGAAAAGTGTTAGGCAGGTAAAATAATACCACCCCACCCTAAAATTTTAAATCTCGGGGTATAGGATTCGATGAGAGAGAAAAATTTTGATAAGTCTATAGTTAAAAAATTGATGGTAGAAAATACAAAAGAAAGATACCTTAAAAAAGATCCCTCATTTACTCCGTGGACTCCTTTGGATGGACAAAGATGGAAATATTTAAGCGAAGAATTAAAATTTGTCAATTAGAATTGATACTATTTTATTGGCAAGGAAGCAAGTTTTGATATATGAAAGAGGGCAAAAATATAAGCAATACTGTTGTATTACTTAGTTGTAATATGTTGCTATTGTGTTTATAATATGTAGCAAGGGCATTGCAATGAAAAAAATAGATTTAGCAAAAATACTTGGTGTGTCAAGATTTTACCATAAGAAAATGAAAAAAAAGAAATACTTAATCAAAAAATTGCTGAACATCAGAGAAATAATAAATTATTTAATAACTATAAAGTTGATCTTTTTGAGCTTATAAGAGTTACTGAATCAAAACTTATATTATGTGTAATTAATAGATTAGATATTATTGTAGAGGGAGGAATATATTTTGAACTTTAGCACTATAGGGAATTAAAAAAAAATTTTAGATGTATATAATACAGGAACCTTGTTAGTTACCGATGAGTTCAAATGTTTACAATCAAACATTTTTCCAAGTTGGCATGCCTTCACACCAGATGAAATTAAAAAATTGCTTGAAAGAAAAGGATGCAAAGTTAAGAAAATTTGGGATTCTAGAACACTGAGTCGTTTTGTTGACCCAGAGTTACTCAAGTGTCTTATTGAAAACAAAAAACTTATGAAAAAAACAAAATGGAATATCCCACACTTTATCGATGTCGAGGTTCAGCACCGGTCTTACGCTTGCGGCATAAATCACGAATTCATTGTCTCATCTGAGGAATCCGACTCGCCGTCTGTGATGTTCACGATGAGTATGGATGGTCTCAGTATTATCGACGACGAAGATTACGAAACACTAGAAAAAGAAGGCTATATTATACCTGACGGATACTTCAAAACTTCCGAACTTGAAAAAGAACTCGAAAAAGAATACAAGGAGAAACTTCAAGAAGCAGTTAAAGAATTGGGGCTCAATCCTAAAAAATGCGATCTACCAGAATGTCCGCTACTGCCAATTACTTCTTATATTCCAGTCACTTCGATTGACTTTTGCCGTCAAAACTTTGAACTTCAAAAATAGAACTTCAAAAAAAGAAGGCGGGAAACCATTGCGGGCGAACCGCTTTCTTTTTTTAATTTTCTTTTTTAAAGAACTATTTTCTTCTTCTCACCCTATATTATATCATAAAATTAATTTTTTGCAAAGGTTCTTAATTTTTGAAAAATCGATTGTAAAATTTGAGAAAGCCTTTGATTTGAAACCTTAAATTCATCTTCCAGTTCGCGTAAAGATTTTTCAATTCCATCCTCA
>Ga0078972_1016692_pt1 | contig 10780 bp, 21 predicted proteins | sample YelNatPaOPGAMG01_FD_67568 | JGI IMG/M metagenome (GOLD analysis project Ga0078972, IMG submission 67568) | Hot spring thermophilic microbial communities from Obsidian Pool, Yellowstone National Park, USA - OP-RAMG-01 (SPADES assembly) (version 2) | ecosystem: Environmental > Aquatic > Thermal...
TTAGATGAATATTGGATGTATCCTCATGAAACTTATACATTAAAGAAGGGGGATTGTGTTGCAGAATATGAAGAGATTTATACTAAAGATGGAATAAAAAAAGCAAAAGATATTCGGGTAGGGGACCTAGTCTTAAGTTACGATTTTGATAATAAAGCCTTTGTTTTTAAACCAATTGTAAATGTTTGGGATAAAGGTATAAAAAAGATTTTTAGGGTTCATTTTAGAAATGGACAAAGTATAGATGTTACAGAAGAACATAATTTATTAGTTAGGAATGGTCAAAGTGAAAGTAATTATATTAAACAACAAGTAAAAGATATAGACTTATCTAGATGGTGGAAAAGAAAGGTTCCAATTTCTGTAAAAATACCTTATGAAATAAAGGATATACCTTGGCTAAATGAAGATTTATGTTTAGTATTAGGGCATTATTTAGCAGAAGGGTGGAAATGGCGTAGCCAGGTATGCTCCTCTGGTTATGAACTAACTGACACAATTATTCCCTTACTTGAAAAAAATGGAATTCCTTTCTCAGAATACACTAATAATTCTGGGGTTCCTTGTATAAATTTTTTAAAATCAGAATTTAAAGATTTTCTTAAAAAACAAAAAGAAAATAGTTTTGATATACATCTAAATGAAGAATTATTCCACCTCCCAGAAAATAAATTAAAAAAGATATTAGAAGGTATATTTATAGGGGATGGAAATTATGCCAATTATCCAGATAAAAGAGGATTTAATTCAAATAAAGAGATAGTTTATTCAACAAGCTCAGAACAGTTAGCTAGAGATATCCAAAGGATAGGATTACAGATTGGGGTTAGTTACCATATATGGAAACAAGAGCACCATGGTGGATTAGGAAAAGAACCAATTTATAGAATAACTTTTAATCCAGAAAGCCATTTTTTAAAAGATCATGGATATAAAGATATTAGTGAAGTAAGTATCTCTTATATAGAAGAAATTGAAGAATGCCAAACATATGACTGGGAAGTTCAGGATACTCATAATTTTGTTTTTAAAAATGGAATAATCTCCCACAACTGTGAAGACGGATCCGTACTACTTGCAAGTATTATGATTAAGAATGGAATTAAGCCATGGAAGATTAGAGTTACTGCTGGAAATGTAGTTGGTGGTGGTCATTGTTTTGTAGTCTATTATTGTGAAGAAGCAAAGAAATGGGTGTTATTAGATTGGTGTTACGACCCTAATAGAAAACCAATGAAAGATAGACCTGATTATAAAGATGAAAATAAATATCTTGATATATGGTTTAGTTTTAATAATGTTAGTGCTTGGGGAAGAACAGCTGATATAAGAAAAGCAGATGGTTTACTTAATAAGTAAAATGAAAACATGCTTAAATAGATTACTTGGTAGATGCCAAAATTGCACAGAGGATTATGATACAACTCATCATCCAAATAATTATGACTGTCCTTGGTATAAAGAAGTAAAAATATTAACCCATGAGATAATTGAAAAGGAGGATGATATAAAGAAATATGACATACGACATTAAGATAACCTTAAAGAAAGTTGGAATTGCTTTTGCTGAAGTTGTTATAGCTGGTTTGATCTCATATATAACAACAAATAATATAACAACAGCTTTAGCATTTGTGCCAGTTCTTGAAGGTATCAGAAATTATATTAAAAATAGGAACAATTAAAATGCCAAAAGCAGCAGAAGAATTAGTAAAAAAGATAGAAAGTGGTTTAAGGGAGAAATATCCAAAGAAAAAACCAAGTGAAATTGAATCTATTGCTTATGCAATAGTACAAAAGATTTGGAAGAAAAAGACAGGACATCCTGCTTTTGATTAATATTGAAATTTCTCATTGAATGAATCAATCTCTTCCTTGACTATCTTAGCATAAGCCTCAGCATCTTCATCATCAATATCACCATTAACAATCCCCTTATTTAATAGTGCTAATTCTTCATCAGAAAGATACTTACTTTTCCTCTTTTTCATTTTCCCTTTACAAGTCTTAATTTATTTATTGATGATTCATAGATATCACCCTCTCTATGTAGCATAGAAAAGATGTCATCTACTTCTGCATATGATAAGTTGAAATGCTTACCAACTTCAGAATATATATCTCTCTTAATAAATTCATTTGTGTCTGCTGCCTTTTCTTTTAAGAATGCTAATACTTTAAGGTATCTATCTCTTTTGCTAGATTTTACTGTTGTTGTTAATGATGATAAGTCCATTATTCCCTTATCTGGATTCAAGCCAAAATCAGATAATGAATGTTTGAATAAGTCTTCAGCAACCTCAACATCAACTAAGTCCACTGATTCACTTAGTCTTATTTTAGCGTGTGCTTCTGAAAGCCTAATCAATCCTTCCAAATGTCTTGGACCTATTGGCATACCTACTCTTTCACCATCTTTTGTACTCTTTTCTCTCATTGTTACATAGATTTCTTCTATTCTCTCTGCAGCTTCTTTACTTAATTTTGGTTTTAGATTAGATATATAATAGATATATTTCTTAAATAATTCTGGGCTAATCATTACATATTCATCACCGCTATGAACACCAAGAATCTTCTTAGCTTTTATTCTATCAACCTCATTATCTATTTCATCTTTAAGTAAGAATACTAAATCAAATCTAGATAATAAAGTAGGTGATATATCTACCTGTTCTAGGATGTCCCCCTCATTCTTGAATTCACCAAATTTAGGATTGCCTGCTGCAAATATCCCAGTATTACATTGAAGAGTAACTTTTATAGATGCTTTTGATAATACTGCTTCTCCTTGTTCCATTGGTCTATGCATTGCCTGTCTATCTGATTGTGGTAATTTATCTATCTCATCTAAAAGTAGAATACCTTCATTTGCTAAGACCAATTCTCCTGCTTCAAAGCTCCATTTACCAGTGTTCTTATTTTGAACAACACTTGCAACTATACCTGCCTTTGTTGCATCCTTGCCATCTGCTATCCTAACATTAAAGTGTCTTTTTTGAATATTTTGTAATATTGTTGATTTAGCTAAGCCACCTTCACCTATCACTAGAATATGAATAAAACCCCTTCTTTTTTCACCACCAAATGTTTCCTTTGTTACCCCCTTAGCCATAAACAAGACTGCTGCTTTCTTTATATGATCTAACCCAGAGATATTAGGTGCTATATTATCTGCTAAGGTAGTTAATGGGGTATTGCTCGCTATTTCTTTGATAAGCTTTATATCTTCATCAGTTAGCTCAATTTCTTCATCAAAACCTTCCTTTGGTGTAAATGATATTACCCTAATTAAATAGTCAAATAAAACCCTGTCTCCTTCTTTATTAGTTATATAATTTGGGGAATTCTCCAGTATACCAAGAACTTCTAATCTATTACCTACTATAACCTTTGACATAGATGTATCTACTAGATTACCTTCTAATAATAATCTAATTGTTTGTGGTTGTCTTGCACCCAAACCTTCAGAAAACTCTTCTATCTCCATTTCTTGGGTATCTATTATAGACCTAGAAATTTCTGTATAGGTCTTACTCCCACAAGAACAAGCACCTCTTGGTTCTCTTATCTTTACACCATCTTGAGGAACATTATAAATTGTCCCACATTTTGGACAGGAATACTTAACAAATGAAACCCTACTTGTTGGAAAACTAATAGATTTAATTGTTCCCTGTATATTTACTAATTTACCAACATCCTTTGCTCTTAGCTCAGAAATAGGTTTATTTAGGCTCTTTGGAACATTTTTTAATATTATTGGGTTATCTTGTATTTGTTTATTCTTTTCTCTTATCTTCTTAAGAGTAAGAATAGGCATTTCTATTAATCTTTCTAAAAGGGTCGGATTTGTTTCAGACATCCCTTCCAAATCTAATTCAAATGTCCCTCTCTTTGTCTTTTTTAACTTAAGATTGACACCCTCAAAAGAAGCATCAACCATATTGTTTATTTCTACTGTATCACCCATAATAAAAGAACTAATCAGTTATTTATAAACCTTTTGGGAGATATATAAAATATAAATATAAAAATAGTGGGATAACGAGGGATTACCTCGTCATCACCAAGAAAACTTATCCAAAAGTGAAGGTTCTATTAACTTCTGTTAAAGTCATTGAGTCGTATTCTCCTTCATCAAGAACAGACTTAACTACAATGTATTTAGTTTGGACTTTTGAATCCTCCCTATCCTCATCGTAATACTTAACTTTAACTAAAGTGCTAACTTCCCAATTGTCTTTCTTTTTATCTTCCTTTGTATAAGCAACAACCTTTGTTTCTCCATTGAATCCTTTTTCAATAGAAGAGATTACTAAGTATTTCTTATCAATACCTACTAATGCAGAAAAAGCCTTTACAAAGTCTCTTCCAGTTGTTGTTATTTTAGAATTGAGTTCATCTAATGCAGCAGTTTCATCTGCTGAATCAGCTTTATAGAACTCACACCCATCTGTAAGCTCACATAATTTATCAACCTTTTCATTGCTGATAGGTTGTTCACCAGCATTTGTTTGTGGTGGTAAGTTTACTACAGGTGCTGGGATCTTAGCAACTTCTTCCTTAACAACATTTTGGATTTCTTCAACACTAGGAGATTCATTGTTGATAGCCTTTATAGCTATAAAGTTAACAATCCCAGTGATGACAACTAATCCAACTAATAATGCATACAATATTTTGCTATTTTTTTCTTCCATTTTATCTAAATCCTCCTTTCAGTTCTATTTTCTTTACATTTTTGTAAATATTAACCCTAATATAACCTATAATTGATAGGGTTACAAATAGGAATAGTAATGCATAAGGCCTTCCTGAAAAGAAGTCCAGTAAGTTAGAAATGTCAAAAGACATTATTTTATTAAGCATTTGGTATATTTAAATGTTTGTATATACTTTAAAGTTTAAATCTATTTATATCAAAATCATTAGCATTAATCATTATAATACTATCTGGATAACCAGGGTAGTCCTTACACTTATTTAAGCATTCTTTTTCTGTTTCTGAATTAAGAACTTCTATTATTATAAAGTCAAATCCATGACAAGCAAATATATCAGCTCTTCCTTTATTTGGACTGTTGAATTCTGCTTCTGACCATACCTTCCAACCCATTCTTTTTAGATACCACATTATTTGAAACTTAACCAATTCATGCTTAAGGTCATTATTACTAAATATCTTAATCCAACCTTCTTTTTGATTAATAGTCTTGATTAGGTTCTTGTTCTTCCTGAAGTTTTCTATCTTGTTCTTGTAACTCATATAATTTCTCCTTTTTATTTAATTCAATATTATCAGGTATTCTTTTTGGTATAATAAGCTTCTTTGGAACCCCTGTTTTCCAATGTGGGGCAAATTCAAGAGCTATTGTACATCTGTCTATAGCCTTTTGTTCATCACAAGCAAAATGTCTTATAAGGATTAGCTTTTCTTCCTTAGTAAGCTCTTCATTAAAAAACAGGCTAAAATGGTATCCCCTTGACCCAGATCTATAAAGATAATACCTAAATCCTAAGAGATCTAGTGCTGTTTTTATGTTACCATATTCATATTTATCTTCTAAGTCTAGTACTATTTCATTTGGTAATATTGTTCTATTATTTATATTATTAAATAATTGCTCTATCTTCCTATTATCAGACTTGCCATCAAAATCTATTTGGAACACAATTTCTGAATACTTTCTCCATTTTGAGCATTTTATATCATCATTCTCCTTTCTCATATAAGTCAATTCAAAGTCATAACCCTGCTTACCAACCTGGTAAAACAGTTTATCCAGCCAGGCTTTCTTTTCCATCTTCATACCTCATTTGTACTTTATAATGTTTTAATATCTCTCTAGCTGCTTTTATATGCTTACAAGTCTTATGAAATTGATAAAAACCCTTACAAGTACAAGTTTCAGACAGGACTAATGAATCATTAAGCTCATCTATCTTAATCTCAACTATATATGGTTCAAACTTTTCTGATGTGTCAGATGTGAATACAAACTTATGGATTGTATTTGAATCTTCATCATAATCAGTCCAAAAAGGTATTAACATAATAATTCAAATATTCTACCCTTTATAAATCTTTTGGGATTAGCAAATACCTAAATTTAATTCATATTCTTCTGAAGGCATATATATTTGGTATTTATGTTCATAGTTAGAGTATTTTTCTCCCATATCTGGCTTTTGGATAACCTCTAACCTGCTTGGTGCAAAATTCATATATAGACTATTTATTATCTTACCAAGCCTTTCTGGTTCTATAGTGCCTTCATATACTAAAGTTAAACCTTCTAAATTATCTTTCATTTTAACCTCCTATTTATTTAGATTATAATATAATTCTTTGAATTTCTTTCTAGCTAGATAATCTACATCTCTTTCATCTTGTTTTAGTCCTAATCTTCTAAATAGAGCATGATATAATTCATGTAAGATTGTATACCTTTTTTCATCAATAGGCTGTTCAGAATTTATTAAGATTTCTTTAGAAACACCATCATCAATATGAAGACCAAGCAATTCTGTGCCATTTATCTCATTACCAACAAACCTCATACTTTCAATTTTATAACCATCTGCGATAACTTCAACTACATCTTTAAGTGTTAAATCAATTCCTTTTAATTTTTGTTCTAAAGCCCCTTCTTTCTTTTTATTTGTCATTGCCACTTATACCCTCTTTGTGTATAATATTATTCATTTTTTTTGAATGTTTATTCACTATATCCACCTTTGCCTTTTTGTTTTATAATAGTCTTGGTCTATCTCTGCTAAAATTGTTCCATTAGGAAGCCTATAATAAGCTAATGGATAACCCATCTTTTTTAATTTCTCTTTTTTTGTATATTGTTCTATAATATTATATAATAGGTTTTTCTCTTCATCTAACTTCCTTTGAACTTCAGCCATCTGGTCCCTTATAACCAAATCAAAATCTGCTTCATGAACTCTTACTTTTTGTTCTAATGTGTTCTTTTCTGCTCTCTCTTTTAATTCTTTTTCATATTCTTCCCAATCATAATCATCATTCATTTTACCCTAATAACATCATACCCCCTTCTTTTATCTGAACCATAAGCATAAAATTTTAATATTTGAAATGGTTCATAATCATGATATAACTTTGTATAAAATGATTCATCTTTACTTAATTGGTGATATGCTTTTAATCTATTTTTATCATTATCTGTGGTTTTAACTTCAAAAACGAACATTCTATCCCATTTTTTAATTATACCACCAACATCACATTCACCACTTATTCCTTGTAATTTATATTCCTCATTAGTCCAAACATAGTTACAAATCTTTTTTAATCTTCTTTCTAAATCATTTTGTATTCTTTTGTGTTCCATCTTTCTTATAAACACTTTTAAATTTTAGTATATAATCTTGAATGTCCCTTTTTATACCTAAAAGGTCCTTTTTTTCAGCATATTCTAAACCTAATTCCAAATATAAAGAAATTAATGAACAGTCTATCTTTGTCAAAAAGACTTCACCAACCTTGTTTTCTAGTATTTCCATTTTGTTGTTTATTAAATCAGGCGGAGTATCCAGACAAATAGGCATGTGCTCATATTAAATTTCTTCCCCTATTGTCTTTCGTGTCTCCAAATGTTGTTCATTTGAGCTTCGCCAACATTCTTTTTTTCCTGATTATTAAATTTTATATTAAGTTTTGATTTGTTTTTCATTATATTCTACAATCAATGTTTACTTTGAAAAAATACCCTAATTTACCCTCTCTTTCAAATTCATAAAAATCTAAATCATAACAGGTTTCCATCTTATCTCTCTGTAACATTAATTGAACATAATCTATATAGTCTTCATCACCATTATTAAATTTCTCTTCAATTAGGTTTTCAACTGCTTCATTAAACTGTTCTCTGGTTATTTTCCTTGGTTTTATATCTGATTCATTAAATAAGTCATTTAGTGTTTTCATTTTTTATCCTCAACAACTTTTAGTTTAGCGCCCCAACTAAAAATAAATGTTCCTTTAGCTTTTCTTAAATCAGCCAATTTCAAATTAGCCTCACTCAAATCAGCTCCATTCAAATCAGCTTCGCTTAGATCAACCCAATTCAAATTAGTTCTACTCAAATCAGCTCCACTTAAATTAGCATACTTCAAATTAACTTCAACTAAATTAGCCTCACTCAAATTAGCTAACTTTAAATTAGCTCCTTCCAAATTAGCCCATTTCAAATTAGCTTCTCTCAAATCAGCCCCATTCAAATCAGTATCACTCAGATCAACAAAGATTAAATTAGCTTCTCTCAAATCAGTCTCACTCAAATCAGCTCCACTTAAATTAGCATACTTCAAATTAGCTCCTTTCAAATTAGCACCACTTAAATTAGCTTCTCTCAAATCAGCCCCATTCAAATCAGCCCCATTCAAATCAGAAAAGCTCAAATTAGCCCATTTTAAATCAGTCTCACTTAAATTAGCTTCAACTAATGTATTTGCTTCAACTTTTAATAAAACTTTGCCTGTTATTTTATGTTTAATTTCTATTACCATTTTATTTCTCCTATTACTTTACATTTCTTACATCTAACTTTTCCTTCTTGAACTGTTATAATATCTTTAAAATTTACTTCACACTGGATTAAAGTATCTCCATAATCCCAATAAAGTGGTGTAGATAAATGTATTCCTTTTGAACAAGAAGCATTTGATTTATCATAGTCTTTAACTTTTGCTATCTTTCCATCTTCATAAATAAATTTTTCATCTTGAACTGATTTGTATTTTCCTTTACTTATTTTATTTACTCTCTTGTATAAAATAATCTTCTTAGAAGGGGCTACCCCAATCTGAGCTATCAAAGAATAACCCAAATCTTTTAAAGATTTATTTACATATCCAGTTAATATCCTCTGACATTCTAATACCCGAGCATTACCATAAACTTTAGTGTCGCCATAAACCATAGCATCTCCATAAATTTTAGCATTATCATAAACTTGAGCATCACCATAAACTTGAGCATTACCGAAAACGATAGCATTTCCATAAATTTTAGCATTATCATAAACTTGAGCATTATCATAAACTTGAGCATTACCAAAAACTCGAGCATCACCATAAACTTTAGCATCTCCATAAATTTTAGCATTACCCCAAACTTTAGCATCATCATAAACTTGAGCATTACCATAAACCATAGCATTTTCATAAACCCAAGCATTACCTGTTTGACTTAAGTTTTCTTCTGATTGAATAAATCCACCTTTCTCCCCTTTTGATAAATTATTAAATGCTTTAACTACTTCTATTTGATAAAGTGTTATTCCATCTTTTTTTATTTTTTTATTTGTTAATCTATATTTCATTTTATTCCTCCAATTCAGAGTCTTGAATTAATTCAAAGTCTTTTCTGTCTTCCCAATTTTCAGCACCTATTCCAACATATTCTCCATCAACAGCAAAGAAACTTAACTGTGGTAGATTATACTTTTTAACAGCCTTATTCATCTCTTCTTCTAATGAACCTATCTTTTTATAAAATTCCATTTCTAATTTCATCATTCTTATCCAGTAATCTTTAAGTAATTTTTTAAGCTCTTTTTTATTTATTCCCTCTTTGGTTACCCTATCACTCTTTTTTTTAATCTTTTTCATGTTATTTTATATATTTTATAGTTTATAAAGCTTTTGGTAGATGCTTTTTTTCTGTTAGAGTATAATCTCCACAGCCAATAAATTCTCTTCCAAAGATAGTTGCTTCTACATTTAGTTCTTTCTTACCCTTGGTTAGATCTATCAATCCCAACTTACATAACTTTTGTAAAACCTTATAAGTATAAGCATCAGAAGTAAAATAATCCTGACCAATTGATTTTATAGAGTCAAATCTACCTCTATCAGAAGTAACAGCAAAAAAGAAAGATAATTGTTTTTCTGTTAGAGATTCTCTTATTCTCTTGAATGGGTCATCCTTTTTTTTCATGTTTATCCAACATATTTCTTAGGGTTCATCATCTGATATCTACTAGATAACACTGTTTCCTTTTTATTTCTTATCTCTTTTCTTAACTTCTTTACATTATTTCCAGGAGCCTCTTCTTTTTCAAGATTAATCTTAAATTGAGAAATTTGGTTTCTAAGATTCTTTGTTGGCAATCCCTGCTCTAATTCTTGTTTTAAATACTTAACTTCTATTTCCATCATTTTCTTTTCAGCTTCTGTAGCAGGTTCCCTCTTTTCAATGCCATTATTACCTTTTGTTATCATACCTTCAGCCAAATCTTTCTCAAATTTATCAATTGTATCTTGTAATAACCTATTAGGCAAATCACTTTCTAATTGTTCTACCATCTTATTAAGCTGTAAGGTATTATATGCATCTTCAATTTCAAGTTTTCTTAATAAAGCATATTTCTCCTTTATTTGTTGAGCATCTAATGGAACATCAACATATTCAATCCCATTATCTTCATAAGAAGTAACCTCTTCCCTCATCTTTTCTAGCTCTTTCTTATCAATCTTACTAACTTCTTCTGCTATCTGTTGGAATTCAGATTCATCTACTTCTCTTTCTAATTCTTTTTCGTTCATTTTTTTTACCTCCTTTCACGGTTTTATCAAGAATTTCAATATCAGTAATCATTCCTATTGGTATTACCGTATAATCCCCTCCAGAATCACTAGATTCCTGCGCTACAAGAACAGCCCCTTCATCCATACTTAATACAGTTCCATAGGTTTTAGTTTCAACTAATAGTTGGCTAGGGGGTATTGATTTTATTTCTTCTAA
>Ga0078972_1016693_pt1 | contig 10779 bp, 12 predicted proteins | sample YelNatPaOPGAMG01_FD_67568 | JGI IMG/M metagenome (GOLD analysis project Ga0078972, IMG submission 67568) | Hot spring thermophilic microbial communities from Obsidian Pool, Yellowstone National Park, USA - OP-RAMG-01 (SPADES assembly) (version 2) | ecosystem: Environmental > Aquatic > Thermal...
ATAATTAAATTGCCGTCTTTATCTTTCCACTTTTTGACTAAATCATTTAATTCTTTATTAATTTTTTCTTCCATAGATTTTTAAATATTTTTAAATTATTATTAAAAATCCACCAAAATTTAAAGGCTTTACTATATCATTTTTTTTATTTAGTGTCAATAAAATTCTATTTTTTTGAAATGTGGAAATAAAAAGAGAGATCGTCCCCTTATACAAAAGATTAAAAGAATTACTTTAAATTATAAAGTCCCAAATGAGGCTAAAAATCAATCACTTTCCAATCCCACCCGACGGGTGGGATTGGGGGTTATTTTCATTCTTTAGGACAAGAAGACCGTCATCTACTTCCTTTACTTCTTATGTTTTGCAATTTACAATTATGCCTTTCAACTTTAAAGTTAAATCAGAAAATTTCTATTTTTCAAAAATTAGAGGTGGACTTATTTTGCTTGGGGACACTTCTAACAAAACCTCTTATTACATATAGAGTTAGTAAGAAACGGTCTTATGGTTTTGGTCTTATGGTTTTGAGCAATCGAATGTAGCCTTCTTTTGATTGCTCAATAAAATATTTCTTGAGTGGTTGCTTCCCACCTTCGAATTCACAAACCTCACCTAATTTTTTTGTTGACTAAGTAGTCATCGATTTATAATTATAAAGTCTCCTATAACGCTTTCAAGCTCTTCCCCTCTTATTTCAATTAGAAGAATTTTTATGTTTTTTTCTGGATTCTGAAAGTAGTTTCTATATAAAGCGACACAAGTTTTATTGCTATCTAAAATAAGGGTTCTCTTCGTAAGTAAATCTGTTGCAACTGGTACCTTCTCCAAATTTTTATAAGTTTTCCTTTGATATTCCTCAATAATCTTCTTTCTCTGACTATCTAAATCTATTTTATCTGAATCGCTTATGCGTATTCCTCTAACTCTAATATCACATAGTGCATCTTCAAAGCTTTTAATAATAGTATCCAAATAATACCAAGGACAATAATAATTTTCTAATTCATCTACATTAACTTCTCTTTCTATGATTTGGATATCATTGCGACAAAGAAATAAATCATCGTTAAAAGCAGCGAGTAATATTTTTTGGTTGTTGTCGGTACTGCTTTAAAAATTCCCTCTTATCCATTAATTATTCGTTTAATTTTCCTAGTCAAGGTTGATTTTTTTAATCCTAAATTTTAAATTTTGAATTTGAGCGAAGCAATAATCTCCTTCAACATCTCTTTCGGCTGACTATGTGTCATATTTATGTCGTGCTCGTGTCATTTTCAACTAATGCGAAATTCAGGGACGTTTCTATTTTTCAAAAATTAGAGGCGGTTACATTCTTACATATATTATATGCTGACTCTGGATCTAATATCTTGAATTCTTTTATAATACTTGGGGCTTTCCGTGCCATTTTACAATCAACAGTAACGAATATATCTATGGACCTTCGGCTCCAATCGCTACAACTAAATCTGCAATTATCCTAGCGTCGCCGGAACCCAATTTTTTTACAAGCTCATTATATCTACCTTCAAAGCTTTCAGGAAATAATGTAAAAGGTAATCTAACAGGCAGTATGCCAGCTCTTCTTTCAGAAAAACTAATAAATTCAAGTTCTCCCAATAAACGGTCTCTTAATTTTTCCTCTTTTGTCTTTTCTAGCTCGTTTCTTATACTCTCATTTGCAAATATTCTAATTTTTCCATTATCTCTCAAAAGCAAAAGTTGTTTAACAAATGTCAAATTCCTCTCTTGATTTTCAATATTATTTTTATACTCCGGGTATTTCGCTTTACAGATAAGGTTTATTATTGAAGTATCAAAAAATACATTCATAAAATAAATAAGGTAATCCTCTATTTTTAGAGAGTTACTTTTTGTTATCTAATATTAATTTCTTTACCACAATTAGGGCACTTGGCAATTCTTTTCTCTTCATCAATCCATTCGATTTCCTAGTCAAGATAGATTACACTGCCACAATACGGGCATATTTCAGTATTCAACAGCTCATCGCCACCTTCCATCATAAAATCCCAGAAGTCTGGATTAGCTATAGCTTAAAAGGTACACTTTCTATCTTAAGCTGGGTACACTGTCCTGATTAGCTCGGAAACTGTCTACGTCTCGCTGTCTACGTCTTTGCCTATAATGAAAAAGACCCAAGAAATAAAAGAATCTCGGCAATTCTGATATTCAGTGCAGTCGCGGCATTTTTTAGACACGGATTATCCTCCTCGTAATATTGGTCTTATTTTTTATTCCGTAAGAACGGTATATGCACATAATAAAATGTAATAGTGTGGGCAAGCTCCCTTTTAAATTAAACCCCAATACATTGCCGCAAGAGCGGTTATTTGCCATAGGTATAATGTAGCCTAAATCCCGCGGCAGGTATCTTTTAAGCCTCGCTCCCCTTATGCTATTTCTTATATTTACAGCCGCGCATTCACCCTGGGTAATGGCAAACTGCACTGCCATACGCAATGACCCCGGCCCAAAGGTAAAATACGCCGCATCACCTGCAGCAAAACAATGATTATCTATGCGCAGGCACTCATCCACTTTAATCCTTCCCTGTGGATTCTTTTCTAACCTCAACCCCTGTATAAACGCTGCTGTCTTCACTCCTGCAGTCCATATTACTAGCGCGCGCTCAAAAATCTTGCCGCCAGAAAGAATAACCCTTTGCCCTGATATTTCTTCGATACTAGTATTCAGGATAACTTCAATTTTTAATTCTCCTAAATTAATCGCCACATAATTTTTCATCCATTCCGGCAGAGGCCCTAATATCGCAGGCGCCCGTTCTGCAATTATTATACTTGCCTCTCTTCCTGACTTATCCAGATAAACTCTCAGGTTAGAGGCAACTTCAATGCCTGTATAACCGCCTCCGCAGATAATAAAATTATCAAACTTATTCTGGCTTAAAGTACGCAATATCTTTTTGGCGTCCTCTGCGCTATCTAAAGTCAAAGCGTGCTCTTGGATAGCCGTATTGTTATAGAAATTCGTTTCTGAACCACTGGCAATAAGCAAGTAATCATATTCCATAGTCTGCGTCTTGCTAAAAACCACCTGTTTCTGTAAATCTAAAGAGATTATCTCATCCCGGATAAATCTAAATCCATTTTTCTTGGCGATATCTGCAAGGCTATAGCTGAGGAATTCCGGATCAACCCCCCTTCCTATGCAGTCAGGAAGCATAGGTAGAAAATCTGTGGTCTCTTTCTTATCCACTAAGGTAGTATCCATCCCTAAACCGAATTTACAAAGCCTGGCGGCAGCGCTCAAACCGCTAAAACCGCCTCCAATAATCAAAATCTTGGCCATAGGATTACTCCGGAAATCAAAACCAAGCCCACTAAAGATTGTATGGCTATGGTCAACCGCGAAGACTCTACCAGGCGCATTTTATCCTGCGGGTATCTTCTTAAAATCATTGCTGCCTTATGCGCTAGGCCAATAAACATAACAGATAATAACGCCCAAGCACTTAAATATCCCAGAATGACATTTAATATTATCGCAAAAAAAGCCGCTCCGATTAAAATGTAATACAATAAAAAGGCATATTTTAGGCCGGTAATGCTCACCCAAGTGAATTTAGCTGCTTTTTGGTCATCGCTAAAATCTGGTACCTCATTAGCAAAGAGTATTGCGGTGGTAAGAAAGCCAAAAGGCAAAGAGAGCAAGAAGCTTTTTAAATCAGGAAAAACTCCAGTCTGGATAAAATACCCACCCATCACCAGGGCTGGACCGAAAAGTATAAAGATAAAAACCTCTCCCCAGCGGCGATAAGAAAACTGTAGCGGCTTTTCTGAATAAGACCAACTAAAAATGATAATCATCGTATAAAAACCGATGACCGAAAGGCGCTGCATCTTAAAAGAAAGTAGAATCACTGCCAGCGTTGCAACCAACGCAAAAAAAATTGCTGCCTTAAGATAAAATCTTTCAGAAAGAACCTTTTCCTGAATCAACTTAGAGCCGCCAAAAAATTTATAAAAATTCTTATCCCGCCAATCTGCGCCTGTCTTTGAATCGGCATAGTCATTAATCAGGTTAGCGCTCAGATGCGTAGCCGAAGCGGCAATCAATCCTAAAATAAACCCTGCGAGATTAAAATTCTGCCTCTGGATTAACGAGCCAAATATAAATGGCAATACACTGGCAGTAATAAAAGGCAGGCGTAGCGCTCTGAAGATATCTTTAAAATTGTATTTATCATTGCAAATCATATATATATATGTTATCATAAAACTATGCTTGAAGAAATAAAAATCTGAAGATATCTTTAAAATTGTATTTATCATTGCAAATCATATATATATATATGTTATCATAAAACTATGCTTGAAGAAATAAAAAATAGAATAGAACAAGAATTAAGGGATTATATTGATGACCTCGATGATGCCTATTCTCTAAGCAATATTTCTCCCCTTATATACCGTAACATTAAGGATTTTGTCCTTAGAAAAGGAAAAAGGGTCAGGCCAATCCTTTTCATCCTCAGTTATCTGGGATTTACCAAAAGAAGGGCTGCTGGGCTATACCGTAGCGCAGTATCATTAGAACTCCTGCACGACTTTATGCTGGTGCACGACGATATTATTGATAAATCCGATACCCGCAGAGGCAAGCCTTCAATGCATGCGATGCTACAGATGTATCTTAAAGGCAAAAGAAATGTCAAATTTGACGGTAAGGATTTAGCCATCGTCATTGGCGACGTGATGTACGCCTTTAGTATCCATTCTTTTTTATCCATTAAAGAAAATATGTTGCGCAAGGAAGCGGCCTTAAAAAAACTCATTGAGGCAGCTATCTATACTGGAAGCGGAGAATTTCTTGAGCTTATATCGGGGATAAAAGATATAGACAAAATTACCCGCCAGCAGATTTACAAAATATATGACTTTAAAACCGCTGCCTATACCTTTGCTTCTCCCCTGGCTATCGGAGCGATACTCGCCGGGGCTAAAGATAACCAGGTAGAGAATCTCTTCCAATACGGGATATACCTGGGCAGGGCCTTTCAGATAAAAGACGACATCATCGGTATATTTGGCGAAGAGTCAGAAATTGGAAAACCAAATCTTGCCGATATCCGGGAAGCAAAAAAAACCATCCTCATCTGGTATGCCTATCACCATGTGCAGAAAAGGGACCGGCTGCGCATAAAAAAGATTTTCTCCCAATCCTCAGCGGCAGGAAAATCCGATTTACTCCAGATACGTCGCATCGTTAAAGATTCAGGGGCGCTGGAGTATGCTAAAGAAGAAATCCAGGCATGCCTGCGCAAAGCGCTAAAAATCAATTCTCATTCTCGCATGCTTTCTGTCTACAAAGAATTGCTCGAATCTTACTCCAACGAACTCCTGAAACTTTAAGACTAATTATTTTATTCCTTGACTGTAACGCAGTGGAACCGGCACTTACCTTTTTCAAAATCCTCTAATAACGCATTTTTAGGGTCTATATTTCTGGCCTTTTCCAGGTATGCCTTATATTTCTCGGTCTTACCCTGGGATTTATAAACCTGCGCCAACCTCACATAGGCATCAGCAAAAAGCGGGTCCAATTCTACCGCCCTCTCCAGATAATCCTGCGCCTTGCGGATATCTCCTCCGGCGATACCCGGCGCCAGAAAATAAAAACTACCTAAGCCGAAGAGGACAGCTGGAGAATCCGGTTGCAGCATTTCTGCTTTTTTTAAATTCGGTAACACCGCGATTCCGTTTATAACCTTGGATAGTGGCCCGCCGCGGCTGGCAATCATGCCCTTGGCCCCGGCAAGCAAAAGATAGGCCCGCGTGTAATTGCTTAAATCCACGCTTTCTCTGCCCTGCTTGATAACTTTCAAGGCCAAGACTACACATTGCTCAAAATCCATCTGCGTATACTTAATATAAGCCAGACTAATGTAGGCGGGAGAAAAACTTGGGTGGTCTTTAACAATCTCCTGAAGTATTCTTTCGCTATCCTCTATTCTATGTTGGCGTCGCAATACCTCAGCTAAACCCCACTTCGCACCTGCTAACTGCGGCTCAGACATAATTATCTTCTGAAAAATATCCCGGGCCTCTTGGTTTTTATGTCTGTTAAGATACACCAGGCCTAGGATATAGAGTTTATCTACTGAAGAGGCTTCTAACTCCAACTCTGACAAGGCCTCATCCAGACTTATCTTATCTGCCCTCTCGTGCAGCGCCTTCCAGTCTAACGCAAAAGAAAAGCGCGCTTCCGCTATAAAAAATAATAAAAATCCAAGGATGAGCCCTCGCTTCATTGTCCCTTTTTAAGAAAATATTCCCAGAAAACTATGCTCAGCGTAACCATGCTGAAACCAAAGAAGAAATCTTCCAGCGGTATGCTGCCTATCCGTATGCCAAGAAAAAAAACCGGATTATATATCACAATTTTTTTTCCAGTAAGATAACCGTTCACTAAAAATTTAAAACCAAAGATAATCAAAAGAAAGAGGTAAAAATAAGTTTTTTTTAAAATAGCGGTTTTGCTGACTTTGTCTATGGCAACGGTGAGCAAAACGGAGACTGCGGCCAGAATTGTGTATTCTTTCATATCATCCTATTATTTTATCCCGGATAAACTTCAGGGCCTCCCAGGTAAAGATACAGCAAAAGGGTATGACTACAAAGAATAATATTTCTTCTAAAGGTAGATTAAAGAACCGAAAACTCCAGACCCCCTCTGGATTAAAATGCCAGTGTCCGCGGTAAGCGGCTAGGATATCCCAGCTACCAAAAATAAGCACTATCAGAAATATGCTTTTAAAAAGAGCTCTGATATGGCGGTAGAATTTAAGATTTGGCCAGAAACTCAAGACAAAAGGCATAGCGACAGACAAAATTAAAACTGTAGCGTACCTGGACATAGTTTAATTATTATATCGCGGATAGACGCACTTTGCAACTTAAATTTTGCCTTTACTTTATCATTATTTAGTGATAAAATGTGCCTATGAAAGGTTTTTTGTTAGCAGAGGCAATCACCAGAGAACACGCCAAGACTTTCTATTTCGCCTCCCGCTTTTTAAAAAAAGATAAGCGCAACGCTGCCTATGCAGTTTATGCATTATGCCGCCTAAGTGACGACGCGGTTGATAATCCTGTATCTAGCCACTCTCAGCAAACCCTGGAGGAATTAGAAAGAAAAATCTCTGATGCGTATAAAGGCAAAAACATAGATGACCCCCTTTTGTCAGCGTTTCGCCAGACTATAGAACAATACCACATACCTCAAGAATACTTCCAGGACTTGATTTCTGGGATACGTCTGGATTTAGAGAAAAATCGTTATTCAAACTTTGCGCAGTTGCTCGATTACTGTTATAAGGTAGCTGGCGTCGTCGGACTAATAATGCTACGGATATTCGGATACCAGGACAAGCAGGCAGAAAGATATGCCGTAGAATTAGGCATAGCCATGCAATTAACTAATATTCTTAGAGATATTAAAGAAGATTTTGCTCGCGGAAGGATTTATCTGCCTCAGGATGAGTTGCAACATTTTCAGGTAACAGAAAGCGATATCTCCTCTGCCAGGATAAACGAAAAATTCCGGCAATTATTAAAGTTTCAGATAGCCAGGGCAAGGAAATATTACCAGAGCGCAAAATCCGGCATCCCATTAATTGAAGATAAAAATTCCAGATTTGTGGTCTTGGCTATGTCTGATATTTACTCTGGAATATTAAAAGATATAGAAAAAAATAATTATGATGTCTTTTCAAGGAGGGCGCGCGTCAGTATAATAGACAAAATAAACGCGGTTTTGAAAATCATCCTGAAAGGGACATAGTATGAAAATACAGCTGGCTAAATCTGCCGGTTTCTGTTTTGGGGTCAGGAGGGCTATTGATATTGCCTATAAAACCCTCGCTGAGAATAAAAATGTACATATGCTGGGGGATATTGTGCACAATGAGGAGGTAACTCGAAAACTAGAGAGGGCGGGGTTAAAAAAAATCGAGAAAATCAACTGTGGAAAAAATAAAGTCTTTTTAATCCGCGCCCATGGCGTCGGACTCAACATCATCAATCAAGCACGTAAAGTAGGCTACAAAATCGTAGATGCTACCTGTCCCAAGGTAAAAGAGATTCATAAAATCGCTCAAAGCGCCGAGTGCAGAGGATATGAGATTATAGTTATCGGGGATAAAGAGCATGATGAGGTGCGAGGGATTATCGGGCAATTAAGAAAACGCGCCATCATCATTGATAACATAAAGAATATCCCCTGGGCTAAGATAAAAAAGATCCGGAAAGCCTGCGTAGTAGTGCAATCCACCCAGAACTGGGAGGAGATTAGAAAGGTCATTGCGGCTTTAAAGCAACGAATAAAAGAATTAAAATTCTTTAATACTATCTGCCATACTACTCGCCTCAAACAACAGGAGATAAAAAGCATGCCTCTTAAGAATGACTTGATGGTAATTATCGGTTCCAGGACCAGTGCCAATACCAGAAGACTCTACGAAATCTCCAAATCACTTAACAAGAAAACTTATTGGGTGCAATCAAAAAGAGATATCCGTGCCGAATGGTTTAAAGGAATAGAAACGGTGGGGATTACTGCAGGAGCATCCACTCCAGAAGAAACTACCCAAGAAGTCATTGCCTGCATTAAAAAACTGGCCTAAAGCTGCTTCAAGAATTACCGGTAATCAAATCCGCTACAATGCGTGAACTGGCAATGACGACAGGCAGCCCTCCGCCAGGCTGGGTGCTGGCGCCGACAAAATATAAATTTTTAATCTTAGAGTCAAAATTAGCGGGACGAAAAAAAGCGCTCTGCATCAGGTTATGCGCCAAACCAAAAGTAGCTCCGTATTGTATATTATAGCGACTAATAAAATCCCGGGGATAGAATTTATGCTCTACTTCGATTAAACCCTCAATCCTCCTGCCTAATCTTGCGCTAATTTTATCAAAAACAATCTTACGCAATTTCTCTTCATATACGGCAAAATCCTCTTTACAATCTTGTAAATTTGCTACCGGCACCAGTATGTAAAATACCTCTTTTCCTTCCGGAGCCAAAGAGGCATCAGTGACAGTCGGGACATGCACATAAAACGAGGGGTCATCAGGCATAACCTTTTCTTTAAATATCTGATTTAAATTCTTCCTGAGGTCGCCTGAGAAAAAAAGATTATGGTGGGCGAACCCTCTTGTCTTTTGCTTTAACCCCAGATAAATAAGATAGACTGAACAGGAATATTTATAATTATTTAGGCGCCTTCCCAGAAGCTTGCTCTGGGCATAAGCGTAATCGGCATTAATAACTACCTTATCGAACTGCCTTTCCTGACCCTCCAATTCCAGTGTCAGCTCCCCTTTTTTCTGTTTAATCTTCTTTACCTCGCTACGGTAATGAAACCGGGCGCCGAATCCACGGGCCATCTTTTCTAATGACATAGGAATCTGGTACATACCGCCCATAGGATGAAATATTTTTTGCACATGGTCAGTATAACTGATTATGCTGTAGAAGGCCGGTGCATCAAATGGAGATACGCCCATAAACATAGCTTCAAAGGTAAAGGCATAGCAGAGTTTATCCGTCTTAAAGAATCTTCTCGCTATCTGCCAATAAGACTCTGGCACTCGAATCTTCCCCAATAGACCCCAGTAACGCGGGTTAAGCATTGCCTGAGGCCTAAAACAGCGGTAAAGTAAAGGCTGTACTGCTTTATAAATCCCGGTTGTCTCTTTGATAAAACCATCGAAACCGCGGCTTGAGCCCCGCTCTATCTTCTCTAAATCATCCTTTGTCCGGTCACTATCTTTATAAACAGTAAGCGTGTCTCCGTCTGGATAAAAAATAGTATAGCTAGGGTCAATCATCCGCAAATCCAGGTAATCTTCTAAATTCTCTCCGCAATATGAAAAAACCTCCTGAAAAAAATCCGGCATTAATACAAACGAGGGTCCCATATCAAACTTAAACCCTTTATCTTCTAATAGATGGTTCCTTCCGCCGCATTCCCCAAGTTTCTCAAACACTTCTACCTCATAACCATTTTTTGCCAGACGCGCTGCGGTTGCCAACCCCCCTACTCCCGCGCCAATTACAGCAATTTTTTCAGCCATACCTACCTGCCCCTCTCCCATTTTTCTATTCTACCAGAGGTCTTGATAAACAAAGGGTGCAATTTTGGTCTGCTAATACCCAAAAATACCCTGTAATATCCATTGCATCTGTTCTTTAGTTTTAACAACAGATGTCTAAACTCAAAATCTACCTGACCGTCGCTAACTTTTATTCGCTGCGTTTTTACGTTAGTTATCATTATCTTCTTCTTATCAAAATCATATCCTCTTTTCTGACCTTCTTTATAGACCACATATAAATAATAGCAGATAGCTTGAAGCGAAAAAGGATGACTCCTGAATCTTTCTAATTGAGGATGGTAACAATACCCGCGGGTCTTGCCGGATAAAACCTTCTGCGCCAGCAAAGCCTCCCTCCAGAGGGTAACTAACCCTCTTGAATCAAGATACTCAGGACTAATACTCCACAGCCTCATTGAAAAAATCCTACCTCGGCTAAACTATTTGATATAACTACAAGTATCGATTATATCTCTATTGAGAAGGGATGTCAATAACATTTATTTTAATCCCGGACTGATATAGGTACATCGTATCCACCCTTGTCTTTTTCTTTATAGCATATCTTAAGTAAACTTTCAAGCCTTATTGGTGGTAAATTAAGCACGCCTTCGTCTATTTCCGGGAATCTCTC
>Ga0078972_1016694_pt1 | contig 10779 bp, 11 predicted proteins | sample YelNatPaOPGAMG01_FD_67568 | JGI IMG/M metagenome (GOLD analysis project Ga0078972, IMG submission 67568) | Hot spring thermophilic microbial communities from Obsidian Pool, Yellowstone National Park, USA - OP-RAMG-01 (SPADES assembly) (version 2) | ecosystem: Environmental > Aquatic > Thermal...
GTTGAAGAAGATTGGAACAAAGACCGGACTAAGGGAAACGACCTCGCCGAGAAATGTATCATGTCAAGACCTGACACTAATTCCCCCCCACAATTATCGCCCTGCTTCCACACGCTCAAGACGACTATCGAAGGCCTCCATTCTTCCCTTAATCTCCCCCACTTCGTTTGCTAGAAGAAGGTAGTCCCGGTCGAAGCGCGCGACGATGATCTTCAAGTCTTTTTTCATTTCGGCGATATCTGCTTCGATCTTTTCAAAACGCCGATCCATCTGCTCAAAACGCCGATCCATCTGCTCAAAACGGCGATTTGTGTCCTCTCTCAGCCCTCTGATCTCGTCGCGGATGTTGATAAGAATCTCAACGGTGAGATTGTCCGCCTTCTTATCTGGCATAGCGATCTCCTTGTTTTTCAAGAGTGGGGATCTTTATCCTTTTGCCCCTTTGCAAGAATGATCCCAGCCCAAAAGCAAGATTTTTTCTTTTACCATTGTACGGCATACTTCTTGGAGAAGCAAGGCCAGGCGCATCCAAATAGTAACCTCGGAAAGGCAGGGGGAACCTTTGAAAGAAGTTGGGCGACAGTCCCACGGCGTTGAAGAAGATTGGAACAAAGACCGGACTAAGGGAAACGACCTGGCCGAGAAATGTATCATGTCAAGACCTGACACCCATTGCCCTCCCGATTTCTTGCCGGGCTTGGATCTCCTCTCCTCTGATCCGGTCTTTGAAGGCGTCGTTTTGGTTTGACTTCTCGATCGTCAGACTCTGATCTGTGTTCCCCGGCCAGCGCCGACAGAGGTAGAGACTCTCGTAAATCCTCTCGATTCGAAACTCACGGGAGATCCTCAGGGCCGCGGCGTAATCCTCCCCGTAGCTTACATTGAGGAAGCCAATCCTTCTCATAACGTCGGTGCGAAAACCCCGCGGGGCTCCCACTCCGTTGACGCGAAGAAGATTGTTGTGTCCGTTTTCGGGTGTCCACTCCCGGTGGTCGATCAGCCCGGGTGGCACCACGTTGAGGTCGAAATCGACCACAGTGTAAGACCCTACTACCATCGGAGCCTTGCTTTCCCTGAGCTTGTCGACCAGGACCTGCAGGGTCTCCTCGGTGCGATAAAGATCGTCGGAGTCGAGCTGAACGGCAAAGCGACCGCACGAAGCAAGACGTAACGCCTCGTTCCAGCAACCCCCAATCCCGAGGTCCCTTCGCTGGGGTACCAGATGAATGAGACGTCGATCGTGCCGGGCCAAATCCGAAACGAGATCGGTTGTTCCGTCGGTCGAGTGATTATCCACCACGATCACGTTGAACGGAAAGTCCGTCCTCTGGGAAAGGGCGCTTTCGAGACTGTCCCGAATCGTTTCTTTCCGGTTTCGGACCGGGATGACCACGGAGGCCTCCACGGGAAAAGGCTCGAGAGTTGGCTCCGGATCCTTCAAGGCTTCCGGCGGAAGATAGGCTCCGATCTTCCTCAGGTACTCCGTGAAAACAGCCTCCATTTCCTTCTGTGCGACTTCGTTGCGGGGATCGACGTAGGCGAATCGCTCTTCGTCGGAGAGGCCCCTGAAGGGACTGCTTTTGCAGCGCAGCTTCCTGTAGAGGGGCTCCCGAAGATGAATTATCCGATGATCGATCGAAAGCTTCAGGCGAAGATCGTAAAGTCCGGCAAATCGCACTGTGGGGATTGGACCATACCGAGCTAACGCCCTCCTCGCACCGGATGTCGACATGAGTACAACCTCACCGAAGTCGAAATCGTCCCGAACGCTACCAAACTGATAGTCGTTAAGCGGATGAAGTCGGAGCCCTTCCTCCGACTCTTCGTAAAAGTCCGAATAAAGAAGCGCTACGTTCTCCGATTCGGCCAATCGAAGGGCCATCTGTAATGGAGAAGGATCGACCGAAACGGCAGCTCCCTGGAGCACCACAAGGAGCCATGGCGTATGGGTCTCCGTAAGGATCCGACAGAGGGTCTCCTGCTGGGTGACCAACCCCTCGATGACCAACACTCCTCGAAAAGGTTTGAAAGGGATCCTCTCCGGACAAATCACAAAAACCTTTTCCACCAGATCGCAGCCAATCAGAGCCAAAAGGCTCCTCTCCCAGAACGGATCCCGACGGTAAGGAAAGACGACTGTAAGGGGTTTCATCTTCTTTTGCCCAACTCCTCCCATCTTCTCTGACACCGACGACAGAGGGCGTGAAGACACGAAAGGGATGCTGCCGAGGATGCCTGCCCGAGACGGGATAGGCCCGGAGGAACATATTGGAGAAAAGCAGAAAGGCCTTTCTTCTTCGCCAGGAACCCGTAAGCCCCCAGAGCCTGCATGAGCCGTTGAGCCGAGGCCTCCCAGAAAGCCTTACTGAAATGGAGCCACGAGCTCCCTCCGCCCGAGCTCGAATAATAAAAGGCAAGCAGCTCCTCTCGTTCAGAATCTGAAAACTCAACGTAGGGATCGCAGAGAAGGGATCCGAGGTCGTAAAGTGGATTCCCGAACCGCATTCCCTGAAAATCGATCAGGAAAACCTCCTCGCCCCGAACCATCACGTTTTGGGATTGAAGGTCCCGGTGGATGAGAACCCCTTCTCTCTCGCAAAGCTTTTCGGCCAAATCAGAAAGCTCTTGCTCGAGTTCCTGTTGGAAAGGTACGTCCAGTTCGATTCCACAGATCGATTTCACAAAATATTCCTTGAAGTAATCGCGCTCCCAGCGGTAGAGAGATGGACCGAAGGCTTCCATCACCCTGACGCGCTGGCTCGGAACGTCGTCCTTCCTGATGCGGTGAAGCCTTTGAGCGACGTTGAGGGTCTTCTTATAGAGAGGCTCGCGGATTTCCCAAGGGGCTTTTCTGAAATACCAGAGGTCCTGGTCACCAAGGTCCTCCATGACGATCAAGCACCGCTCCTTGTCATGGCCGAAAACCCGTGGAACGGCAATCTCCTTCTCTCTTAGGAAAGAGGCCGCCTCGAAGTAGTACGTATTCTCAATCCGCTTTGGATCGTAATGGACCAGGACAGCCGTCTGACCCTCCCTGGTTCTCATCCGATAGAAGGTGCGGTCCGACCCCCTCACATCCAATGCGCTCACTTCCACGCTTGCCGATCTCTCAAGACCCAAAACCTCCAGAGCGAATCGGATGAGATCTTCCCGCTCTAAACGGCTCCCGTCTGAAGGGCGATCCATCGATCTAACCCCTCGTCTCCTCCACCGAAAGGGGAATCGTCGTTGCCCTCAGGGCTTCATAGGCCTCGAGGGTACCCACATCGTACCAGTAGCCCTCGTCGACGATGAGCCCCCGGATCGAGCCCGGAGCGCGGACGATCCTCCTTAGGAAAAGGTCGACCAATGATTCAGCCTTTTCTGGTTCGAGAAATCGCAGAATCGACGTTTCAACAGCCGAGATCCCGGTAAAAAGGCAGCTTTGAACCCCTCGGTTTCCCAACCTCGTCCGAAGGTCGCAGACTTCGCCCCTGTCGTTGATCTCTACGTTCAGGAGTCCACCAGCGCTTCTCAGGACAAGGGTTACCTCAGGTCGCTTCTCCTCATGGTAGAGGACCAGTCTCTCAAGCGGTAGATCCGTGATCACATCGCCGTTGTAGCAGAAGATGGCTTCATCGTCATCCAAGAGATCTTCGATGTTTTTCAATCCCCCTCCGGTGTCGAGAAGCCTTGGCTCATGGCGAAAGAGAATGGGAACGCCCCGCCACCGCCTTTGAGGAAACTTCTTGAGATAGACCTCGGGCCAAGGATGGGTGTTCACAATAAAACGCTCGACGCCTGCTCTCAGAAGGTGGTCCATGGCATAGGTGATCAGCGGCCGTCCTCCGATTTCGAGGAGCGGTTTGGGGCATCTGTCTGTGAGGGGCCGAAGCCGAGTTCCCAAACCCGCACCCAGGACAAAAGCCGTCTTGAAACGCCGCCCCTTGCTCACGGCTCCTCCCACCTCGTTCACTTCTGATGCCTCACTCCCTTTTTTTCCCAAAGGCCCGGTCGATCGTGACAAGGCCCGTTACGACAAAGCCGGGAATCGTTGCCACCATCACCCAGAGAAAGTAGTTGGAATAGCCCATCTGTTCCTGGAGCCACCCACTCGCCATGGCTGGCACCATCATGCCCAAGGCCATGATTCCCGTTGAGATGGCATAGTGAACGGTCTTGTGTTTCCCTTCGCAGATCATGATCGTAAACATTGTATAGGCCGTGAAACCAAAGCCATAACCAAACTGCTCAAGGGCTACGCAAAGATTGACGACACAAAACCCGGTGGGCTGAGTCTGAGATAGATACACGTAGACCCCATTGGGAAGGTGAACCGCGCAGGCCATGATCCAGATCCAGAATCGAAGCCCTTTCTTGTAGATCGCATATCCTCCAAGGAGCCCTCCCAACAAGAGGGCCAATACGCCAACCGTGCCGTAGACGACGCCCACCTCCGAAGTGGTCAAACCGAGCCCTCCTCGTTCACGGCCGTCAAGGAGAAAGGGGGCCAGGATCTTCACGATCTGCGTCTCAGCAAAGCGATAGAAGAGCAAGAAGGCCAAGATCCTCCCGATCTCTCTCTTTTTGAAAAAAACTCTGAAAACCTCCACCCACTCTGCCCTGAAAGAGGTGAGCCCTTTCTGCCGCGTCGGTCCGTCTTGAGCAGGAAAGGGCAAGACAACCCAATGGTAAAGGAAAAGGGCTCCCATCGCAGCCGCTGCCACAAAAAGGGAGATCGCCCAGGCCCGGGGTATACCGTGCCCCCTCTCCTCCAGAACCCCGGCAAGAACAACCAGGCCTCCTTTCGTGGCAATCGTGATGATACGGTAAAAGGCGCTTCGCACGCCTGCAAAGGCTGCTTGATGGTCCTCACGAAGGGCCAACATATAATAACCGTCCGCCGCGATGTCATGGGTTGCGGAGCTAAAGGCCATGAGCCAGAAGAACGCAAGGGTATACTGGAAGAATCGCACCGTGGGAATCGTCAAAGCGATGCATGCTAAAGAAGCCCCAACCAGGAGCTCCGTGAACAAGATCCAGTAACGCTTCGTCCTCAGCAGATCGACCAACGGGCTCCAGATGGGCTTGATCACCCAAGGCAGGTACAGCCAGCTCGTATAAAAGGCGATGTCCGCGTTCGAAACACCGAGCCGCTTGTAGAGAACGACCGAGACCGTCACAGCCAGGGTATATGGAAGCCCCTCAGCCACATAGAGGGAAGGAACCCATGCCCACGGCCCGAGTGCCTCCCTCTTTCGGAAACCCTTTGTCTCTTCTTTCTGTCCCTCAATAGATTCGCTCAATCGTTGTCCCACGGAAATAATGGCTGAGAATCCCCTCGGCTGAAAATCCCCGCGTCGCCATGACGGCAGCACCGATCTGGCAGAGGCCTACCCCGTGACCCCACCCCGCACCCCGAAAGAGAAACCTCTCCGAAATCCCCCGGATGTCCCGTTTTGTCTCCACCACAAAGGCGCTGCTGTACAAGTGACTTCGTGAAAGCCACCGTCTGATCTCCAGCTCCTTGCCTACGACGACGCTTTTTTTCGAACCCACGATCTTGAGGCGAGAGATCCGACCCGATGGTCCCCTTTGAAGAGGCACGATCTCCTTTAGCGTGCCAAAGTCGAAACCCGATTTCTTCCAAAGGATCTCTTCCATCTCTTCTCGACCGTATTCGACGCGCCAACGAAAGAAATCTCCTGTCTCGAGATCCGATTTCGAAAGGATCCTCTTCAGAAGCCCCTCGTCATGGGTGTTGCAATGAGCCTGGGGCGAAGAACAGACGAAACGGGAGGCATCCTCCTCGGTCCATATCGGCCCATCATGAATCGGTCCGTCTGAGACGCTTTGGAGATAAGAGACTTCCCGATCCTCCCACGCTGTACGAAAAAGCTCCGTCCGCCCCCCACAAGCCTTCGAATACCTGGCATCGCAGATTTCTCCTTGGTAGGTGACGACCCTGCCAAAGGTGGCTTGAACGGCCTCCCGCGCTCTTCCGGAAACGCTCTTTCCAACGCCATGGTAACGCTGGCAATGATCGTCCGCACAGACCTGGTAAAGGTCGTGCTCCTCCCGATCATACCAACGGATCACCTCTTCTTGGGTGACCTCCTCGTGGACCGATGGCTTCGGAGGTCCCTTCGCCCTTTTTCCAAGCGACGCGAGCACCCAGCTCCGGGAAAGGATTGCATGGGCTTTGAGAAACTCGAAAGGAGCCTCTTCGCTCATCTCCGACGAGATGACGCCTGTCAGATAGTCTTCAATACCAATCTCGTTGATAGCTGCGAGCGTTTCGTCCTCCCGGCCCTGGAAAATGAGCGATCCGCGAAAGACCTGATCCTCTTCCCTTTTCCAGTGGAATCGATCCCCGATGGTCACATTGAAAAGCGTGAAGGCTGAGTCTTCTACGGGGCTCAGTTCAATCCGCGAAGAACGAAGGATTTCACGGCCTCTCTCGTCACAAAACAAGACCCTCTTTTCCTCGGCTCGAATCGAAAATCGACCCGAAACCGAACCAAACCCCGCAAGAAAAAAATCGCCATGAAGATATCCGCAGATTTCTTTCCGGCGATCGAGGATACCTACGGTAATCTTCGGCTGATCGTTCACCTTTCAAATCTCTTCCTTGACCGAGGGTTTTCAAATTTATGACTCTTTGCAAAGGATCTTGTCAACCCGCTCGTCGCATTACGAAGCCCCGGAGAGGACGCCCTAAAGGCCTTAACAAGCAGGTCTCCTTGACATCTGTGCGATTATCCGAAACTTCACCAAGAGTGGAGTTCCGAAGCGTTCGTCGACGTGGGTATTTCCCTTCTTAAGATTCCGAACAAGGCCTCTTTGACGCCATCATTGGGCCCTTTTGGGGAGGGTATTACAACATCAGGCTCAAGTTTTTTCCTACCTTCCTTTCGCCTTCCAGGTGGCCAGATAGACACCCAAGAGCGTGAGGCCTCCCCCGAGCAAAGTGATGGGCCTCAATTCCTCGCCCAAGAGAAGAAGAGCGCCGATCAATGTGGAAAAGGGTTCGAGATAGAGGTACATGCCGACCACGCTCGAATCCTTTTGTTCGAGAGCCCGATACCAGAAGAGATATCCCAAACCCGAGCAGCAAATTCCCAAGAAAAGGAGAGCTCCCCAAGCCCGGAAGGACAAATGGGCGACATGAGTCCACTGGCCCGTGACGATGCCAAAGGGAAGAAGAGCCAGGCAGCCTACGACCAGGACAACGGTAACCGAGGAGAGGGGAGAGAACCGCGAGAGAAAACCCCTTCCACCTACGGTGTAGGCGGTCCAGGCGATTGCGCTCGCGAAAACCAAAAGATCCCCAAAACTCGAACCAAACCGAAAGATCGCCGAAGAAAACTCGCCGTTCGAGATGATCAGTCCTATCCCCGAAAAGCCAAGGGCGATACCCAACGTCTTTCGCAGGGTGATCGGTTCTCCCAGGAAGAGTCGCGACGCGATGGTAATCAGAATGGGGTTGATGGCGATGATCCATCCCGTATGGATTGCACTGGTATAGAGCAAGCCATAGGCTTGAAGAAGACCGAGGGCGATCACCCCGGCGCAGGACAGGAGAAGGATAGAGATCCAATCCCGAGGGGAAAAGGCTCTCCAAAAACTCCTGTCACGCTTCAACTGGATGGCCAGGAGGATCGAGGCCCCGATGGCAAAACGAAAGGGGAGAAAAACAAAGGGATGGATCTCTTTCATCACCACCTTGGTGGCAATGAACGACCAACCCCAAAAGATCACGGCAGCCACTGCAGGCCAAGACAACGGAAACCCTCCTTTCGATGCCACCGCATTGTACCACAAAGGAGCCGCTTTGACACCTTCCACCCTTGAGCCAAATTCCGATTTAGAATCGTCATTGCGAGGGAACCGAAACAATCTCGCCTTTTCCAGCGAAATTGCCACACACCTTGCTGGTGCTCGCAATGACCGACCCCCTCACCGTTGAACCATCCCCTTATTCCGAGACCGGTTTTTTTAGAGGGGTCGCCGATTCTTTTTTTGAGTTTTTGATCTACATCAAGGAAGATGGGGGTTAGAAAGGTTATTCTTCCTATCAAGTGATAGAGGCAACGGGTCGAACCGAAGGAACTCTATCCAACCACGATACCGATTGAAGGAGGAATGACGATGACGACAAGAAAGATTGTGAAGATTGACGAGGAGAAGTGTAACGGCTGCGGGCTTTGCATCCCGAACTGCGCGGAGGGTGCTCTGAAGATCGTCGATGGAAAGGCAAGGCTGGTGAGTGAACGATTCTGTGACGGGCTGGGAGCCTGCCTGGGCCACTGTCCCCAGGATGCCATCACGATCATTGAACGGGAGGCCGAGGAGTTCGACGAGCTGGCCGTTGAGGCTCATCTGCACCAACAGGCAAATAGACCCAAACCCCAACCCGTTGTTAAACCGACCACGGGGTGCCCCTCTTCGAGGCCGATTCAGTTCAGATCCCCTCAGGCCAGAACAGAGGAACCGCCTGCGACACCTTCCACCTCCATGCTCTCTCACTGGCCTGTCCAGTTGAAATTGGTCCCTGTCAAGGCTCCCTATTTCGAGCAGGCGGACCTTCTCGTCGTTGCTGACTGTGTACCCTTTGCCTATGCCTCTTTCCATCGGGACTTTCTGAGGGATAAAGCCGTGGTCGTTGGGTGCCCGAAGCTCGACGATGCCCAATACTACAGGGAGAAACTGACCGAGATCTTCAAAACCAATTCCCTCAAGAGCATTACCGTGCCTTACATGGAGGTGCCTTGCTGTTTCGGTCTGGTAAAGGCTGTGGAGGACGCTCTTTTGGCCTCTAAGAAACTTATCCCACTTAAGAAAGTGAAGATCGGTATCCGCGGAGAGATCAAATCATTGGAGGAGAGCGGAGAAACCAGATCCTTGCAAGAGGCTCACATCGCATAAGGGTTGAAGGGCTTGAGGCTCTAAACCTGAGGCGAAAGGCTCAAAGTCCGAGAGGTCAGGAAGAACCGATCGAGCTTGGACCGATGCCTTTCACGCCGCCAGCAAAAAACCCCCGGAAGTCGATCTTCTCGGGGGTTTTTAGTGGAATGGAAGTGGCCTCTTGGTCCACCAAGGACCTCGATTTAAAACCTTTAGCTTTTTCGGGAGGTCTTGGCCGTGAAGGGGGTAATGAGCTGCTTCAGTCTCCTGCCTCCGCATTTGGGGCACTTCGCCTTCTTCTCGTCGTGCTCCTTAATGCTGAGAACCAACGTGAACTCCTTCTCGCATTTCAGGCACTGGTACTCATACGTCGGCATCCCAACTCCCTCCTTTCTCTACCGAATCCGCATTGGTTCACCTATTTTCCGGAGCTGCCCGATCCCTTCGATTTCTCGGTAAAAACTTCTGCTTAAATATAAAAAGTCGTAAAGGTTCTGTCAACCCTGATGTTGCAAGAATCCCTGCATAGAGGGCTCCAAAATGCAACGGGCGGGCAACATCTCCTCCGGTCTCGTGGCTTTTAACGAAGCCCTGGGGAGGACGCCCTGGAGGCCTTGTCAAGGGGGCTTTGTTGACACGTGAGCGGCTGTCGCAGACTCCGCCAGCGTGAAGTCCAGAAGAGGTAGCGGAACCCTAGTGCGGAACCTCCTTGAGGTGCCGCTCCAAGCCCTCTCTGGTTCTCTCCCCGGAGCTCTTGGGCAGGGTTTATTGCAACATGAGGCTTTACAAACTTAAGACCCGAGTTTTATATTTCCATTCACGCTTTCGAGATCCGAGCAGGGAGGTTTTGTCATGTCGTCCCAAATCGACGCGGTTTTTTGTAACCCCGATCGGTTGAGAAGTTTCACGGAGACGGTCTTCGAGAAAATGGGGGTTCCCGAAGAGGATGCTAAAATTGCCGCCGATGTGCTCATCGAAGCCGATCTCAGAGGTTTTGACAGCCACGGAGTCGCTCGCCTTTTCCCTTGTTACAATCGCATCAAGAGAGGGCTTATAGAAGCACGGCCCAAGATCGACATCGAATGGTTGACCCCTACGACAGGTCATGTCGACGGAGGAAATGGCCTGGGAATGGTTGTAGGCTTCAGGGCTATGGAGGCCTGCCTATCCAGGGCCCAAGAGTTCGGCGCCGCCTTTCTCACCGTGAACCGAAGCAACCATTTCGGCATTGCAGGTTACTACTCCTCCATGGCTCTTAAGCAGGACATGATCGGCATTGCTCTGAGCAATGCCTCGCCGCGAGTCGTTCCCACAGGAGGAACAACGGGGATCCTCGGAACAAACCCCCTAAGCGTCGCTATCCCGCGCCGTGGCGCTTCACCTTTCATCCTGGATATGTCGACGAGCGTGGTATCGAGCGGAAAACTCGATGTGGCCGTGCGAAAGGGAGAGGAAATCCCGAAAGGATGGGTCTATCCCTCTGTGGCGCCATTTCTCGACGGAGACGGTGTCGTCCCCATGTCCGTGCTCCAGTATCCCCTTGGGGGGGAGGCGAAAACAGGAGGCTACAAGGGGTATGGGCTTGCCCTTCTCGTGGACATTCTGTCGGGCGTTCTGTCGGGGGCCCATTTCGGAAGCCGCCTGGCCTCGTCCAAAATCGAAGCGGAGGCCAACATCGGCCACTTTTTCGGCGCCCTATCACTGAGGGGATTTCGTTCTACGGAGGAATTCGAAAGGGATTTTGACCTGTTGGTCAAGGACGTGAAATCATCCCCCAGGGAGCCGGGGGTGGATCGGATTCTCATCCCCGGAGAGCCGGAGATCGAAAAGAAGGCGGAAAGCCTTGGAAGGGGGATTCCCCTTTTACCCTCCGTTATGGAGAAACTGACCAGG
>Ga0078972_1016695_pt1 | contig 10779 bp, 11 predicted proteins | sample YelNatPaOPGAMG01_FD_67568 | JGI IMG/M metagenome (GOLD analysis project Ga0078972, IMG submission 67568) | Hot spring thermophilic microbial communities from Obsidian Pool, Yellowstone National Park, USA - OP-RAMG-01 (SPADES assembly) (version 2) | ecosystem: Environmental > Aquatic > Thermal...
GGTTAAATCCTCAGCATCTTCTCTATGCTTGACCCGATAGAAAACATAGCCGTATATCTTATTGTAAAGATATCTGCACAACTCTTCAATGGCTTTATCATCTCCATTCTTCGCATTATTAATAATCTCTTTTAAGTTTTGTTCTTCTATATTAACAGACGCCGATTCATTCATAAGGTTACGGTTAAAGTAAAAGACAGAAACCTGGAGAACATACATCAGGGGCTAAAGCCCCTGAAACCCCGCCCCTCACCCTTCCCTCTCCCCGTTAAAACGGGGAGAGGATTAAGGTGATGGGTCCTTTTGTATAGGAATTTTTCAAATTCCTATACTTTAAAATAAGATGTCTAATCAGAATTATGACTCCAGTTTCTTATAATCTTGAAGGGCATCATAGAATGCCTTCCAGAATGGGTCAACCTTTGGATGTTCAAATCTCTTCTCTTTTTTATCTTCAATTAGAATCATTCCGTATTTTGGGTCAATCAATTCACCAACAATTGAGGATTTTATTCCTCTTTCTTTTAAGACCTCCACTACTTTTTCTGCCTTATGCTCACGGCAGGTGATAATCAAAGTCCCTTCACTGATTGATTTATATGGGTCAATCTTGAAGAGATTACAGATTTCAGTTATACAGTCTTCAATAACGATTTTTTCTTTCTCAATCCTCACTCCCAATCCCGCGGCTTGTGCAATTTCAAATAGACCACCCCAGATACCACATTCAGTAGCATCATGCATTGCAGAAACTCCGTTATCTCTAACTCCAACCTTTACTGCAGTCATTGCATCCTCAACCACAGACATCTTGTAGAACAGATTCTCCGCCTTTTTTACAAATTCTTCACCAAATTTCCGGGTTAAAAATTTTGGAAACATCGTCGCAAATATGCCACTTGCCTCAACCGCCGGTCCTTTGGTAATAATAATCTTATCACCAACCTTTGCAAATTTTGGTGAGACATATTTGTCTAAATCACCAACTGCCAATACAGTTGCACCGCCAACCATTGGGTAATAACAATTGTCATATCTTGCAGTATGTCCACAGACTATCGCCATGCCCATCTTTTTACATTCCCGGTCTATGGTCTTCCAGACCGTGTTGAGTTGTTCTTCAGTCATAGAAAGTGGTAGATTTAAATCAATGGTCAAATAGGTTGGCGGCAGACCAGATGTCACGACATCTGAGGCAAGGATGTGTATCGCAAACCAGGCTGCCCTTTCAAAACCATATTCTGGAACGATAAAGACCGGGTCCGAGGTCATTGCCACTGCCTTTGTGCCAATCTCTACAATCCCCACATCAACACCGTGCTGGGGACCAACCAGTATATGTTTATTCTCTGCCCCAAGATGGGGAAAGATCAACTCATTAAAGACCTCAGCAGATATCTTGCCGATTTCTGGTAGTTTTGCCATTTTTATCCTCCTTTCTATCTTTTCATATCTTCCCAAAATTCACACCGATCTTCCACTCCCGACCTGGGATGGGCACGCCCTGAAAGTCTTCGTATTTATTATCCAGAAGATTGGTGATATTAAAAGAAAGATTTGATTCTATCTTTCTTCCAATACCAATCTTCTTGTTAATGCCGGTATTGATTATAATTCGGTGGGATTTATCATTGTAGTAATAATAGACCGGATTAAATTCTAATAGAGAGAAGACCTCAAGTGTGGCAAAAGATTTGAGCACAGGAACCCGTAATGCATATTTTGAAATATAGCCTTCAGGAAGTTCGTGCTTTATTTGTGTATAAGAAAAGCCGGTTTTTATATTCATCAGAGAACCAAATAGTAAATTCATTGATGATTCAAGACCGAATACGCGGGTCTTGCCAATATTTTTTACCTGCCAGACGGTCTCATCACTGTTCTTTACCCAATCAATATTATCAACTGTATTACGCACATAAACAGCAGACTGGTATGAAAAATTCTTCAGGATGACTGTAACACCAAGCTCATTCTCCCAGGCACGTTCTGGTTTGAGTAGAGAATCACCAAGATTTGCCGGGTCCTGATAATACAATTCAGTAAATGATGGTGCACGGAATGAACTACCCGAACTGGTATGTAACTTCAACCCTGGTAAAACGCGCAATGCCAGGCTAATATGGGGATTGATTGTGCTTCCCCATTGGGAATAATAGTCGTCCCTTATACCAGCAAGCAGGATGATACGCTCGGCAAAGAATTTCTTTTCAATTTGAGAAAAGAATCCCAGGCGTTGGTTGTGCCTCATACCCAACCGTGTGCTATTTATAGAATCTCTAAAAACTTCAATGCCATTGATAAGATAACCCAACTTTTTAAGGGTAAAATGGGACAATATCTGTAAACCGTATGTAAAACTCTGGTGTCTATTTGCATAAAATTCTGGTCTTGCACGATCAAGGACAAATGTATCAATATGGGTGCGGAACAGCATTGAGGATTCAAACACAACCATTGGTAGGGCGAACCACTGATTATTAAAATGGAGGACCAATGCCTCATTCTTCTCCCAGGATGGAAACGGTGCATAGAAATTCTTTGCCCCAAATGGTTTATGCAGGTAGCCGATGGATAGTTGGTTATTGAGGCGTGACCCAAGATCAAATCTCAATTTTCCAAAGAGATTATTGATTTTATACTCATAACCAGATTCATATCCATCTGATTCTTCCATATTATATCCGAGGTAAGATTGTGCATAACCAACTGTCGCATCAAATCTACGATACCCATAATTTCCCATTCCTATTCCAGCCTTGATTCTATTTGATTTCTTTGTAAATATATTTATCACTCCACCGCAGGCATCTGAGCCATAGAGTGAAGAGGCATTCCCTGAGAGAATCTCTATCCGTTCAATATCTTCTAAGGGCACAGGGAGATTCAAGTTATGGTGTCCGGTCTGTGGGTCATTCACCCTCATACCATCTATCATTATTAAGACCTGCTGGAATGTTGCGCCTCTGATACTCGGGTCCGCCTGAATTCCATCACCCCTTATCTTTGTATCCAGACTTGTTATGTTTTTAAGAACCTCAACCAGAGAAGGATGCTTAACGATATCTGTGGAATCTATTATATTAACCGTTCTGGTGATTTCTGAGATATCTTTAGGATAGCGATTTGCGGTAACGACTACTTATGTTTTTAAGAACCTCAACCAGAGAAGGATGCTTAACGATATCTGTGGAATCTATTATATTAACCGTTCTGGTGATTTCTGAGATATCTTTAGGATAGCGATTTGCGGTAACGACTACCGGTTCAAGTTCATAGATTGTTTGGGCTGAAGAGAGAAGAGCTATGAGTATGGCTGGTATTATCTTCATATTTGCTTTAGTGCCTGGTCTATGTCCTCAATCAAATCATCACGGTTTTCAATACCAACCGACATCCGGATCAGTGTATCAGTGATCCCAATTTCTCTTCTTTCCTGTTCAGAGACCGAACTATGGGTCATCAGTGCCGGAATTTCCACCAGTGATTCAACACCACCCAGACTTTCTGCCAGGGCAAAGATTTTAAGACCTTCCACAAATTTCCTTGCCTTAATTGCATCACCCTTTATCTCAAAAGAGAGCATCCCACCAAAACCTGACATCTGCCTTTTTGCTAAATTATGCTGGGGATGGGTTTTTAATCCAGGATAGAATACCTGTTTCACCTTGGAATGTGAGACCAGGTATTCTGCAATCGCAATAGCATTCTTTTCGTGCTTCTCCATCCTCAATGAAAGGGTTTTTATTCCTCTTAAAACCAGAAAACTATCAAATGGTGAGAGAATAGCACCGGTTGCATTTTGATTGAATTTCAATTTCTCATAAATATTTTGATTATTTAACATAATTGCCCCGCCCACTGAATCACTGTGGCCATTTAGGTACTTGGTTGTGCTATGGACAACAATGTCGGCACCTAAAGCGAGTGGTTTCTGAAAACAGGGTGTAGCAAATGTATTGTCCACTACAATAATAATATTATGCATATAGGCAATTTCAGAGATTGTCCTTATATCACATAATTTCATAAGAGGATTGGTTGGCGTCTCAAGCCAAATGAGCTTCGTGTTATCTTTTATTGCCTTTCTGATGTTTTCTGTATTCCGGGCATCCACATAGTCTATTTCAATTCTGAAGTTATCGCAAAAAATCTTATTAAAAAGTCGCCTTGTGCCACCATATAAATCATCAAAGGCAATGATATGGTCACCGCTTTTAAGCAATGTGAGTGCCAGCACAGTCTCAGCAGCCATCCCTGAGGAGAATGCTAACCCAAATTGCGCCTCTTCTAAAGAAGCCAGCCTCTTTTCCAGGGCATCCCTTGTTGGATTTGCAGTTCTTGAATACTCATAGCCACCAGTAGGCCTGTCAACTTCTTTACGGGCAAATGTTGAAGAGAGGTGGATTGGAATGACAACATCCCCACTGCCCCCTTCTTTCAAATTCGGCTCTTCGCCAATGTGGATCAATTTTGTTTCAAACCTCATAGACTTCTCCCTATATTATTTATTATCATCTTTGCGCTCCAGACCAATAACATCAAATCCCTTTTCTTTAAGAACCTCACAGACAGAATGGATATCTTTGTGCTGTTTTTTACACCCTGCTATTAAGGTAGTTGTTCTACCGATGGTATTCCTTACAAGAGGATTTTTCACACCCAAAAAACCTAAATCGGATAGGATATCTATCAGTTCTGGATATTCCTGGGTAAGTTCATAAACAGTTCTATTCACATCAATCACCTTCATCCAGCAACCTCCTCTCCCCTTCAAGTTTTTTTATTTCAGTAATATCTTGCGTTACTTCCAGTGTTCCCAGATACCTGCCTAAAGAATCCCTTATCGCAAAATAGCGAATGTAGATGAGTCTTCCCTTAAAATTGATCCAGAAACTTGCCACATCCCTCTTCCCTTCTTTGAAATCGTTAATTATCTTTTCCACTTTATCAAGGCTCTGCGGTGGATGGCAGTTCCGCACATCCCGTCCAATAACTGCCCTGGGTCTCAAGAATATTCGTTCTTTTGTCTCGGAGAAGTATCTTACCCGGTCGTCCTTATCTACGAATGTGAGGTCTACAGGAAGATTATTAAGAATCGCCAATAATTCTTCAAGGTTAAGCCCTCCAGATGGAAATCTTATTTCACCATCAGTGAAGATTGCCTGTTCAATCAGACTCTGACGCAGGTCCTTAATAAGGGCTTCAAGGCTTTTAGGCGGCTCAATAAATGCATAACCCACATTTACTGATTCTTTAAGGATTTCAATCCAGTCCTCAGGGTCCAATTTCTCCATCGCGGTCGGGAAAAGGATATTTTCCTCTTTAAATATCATACCCTCAATCTCCTCAATCAATGGATTAAGATAAGTGCTAATATAATCTCCCAGTGGAGTAATAGCAATCTTCTCCAGCGCATTCCTCAATAACTCACGAATCTCATTATCCTTACCCCACATCACCTTTGATGGTCCGAAGAATCCTTTCTTCTCAAGATAAGGGAAGAGCAACTGTTCTTTTCGTGTGTAATGAATCTCTATCTCTTTTAAATTCTTTAATAGTTCCTCTATCAGCCCTTTCTCCTTTGCAGTCTTAAGTTGCGCTAATATCTTCTCTATCGCCCGATTTTCTAATTTAAAGAGAGAAACCGGATGGGAAGAAGATTCTGGTTTAAGCTCTTGCTTTATGGCCGATTCAAAGAGCAAGGCATGAACATTGCAAAACTTTTTTATCTCATCCGGTGAAGTTCCCTCATTGATGAGCGATTGCTCAATCTCCGCTATCTCAGTGGATGTGATAGTGCCGATTTCTTTTAAAAGGATGTCCTTGGCTTCCTCAACTGGAAGTCCCTGATGAAGTTTTAAAATGAGTTCTCTGATAAACCTCTTCTTCTCTTCCTTATTGATGACCTTGTCCATTCTTTCCTCCAAGATATTTTTCTTTTAAATCTTCCACCAACTGGTGGTATCTTTCGTGCACCCCTTCACCCATCCTTTCTTCTACTTTTTCAAATTCACGAATTAAATCTTCCTCAGTTGATTCATCCAGATGCGCATCAGCCATCACATAAAGGATATTATCCTCTTTCGAGTCTCTCAAGGACATCCGGGGGCACTTTATGACCTTATGTTCATCCTTTAAAATTTCCACCGGTCTCATAATATACCTCCTTATCTTAATATTATCCAATTTTTCAATGAGGTCAAACTCTAATTTTAAAAAATAACGGCCTGACCATTGTTCCATCATTCTATAAAAATCCTTTCTGTCTCATCCAGTCATCGTTATATATCTTGCTTAGATAGTTGTGACCAGTATCAGGAAAGATTACCACAACGACCTCATCCGCCTTAAGATCCTGGGCAACCTTTAAGGCACCAAACATCGCCGCGCCACTTGAGCCGCCAGCAAAGATTCCTTCTTCTTTGACCAGCCTGCGTGCCATCAAGAATGCATCTTTGTCAGAAACCTGAATTATGTCATCTATCACCTCAAAATGCATCGTCTCGCAGAGCATATCCTCACCTATTCCTTCTACCAGGTAAACTTTGGATTCAATTATCTTTTTGTTTTTAAACCAATCATAGTATATTGAACCAACAGGGTCAACTGCTATGACCTTTATCTCTGGGTTCTTCTCTTTTAAGAATTTACCAACGCCAGAGATTGTGCCACCTGTTCCAGCACCGGCAATAAGATAGTCAATCTTTCCCTGTGTCTGTTCCCATATCTCTCGCCCGGTTGTTTTATAATGTGCCTCTACATTATCCTGATTGTGATATTGATTTATCAGATAGGCATTTGGTGTCTCTTTTGCAATCCTCTTTGCCACCTCATAATAACTTTCTGGTGAATCTGGTGGCACATCAGTAGGACAAATAACAACCTCAGCGCCATATGCCTTCAGGAGATTTATTTTTTCCAAACTCATCTTGTCAGGGATGGTAAAAATTGCCCTGTATCCTTTTACTGCCGCATAAAGTGCCAGACCAATACCGGTATTCCCTGATGTATTTTCAACAATCGTGCCACCTGGTCGCAGAAGCCCCTTTTTTACTGCCTGCTCAACCATATATATTGACATACGGTCTTTAATGCTTCCTCCTGGGTTGAAGAACTCTAATTTTGCCAGAATCTTTGCCTTTATCCCCTTTGTAATATTATGTAACCGAACCAGAGGGGTATTACCAATTGTATCAAGTATTGTATCAACAATTTTTTTCATTCTTAGTCCTCCTTATCTATTTTCAGACTTACCCATTGACTCCAGCCAACCTTCCCAACCTTCTCTAAACAAAAAGAGAACGATTACCATTCCCACGATTGAATCAGCCTGCCAGAATCCCCATAAAAAGTTAGCACCCAATCCTAAAAGTAAGGCTAAAGAGAGGAATGAACAGGCTAATGTCTCTTTGGAGTCGGCAACCAATGCCTGACTATTTATTCTCTTTCCAACTTTATATTTCTGAAAGAAAAAGACGGGCATCACAATAAGTGAAACAGAAGCAATTATTATGCCTGGTAGAGAAGGGTCAGGGATTTCCCTGAGTATCAATTTCTTTAATGATTGAAATAGGACATAAAATCCGAGTATAAAGAAAGTGATTGCCACAAACCTCATCGCCTTTTTCTCTATCTTCTCTTCTTCCTCTTCAGATATTTTTTTATGTTGACTCAGTCTCCAGATCAAGACTGCACCTGACAATGATTCTACGATACTATCAAGACCGAATCCAACCAGGGCAATTGAATTTGCAATCCCACCAAAGACAATTGATACAATTGCCTCCATAATGTTATACCCAACTGTGAAATATTCAAGATGAAGCCCTTTCTTATATAATTTATCCATTGAGTTTTCCTTTTTCCCCATCTGTCTTTCTGGTTGTTTTTCCTTTGCAAACTTTCTGCCCACCCTGTCTTAGTTGTAACTGAATCTTTATTACTGTCATACCATTACTTTTTTTAATTTTGAAACTATAATAGGTTGAACCAAAACCTCTCTATCCTCGCCAATCCTTACACTAACTTTCTCATTGCCTTCATAATCACTATATGCAAGGCAGATTCGGGCTCCAAGTTCAATATCCCCTTTGCCGTTGTGTTTATACATAAGCGCTATCGGTCCTTTAACATTCTTTACTTCTAACAAGATACGGTTCTCTGATGCAAAACTTGAAAGAATCTTATTCTCCTCTTCATTCCGTCCAACAATGACCTTGGCGCCTGAGGCAAGGCGGAAATGTCGGCCGTATCTTAAAAGGGTTATATCAACCAATGAATCTTCGTTATGTTCAAATGCATCCCTTAATCTTCTTGCAAAGTTCGGGTCAGTGAGCCGACAGCCACCTGCTGGGCAGGGATAGTCATCTATTCCCAAACTTTGGGCTAAAGAAATCTGAGGTTTCCTTGAGCGACCGGTGATGGATAACAGTCTATCACGGTCAACAATACCCTTTTTTTCCACGATTGTTGGTGGCAGATGTTTTGCACACAATGGCCTTAATAATCTGCCTTCAAGCCCTGATTCCTTTTCAATGATTTTCATCGCCTTAAGATTCTGGGACATTGGCCTTTCACCAAGCACCTCACCAGTAAAGACAAAATCCGCACCGGTTTGTTTCATAATCTCCCGTGCCTTTGAGTACATAAATATTCTACAATCTATACACGGATTCATATTCTTACCATAACCATATTTCGGACTCTTGACCAGGGCAATATACTCTTCTTTAAAACCGATAATCTTCAGTTCAATGCCAAACTTTTCTGAAACCTTTTTTGCCTCATTCTGACATCCCTTTTTCGTGCAGGTGCAGAAAGGCGTAACAAAGTTGACTGCCTTTACCTCAATCCCCTGTTCTAAGATCAATCTCACCGCAAGCGTAGAATCAAGCCCACCGGATAATAGACCAATCGCCTTAGCCATATTTCTCCATCACATACATTCTGAATATCCGCAATTCATACAGGTGGCACAGCCTGATTCATAGACAAAATAACCGCTCCGACAACTCGGACAGGCCCCTAATCCATTAAGCGGACTATTATTAGCTGAATTATGCTCTGACTTCTGATGGTCATTCTTACGAAGTGCCTTGGCGATGGCATCAGCACAGGATAGTATCTTTTCTCTACCCAGACCAACCGGTCGGTGGCACATCACGCCGGATAACTGATCAATGACCTTTTCAACTGGGATACCAGAACGTAATGCGAGACTCGTTAACCTGCCAATTGCTTCAGCCATACTCATTGCACAGCCACCGCTCTTCCCCATAATACAGAAGACCTCAAATGGTTTACCGTTGTGGTCATTGTTAACGGTCACAAATAAACTACCGCACCCTGTCTTCTGCCTGATTGTCACACCAGGGATAACATCGGGTCGGTCTTTGGGCAATGCCAATCTTTCTCCTGCCCCAACATTAAGAACCTGTTCTTCCCGACACCGGTCTCTGTATACAGTAACCCCCTTACACCCTAATTCATAAGCGAGCAAGAAAACTTTTCTGACATCTTCTTGTGTAGCATTATGAGGTAGATTCACAGTCTTAGATACCGCATTATCCACATATTTCTGAAAGACCGCCTGCGTCTTTATGTGCCATTCCGGGTCAATATCATGGGCAACAACAAAGAGTTTTTTTATTTCATCAGGGATTCCAGCAATCTCCTGTATTGATGCACATCCTGAAATACTTTTGATCAACTCCTCGCTATAAAAACCGAGTTCTTTTGCGTAATCCAAGAAAAGGGGGTGGATTTCCGGCAATTCGTCCCGGTCTAAAACCTTTCGGTAATAGGATACAGCAAAAAGTGGTTCAATGCCACTTGAACAACCAGCAATTATGGATAGTGTCCCGGTCGGTGCTATCGTTGTCAATGTAGCATTGCGCATCTTCTTTCCTGCCCATTTACTGTTTTCTATGTTGGGAAAAGAACCCCTTAATTCTGCCAGTATTTCCGATACCTTCCTTGCCTCTTCACTGATGAACCTTCCAACCTTTTCTGCCAGCTCAAGTGCCTGTTCTGAATTATAAGGGATTCCCATCTTTATGAGAGCATCGGCCCAACCCATAACCCCCAACCCAATCTTTCTGTTTGCCCTGGCGATGTTTTCTACTTCTTTCAGGGGATAATTATTTACATCAATCACATTATCCAGAAATCTCACTGCTATAGTTATCGTTTTTGATAATCCATCCCAATCAAATTCCTTGTTATCCTTAACAAACTTGCTCAAGTTTATTGAACCGAGATTACAGGATTCATATGGAAGGAGCGGTTGTTCACCGCAGGGGTTTGTGCTCTCTATCTCGGTATTTAATATTGGATGTGCCATATTTATCTTATCAATGAAGATGATACCAGGTTCACCACTGAGCCAGGCATTTTTTACAATTTCATTGAATACATCCGGAGCAGATAATTTTCCTGTAATTCTCTTTGTGGATGGGTCTATCAGGTTATATTCTTCTCCTCTCTTAACTGCCTCCATAAATCCATCGGTCACCGCAACTGAGATATTGAAGTTTGTCAATTCCTTCTCATTCGCCTTGCACGAAATAAACTCAAGAATATCAGGGTGGTCAATCTTTAAAATACCCATATTTGCACCCCGCCTTGTCCCACCTTGTTTAATCGCTTCAGTAGCAGCATTAAAGACCTTCATAAATGATACAGGTCCACTGGCAACACCACCGGTTGTCCTTACCACACTATTTTTGGGTCTCAGTTTTGAGAAAGAAAAACCTGTTCCACCACCACTCTTATGGA
>Ga0078972_1004738_pt2 | contig 10778 bp, 10 predicted proteins | sample YelNatPaOPGAMG01_FD_67568 | JGI IMG/M metagenome (GOLD analysis project Ga0078972, IMG submission 67568) | Hot spring thermophilic microbial communities from Obsidian Pool, Yellowstone National Park, USA - OP-RAMG-01 (SPADES assembly) (version 2) | ecosystem: Environmental > Aquatic > Thermal...
GCGGCTCAGAATAATCTACATGCCATTAAGTGGGCGGAAACGAAGGTTGTAACAAAGATGATGGCTATCCCGGCGCCTAAGGAAATTCTGGATTCTATCAATACATCGATCCTCGCCCCTGGCACAAATGCGGTTACAGTTGGAACAAACACTATTAACCTTGTTGTCCCTGACGGGGCAGCCGGAAAAATTATGATGCTCGCCCCTCATACCTCTGTTGAACATACGGGGTTAATCTACAAAGTAGTACTGCCAATGTTTATCGCGCCTACAATGGGAATTGTCATCGGGTTCATTATTATGGCTATATTGCTCGTCATCTTCAGAAATGCCACCCCTAATTTTGTGAATAAAACATTTGGTAAAATGCAGTGGTTAAGCGCTGCTTGGATGAGTTTTGAGCATGGTCACAACGACGCGCAAAAGACAATGGGCATTATTACTCTTACTCTGTTTGCTGCCACACAGCAGAAAATTTTCGAAAACGTGCCGGCATCGCTGTCGTTTTTGAAAACGCCAACCTTCGAAATTGCCCTGTGGGTAAAGGTCATTTGCGCAACCGCTATTGCTGCAGGAACGGCAGGCGGTGGCTGGAGAATCATTAAAACAATGGGCAAACACGTATTCAAGATGATGCCGATTCACGGTTTCGCCGCGCAAACCACTGCCGCTACAGTCATCGGAATTGCCTCGGCAAGCGGAATTCCGCTTTCCACAACGCACGTCATTGCAGGTTCAATTATGGGTGTCGGGGCAACAAAAAGACTAAATGCCGTAAAATGGACTGTTGCTGAACAGATGCTCTGGGCATGGATTCTGACGTTACCCGCTTCTGGCGGTGTGGCATGGCTGTGTGTCACGGTTGCCCGTATGCTTAACCTTACATGACATATAACGGATGCCGCTTTTTATCCGGCAATCCCGCGGAAATAAGGATTGCCTTTGAATAAAAATAAATTGTTAATTTTTAAAACCTCTTCTCACTTGCAACCTGTCAATTAAAATCTTAATTTCATTGTATGGTCAGGAGATTATTAATATTTGTAATTTTTCTAACGCTTGCAGCGGGTTCAAAAACAGTTCGCGCGCAAACCACAGATGCGGCTTCGGCAATCGCATCAAGAGAGGAAGCCGAGGAACGCTATAGGCGGATGGCAAGCGCCATCGAAGATTTGCAAGCCGGACACGCTGCATTGCGGAAACGCGTTCTTGAACTGGAAGACACCGTTGCAAAACTGCGTGAAGAACTTTACCGCGCTACAAACAACGCAGTAACCAGGGCAGACCTCGCAGCGCTTGCGGATAAGATTGTGGAGCTCGATAAAAGCCGCGAGGCTGACAAAAAACTTATCCTCGACCAACTCGAGAAACTCGGCGCCTCACTAAAGAACATTAAAGTCCATACGCCGCCACCGCCGCCGAAAGAATCCGCTGTCCCGGAAAAGGGCTATGAATATGTTATTCAGCCGGGAGACACTCTCTCAAAAATTGTTAAGGCATACAACGATGCAGGAATAAAAGTTACATTAAAACAGGTGCAGGATGCCAACCCCGGTTTAAATCCGAACGCACTCAGAGTCGGCCAAAAAATATTTATTCCCGCCCCCGGCAAATAATTATATAATCACAACAGATTATTATTTACCTTAACCGGAGGCGACTATGCTGAAAAAAGGCATTTTAAACCCTGCAATAAACAGTCTGCTAAGCAGATTCAGACACACAAATACAATTGTGATTGCCGACCGCGGCTTTCCGTTCTGGAAGGAAGTCGAGACCATTGACATAACACTTGTTGACGATATCCCCACTGTTCTGCAAGTTCTGGCTGCAATAAAACCTCAGGTCGTAATTGGTAATGCATGGATGGCAGAGGAATTTTTAAAAGTTAATACGCCCGAGGTTGTCCAGATGTTCAGAAATGCGTTCAATGGGATTAATCTGCATTTTGAACCGCACATCGAATTCAAAAAACGTGTCCCTTCTGCAATAGGTCTTATCCGAACTGCCGATACAATCCAATATGCAAACATAATACTCGAATCTGCATAACCCCAAAACCACAACTACCTTAATAAACTGCAAAGATACCAATTAAATCAGACAGGACGGCATCAAATTTCCACCTCGGGAATCACTATTCGTTTCTTTTCAAAAACAACTTTATTTATGAAGCGGGATCGTTGGTTTTGCGTCAAAATGGATGAAAACAGGCGGTATGTGGAAGATGTATAAAATTACAAACAGGTTAACGTCCATTGGAAATGCAATTGTTGGGTTGATATTACTTTGGATTACCGGATTCTGCGCAGTGGGGCAAAATGCAGGAGATAATGCCGGTAAACCAGCGTTTTCATTCGGCTCTTTTACTTCGAACCTTCCTGTAGTGGTAATTGATACGCAAAAGAAACCTGTTGTTGATCGTAACATGATTCCATGTTCAGTTCGGGTCTTGCCGGCGAATAAAACAAACTTTGCCGGCGTAAACCCCTGCTTTGGTTCTGTCCGTGTCCACGGCGCAACCTCATCAGGATACCCGAAAAAATCATACAGAATATCGCTTACCAACGATACGCAATTTCTGGACTTGAGGAAAAATTCGCAATGGATTCTTAATGCGGCATTTATTGATCGTTCTCTGATGCGTCATAAGCTTGCATACGACCTTTTCATGAAAATGGGGACTCCCGAACGCCCGCGTTATGCCGCAGGCAGTCGTTTTGTCGAAGTCTTTCTTAATGATGAGTATATGGGCGTTTACCTGCTCATGGAAAAGGTAAACCGCAAGTTGTTTAATCTTATTAAGTTCGATACAAATAACTTCAGTCATTCATGCATCTACAAAGCGGTTGATCATGCGGCAAATTTTGACCAGACAGGGGCAAACGGATACGAACAACAGGAACCGGAACCAGAAATTTTCCAATACTGGAAACCATTGCAGGAATTGAACACATTTATTTCAACTTCCAAAAAAGAAGATTTTTTTAATCCGACAAATGGTATTGAATCGCAAATTGATATAGAAAACGCCATAGATTTTCATCTTCTTGTACTGCTGACGTCAAATAGTGACGGGATAACAAAGAACTATTTCCTTGCGCGTAACGGGCAAAAAGAACCGCCACAAAGGGAAAAATTCTTTTTTGCGCCATGGGATTATGACGGTTCATTTGGCAGAAACTGGGACGGAAACCGGTATCCCCACGATGCATGGTTATCTAACCGGCTTTTCGACAGGCTGAACGAATCAAAGGAATACAGGAAAAGGTTTGCCGCAAGATACAACGAATTGCGGAAAACCGTTTTCTCTGAGGAATCGCTTTTTGGGATGATAGACGAAAATGTCCGAACCCTTGGTGATGCAGTCAAAAGGAATGCCGAACGCTGGAAAAACGCTATCAATTATTATCCAGACCGAACAACATTTGACGAAGATATCTCATATATGAAAGAGTGGCTCCGGAAACGGTTAAAATGGCTGGATGATGAAATCAACCGGCGCGCTAATAACTAAACTTCTAAAACACCCCCCGAAAAATCCAGCATCAACACCCCGACATAATACGTATTTTGTTCAGGAGTTAGTGGTTGATATAACATCTCCGGTTCATAAAAATCTGATAGGGCGAGGTTCAGGTCGCCATGTTTCAAATGGCGGAAAAACAGACCCGGTTTGTCAGTAAAAAGCAGTTTAGCGCTTGTCTTATTAGGAGATGAACTCAGCAGGATGGAATCCAGTAGCGCCAGTTGATAGCAGGGAATATGTTGTCCGACTTTTCTAATTTATCAAGATACTGCGTGTCGATGGCGTTTCCGGAGATTTGTTCGTAAAGTCGTGTGAAGCGGATAATATGTTCAGTGAATCGCTTGCGCGCGTAGTCGGGGCTTGTTTTTGTGTAGATGATAAATGGCCAATCGCTTGCCTGAGCAAGAAGCAATTCGCGGGCAGCCTGTTTTAATGCCCGGTTAACGAGTTCATCTGCTCCTGCGTTGTATTGTTTTGCAAGGGCTGTCATCCGTGTGTGAGCTACGCGCAGGTGCGGCAACATCCATGCATTGCTCGGATTAACCCATAATTTTAGGTAACCGTCTTCGCCCCATGAAGATTCGCACGGAGTTATAGTTTGGTAGTCTTTATGGTCAAGCAGGTATTCAGTTGGCGTTGAGAGTTTACAAATCTGCTGCGGATCAAACACAATCTGCCTTACAACATAGTTCAGAAATTCCGGACCTTCGAACCACCAGTGTCCGAACAATTCAGCGTCATAAGGAGAAACAATCACTGGTGGTCGTTTCATTATATTATAAGCGGTCTGGATTTGCTGTATCCGCGATTCCACGAAATGCCGTGCATGTTCTGCGGCGGCTTCGAGGGCGGATTGTCTATCATAAACCTGTTTTTCAGCCGTTCCGCCTGTGATGCGGTAATATTTAATCCCCGTGAAACTGCGAAGTCCGTCACCGGGCAGATACGGTTTTATGTAATCGTATTCGAGGTCGTAGCCAATGTCGCGGTAAAATTCGCGGTATCTTGGGTCGCCGGGGTAGCCGACATGCCTGCTCCAGACTTGCTGTGCCGAAGATGAATCGCGCGCAAAAACAATAAGCCCCTCAGGTGTGCAGGCAGGGGCAAAAACCCCGAACGCAGGATTCGGGCTGCCGTTAAGCAAGCCGTGGGTTTCCACGACAAACCATTTGATGCCTGCTTCTTTCAGATATGGTTCCACAGCAGGCGAATATGCGCATTCCGGTAACCAGAATCCCACGGGGGGCTGCCCGAAATAGCGGCAATATTCATCCCTTGCAATGAGAATCTGAGCGCGCAGGCTTTCCGGACTTTTTTCAAGCAGCGGCAAAAGCGCATGCGTTGCAGCAGTGGTTATAATCTCGAGATTCCCGGATTTTTGAAACCTTGCAAATGCCCCAAGAATGTCACCTTCGCAGGAATCGTAAAGTCTTTTAATCTGTGTAAATCTTTCATAATAGAACCGGGCGAGTTTATTAAAATCCGGTTCGAGCATGGTGCGGTGGATTTCCTTTTGTGAAAGCTCAATCAAATTATCCAGATATCTGCGATAGCGAGTCTGCAAAAGCTCATCCCGGAGCATGAAACAGAGGGTTGGCGATAGAGATATTGTTAGCCGCCACGGCATTTTAAGGCTGTCCCAGCCTTCCATAACATGCAATAGCGGCAGGTAACACTCTGTTATGGCTTCATAAAGCCAGTTCTCTTCCAGAAAACGTTCGTGTTCAGGATGTCGGACAAACGGCAAATGCGCATGTAAAATCAGTAATAGATAACCTTCCATTTTTCCCTCATTCCCATTTCATCTATTCATAGATTTATAAAGTAACCTTTTTATTCACGGCGTTGCCAGGCATGTATCATTTTCCTCCTTGTTTTTGCGGCATTGGTGGCGACTGATGGGGACACTCGCCGGTCTTGCCAAGCACGCATGCCGTTTTACGGGCAAATTCAAGGTTAACCAGACGCGTGTCCTGTCCATCCCGGGATGTTGCCGAGGCAAGAAGTTTGTAAAAACCATCAGGCAAGGCGAACCGCAATGTAAATGTGCCATCCGGACGGAGTTTAATTTTTTCGCCTGCAATTTCAACAGTAGCATCCGGTTCTGTGGCGCCGTAGATGATAATTTCTGCCTGGATATTAAACCATAACTTTCTTTCTTCAGGTTGTTTTGCCCTTGATAGACTTGAAATACCGAATTCAAGCGAGGATGGTAGTCTGATGACCTGTATTTCCGGTTGTTGTTCGACGCGGGATACTTTTTCCACAGGTTTAGCAAGTTCCACTGAACCTTTCTGGGTAAACGGCAGAGACATTGCTGTAAGGATTGCCTGTTCCTCCGGCGTAGGAAGAACGAAGGATTCTGTTTGTCTGGTTTCGGGCTTAATCGGGACGGATGGTTTTTCCGGGATCGCGAACTGTGCGGCAGGTTGCTGTTGTTCAACGGTTAAAGGCTGTTCAGACCTTGCCGGAAAACCGCGATGTTCCTGTTTTTCCCCGGCAGGTACTGCTTGAACAGGAACCCTTAAAGAGACAGGTTGCGGGGTTTTAACAGGCGAAGAAACAGCCACATTAACAAAACCCCCGTTTTTGTCGTAATACCCGAGCACGATAACATAAGTTAGTCCCGGTTCATCAACCTTAATAAACCAGTCTCGAGAGTGCGGATATACATGGATTTCCTTTTTCGGCGCTCCTTCCGTGTTGTTAACATATACCCGCAGAACCATGTTTCCGTGGGCGGAGAGGCTGTTGTAGTGTTTGATTTGTTTCAGGGTTAAATCCCATGCTGCGTAAATCCAGTATGGGTCGCGCGGGGTAACAATAATCTCGCCTGTGCCGTATGCTTCAGGCAACTCAAAACTTTCCTCATCTGGTGTAAAGTGGTTTTTTACGGCGCCGGGACCAAGGGCATATTTCTTACTTATCCAATCAGGTTCGCGGGATTCAGGGGAATCGTCTTCGAAAAGTATCGGTGGTATCTCGACGCCTTCGAGTTCGGGTATTACATCCTTGACCAGTTTTTCATCGGTCTTACTGACAGCAGTTTCGGCGGTTTTTTCAGAAGGTTTGGTGGAAGGCGTTTGGGGCGATTGCGCCGTTTGATTAGATGTTAAACCAGACTCAGTTTTTTTGGGTTGGCTTGGAATATCCTGCTGTATTGTTTCGGCTGAAAGGATTTTTGCCCGCTTTCTTACACCTGAACGCGATGCCTTTTTCTTCGCTGTCTTTTTTGCGGCATTTTCATCCTGTTCTTTTGAAACAGATTTTTCTACGGGAATCTCCGCCCCGACAGTTTTTTTCTTTGCGGATTTTTTTACCATATTCTTTTTTGCCACAGATTTATTATCTTTATTCGCCCCGGATGAAATCTTTTTTTTCGCCTTCATATTAGCAGGTTTTCTGGTTGTTCATACATCCATCCCTAAATATAAACTAACATATATTTTAATCCAGACAATTTAACCGGACATAGGATTTTGGGATAATTTTTGCCTCTTACGGCAGAGAAACAGCAAATGCGATTGCTGGGAGATTTGCTCTATCTGGCTCGGATTGTTAAGACAAGACCAATCACAGCAAACACAATATTCGGTAGCCAACCAGCAAGCCACGGGGTAAGGTGTCCCCCCAGTCCTGCTGCCTCGCCGAATCTCTGCAACACAAAATAAGAAAAGGCAATGAATACGCTGCTTGCCATTCCGACATAAACATTGCGTCGCGAACCAATGGAGGCAAAAGGAAGCGCGATTAGAACAATTATCGGACACGTCCATGGAAATGCCAGACGCACATGAAATTTTGTGTTAAGCACATAATCATCCCGCTTTTCTGGATTCCATTGCCAGTATTCGATAATCTCGCGCAGAGAAAGCGAGACGCCACGCGCCTGTTTTGCCTCGGTAAGGCTGCCGATTTTTAATTCGCTTTTGAATAGCTCAGGTGATTCGTAAAACTCCGGAACATACAGAACATTAGTAAAGCCACGCCCCGGGATTGGGCTATTGGTCGGATAAACAAGCAACTGGACATTGTAAAAGACCCATGTGTTATTTGTCCGAATCCCACGCTCGGCGATGAGGTTAAAAATAGTTTTGTTTGTTGATACCCACTCCACGTGCGGTCTTTTCATTTCATAGGTATCCAGATTGTACTCTTCAATAAGCCATGTCCTGTTTGCTTTCTTGTTTTTAAAAGACAGAAATCGGACGATGTTTGCCTGATTCTGTTTTATTCGTACTCCGCGTAGAATTTCCTGAGCCCGTTCTGCTCCGTCCGGCATCCAGAATTCATTTAAACAGAACAAAAATGTTCCGCAAATAATGCTCACAAGAAAATACGGGACGCTAATCCGCCATAAACTCCAACCTGCGACGCGGATAGCCACAATCTCATTGTGGCGGGCGTGGTTGTTAAGCGCGTAAAGCATTGCAAGCAAAAGCGAAAGGGGCATCACCCGCGAGAGCAAATCCGGCATTGTGGCTATGAAATAGTTGACAATATCATAAAAATCCAATCCGGCTTTCTGGAACTCGTCGAACTCTGAAAACAACTGAAATGTTACCCAAAATACAAAAAACCCGCCAAGGCAGTAGCCGAAAGGCGTCAGAAACTCTCTCAAAAGATAGCGATCCAAAAGCCGCATTATCACAAAAGTTAAATAATAATCGCCTTAAAAGCAAGGAAAGGCGGATTCAAAACCTTTTTTAAAAGCCGGTTTCCTGTTTTACTGGTCAACTGAGTAAACGCCGGCGATAAATTTATACTTCATTTTTTCTGGATGGTGATTTAAGTTAAACTTTGTATGAATGACTTATTTAGTTTAAAAGATGAAATTGCGGTGGTAATTGGCGGCGGTGGTGTGCTTGCAGGCGCAATTGCCGAAGGGTTTGCCGAATTTGGCGCAAAAGTCGCCGTACTTGATGTCAAACCCGAAGCCGGTGAGGCGCGGGTTAAACAGATTGTCTCCAAAGGCGGTGTTGCAAAGTATTTCTTTGCCAACGCTATGGACAAGGAAAGCCTTGCCACTGCCCGTAAGCAGGTAGTCGAAAGTTTCGGCGAACCAACGATTCTCCTCAACGCCGCCGGTGGAAACGATCCGCGGACTACTGTTACTCCAGATAATCCGTTTGAAAATATTACCCTTGAAAACTGGAGGAAAAATTTTGAACTAAACCTTGTTGCCGGCGCGCTTTTACCGTGTCAGGTATTTGGTCCGGGAATGGTAAAACAGCGTAAAGGAAGCATAATTAACATTGCCAGCGTTTCAGCCCATATCCCGCTTTCGCGCGTTGTGGCATACTCGGCTGCAAAGGCTGCAGTGTTGAGTCTGACAAGATTTTTAGCAAGAGAATGGGCGCCGTATAATGTCCGGGTGAACTCCATTACGCCGGGCTTTTTCCCTGCCGAACAGAACCGTCAGCTGCTGTTTAACCCCGACGGCACCCCAACCGAGAGGACAAAACAAATCTGGGGACATACACCGATGGGGAGATTCGGCGAGGCGCATGAACTTGTCGGCGCTGCAGTCTTCCTTGCAAGCCCAAAGGCAAGCAGTTTTGTCACAGGCGCGGACATCCGAGTTGACGGCGGATTCCTTGCCCAGACAATTTAATCAAAATTAAAATCCAAAATTTAAATTAACCAAAATGCGGGGTCTGAATTTATGCCCCGCATTTTTATTTGATTCGTTTGAAGATAATTTCGTGCTGCATAAGTTGCGGGATATCACTTTGTTTTTCAAAGAAATTCAATCCTTCAACCTCAGGTATTGCAGCAACTAACCCGTAGTCGCTCTCATTAATTTTGTGGTATCTGAATTCCTTTCCATCGAAGAGTGAAACGGGGATGACCATTATGTAATCAGGCGTCAGTTTCGAGAGGTCTTCCGGCAAATTGCCTTTATCGAGTCTGTATCGTTCAATTGCGCAGGCAATGTTGCAGAGTTCCGCAGCTGTTTGCGACGCGCCAACTCTGTAAAGGGTCCTATCCATCGGGATTGCAAGAAATCCGGCTAAAACACTATAAGGCGACCTTTTAATTTTTACGGATAGTTTTTCAAAATATGCAGACATTGGCGAGCTCCGCCTGTCCCTAATAATGTTATCGAGGATTTGTTTTCTTTCTTCAATAAGATTACAATGAGTTACCGCATTTTGATAAAACCAGCCTTTCGGTATAAACCAGAAAGACGTAAAGATTTTAGAATTAGATGAATCGTCGCAGCAGGTTGTGCAGACAGGAGATGAGCCAATGTTTAAGTATTTATTAAAATATTCCCTGTCCTGAATTAACATCATTATCTCTGCGCCAAACGCCTGTTCTACTTCTAAACTGCGGCGCAAATCTTTTAATAAATTAATGCTGGATAAAATATTCTGAAACCCGGCAATCTGCTGTTTTGTCCATACACCTCTTGCCATACCTTCGCGGATGTTTTGCAGGGAAATATTCAGAACGCTTACCCGAACCAACTGAGATATAATAAAAGGTTCGTCCTTGAGTAATTCGGCAAGCCGAAGCCCGAGTCTGACATCTTCGAACGCCGCATCTCCTTTGTTTAACTCCATAAAACAAACAGCCCGCAACTGAATTGCCTCACATATTTTCTTGATATATGAGAGATGCGGCAAAAGTATTGCTGCTGGGTCTTTGCCATCATAATAAATCGGATATCTGAAAAATTCTCTCCGTTTTGATTCAGCAAGAATCTCGTCCAGATACGGATTAATTTCGCTCATTGCCTTTAGCACGCATTCGGCGTCATTAGAAACGGAACCGCAGTTTTTATAATTTATCTTTCTTAAAGTCTCAGCCACAGCCTTAATGTTGATGTAATTTGTAGCGAATATAGAAATTGGTATCTCGACGCCCTTTTTACTGTTTTCCCGGAGTTTATCGGTGAACTCATTGGATTCGGACTCAAACTTTGTCAATTCGTTGACTGCATTTGTATTGTCTTTTTTGTCTTTGCCATATACATCGGCAACAACTTTAAAAATGCCACTCATTGCGAGGTTCTTATCGTCCGGGACAGGGGGCGGAAAGTAATGTTTAATATCAAGCACAACGTCCTTGTGTTCGTTTTTCCATCTTTCGAATGCCAATCTGCCCCGAACGTTCTCTACAATTTGGAAGGTTATAAAAAGCAAGATGAGAACGCTGAGAATAATGACAACCGCATTTAAGATTTTCTTAAATGGTATGCCTAAACTGAAATTAATCTTTTTCTTCCAGATACTTTCATTAT
>Ga0078972_1016696_pt1 | contig 10778 bp, 13 predicted proteins | sample YelNatPaOPGAMG01_FD_67568 | JGI IMG/M metagenome (GOLD analysis project Ga0078972, IMG submission 67568) | Hot spring thermophilic microbial communities from Obsidian Pool, Yellowstone National Park, USA - OP-RAMG-01 (SPADES assembly) (version 2) | ecosystem: Environmental > Aquatic > Thermal...
TATGGAAAATAAAATTCATAAATTTCTTTTCTTATTGTTGATGTTCTCGGTGTTTAGTGGTTTTGGTAGTGATACTTTTGATGTTTCTCGGCTAATGATAATCGTAACTGGACTATTTCTTTTATTTCAAAGGAAAAAAGAAGTGGTTGATACATTTTAATTTATAACGATTGTATTATGTCTCTGATCATTAACCGCTGACTTTTCAACGAATGATAGCGCTTATGCCGGGAATTAAAGTAAATTATCTTGTTGTGGGCGATTTATTATAATTTGCAGAATGGCTGATAAGGATTTTGGGATATATATTTTCGGACAATTATTAATCATGGTATAAAATGATTTGCATTATCTCACGTACCGAAGGGCAAGGGCATGGTGCGGAAATAGTTTTGGAGGAACTTCTTAGAGCTTGGACTTATCCAAAGACAAAGTTGTTAATTGTTTCGCCTCCTAACTCAAGAATTTTAAAAGTTGCTGAAGAATTGGGATATGAGAATATACCATTGATAATTAAGAAAGAAAAAATATTAATTAATATTATCTATATTCTGAAATTAAAACCCTATTTAAAAAAAATTAAACTCATTCATGCATGGCAAGCAAAATCTTATGAAATCGGTTATTTCCTTTCTAAACTTCTAAATGTTCCTTTATATGTTACATTGCATGATCACCCACTTTCTAACATTTATGTATGGAAAAAACAAAAAATTATTAGATTTGTAGCTAATAGAAGTCAAAAGGTGGTTTGTGTAAGTAATGCTGTTAAAGTAGAATGCCAAAATGCCGGATATAGAAACAACCTTATAGTTATAAATAACGGTCTTAAAAACAGTCTTAAAAACAGTATAATAAAAAAAAATAATTATACACGAATAAGAATAGGCTTTTTGGGTATGTATGCAGTATCGAAAGGGTTCGATATAGTAGCTAATTATATTGAAGATTTATCAACCGCTGAAAACCTTGAATGGCATTTATATGGAACTATTCATAAAAATTATTTGGATGTATCTGAGATGTTAAAAAATAAATACTTTGGGAAGGTTTTTTTTCATGGGGACAAACATTCTTCTCAGATTTTCTCTAATATAGATTTATTACTTCATTGTTCTGTTTCTTTTGACTCTTATCCAACAGTATTGCTGGAGGCAGCGAGGGCAGGTATACCGGTTATAGCCTCAAATTTAGGGGGTGCCAGTGAAATAGTATTACATAATATTACTGGGTACTTATTTAACCCGAAAAATCCGGAAATAGCAAAGGAATATATTAAAAAACTCTTAGAATCTGCCAAATTACGTGATGAAATGGGCACTAATGCTAAGAAGCACTTTGAAAGTGATCTTACTGTTGAAATGATGGTTCGTAAGTATCATGAACTTTGGGTAAGTAATGATTAATATTCCGGTCTTAATTGTTCTGCTTATAATAACAATCCTTACTTTACACAAACCAAAGAGCTTTCTTTTTTTTGTAATAGTAACTTTTTTTGCCGGAATAAGAATTGGAGCACAATTAACTGCCTTTGAAGTGCTTACACCAATATTAGTAATTTATATTCTTTTATTAAAATTTAACTATAAAGAGTATAGAGCACCAAAGGTTTACAAAAAGGTTTACGTATGGCTTCTATTATTTGTCGTTTTGCTCACAATGTTCTATCGTGGAATAGGTTTTCAAGCATTAGGTAGCGAAAAAATCGGGGGTATCTTTTATGTAAGAATTATAGACTCTTTGTTTTTATTGATAGTTTTTTCAGATACGCAGATCAAAGGGGTAAATTGGAAAGCATTAGTTATCTGTTTTTTATGCATGGCAATTGTGCCTTTTTTTAGTGATGTTCTTTATTTCTTTAGCAGAGGATTGATTGACTTTTCAAACATTTTTCAAGGTGCTACTACTATAACGCAAAATCTGCAAAACTTTGATGAAGGTCAAAATTTATTTAGGATCCAATCTGGTGCCACTGCCGGTATAAATTTATTATTTATAAATTTTTTAGTAACACAAAAAAATAAAAAAGTTATTGAATTAAATAATTGGTTCATTTTCTTAATTATCCTTTCAATTATTTTAGTTGGAATATCGGGTCACAGATTAGCCTTCATAGAATTGATTATTTTAATTTTTCTTTTTTATTACCTAGATTATAGAACTAGGCTTAAGCTAAGATTTATTCTAAAACTTTCCATCTTTTCAATCATAACCATTTTTGTAATTGCATTTTTTAGCAGCGAATTACCTGAATCCTTTGCCAGAATAATTTCATTTATACCCTTTGTAAAAACTAAAGCTGGAATAGAAGCGGACGCAACTGGCAGCGTCGATTTTCGCCTAATTATGTGGGCAATGTCCCTTACTGAAATTCCAAAATATTTAATAATTGGGAAGGGACTAGCTGTCAAGCCTATCCAATCAATTATGACTAATTCCGGTTATTATTCATCCCTAGAATGGTTCTTCGATATGGGCGCTTTACACAATGGTCCATTAGGTATGTTACTAAATTTTGGCGTGGCTGGTTTCATTTTTGGCATTGCTGTTTTTGTCCACTACTTGAAAAAAAGTATTAATTTAACTAAAAAACTAGCTGGTACAGGTCATTACCTGGTGGCTAAAGTATTAATTATAAATGCTGCGATAAATGTTATTGTATTTATTCTCTTTTATGGTGATATGCAAACAAATTTTCCAGATGTAATTTTTTCTTTAGCATTTATAGCTTTATTTTTAAATTCTGTTTTAAATGAAAATAATATTTGATACCTCTATTTTAAATTATACAAATGCAGATGTAGCAAGGTATATAAAGGAAATTATCGAGTCTTTTTATTAGTTGGGATTTTATGATATTAAGGAAGCCACTAATAAGAAACACAAAAATAATTTTTACAGCAGAGTAGCTGTTGGCGGAATGGTTACGTGGGCAGCTCCTTGCAGAATCTTGAAGTAACAAAAACACATTTCATGACGCATTTTTCAAATGACAATCATCGAGGAACTTCTGTCACGTTATTCGGAATCAATTTTCAAAACACTGAAATATCGTTCCGATTTTTTCCGGAATGTTTTGGTTGTATAGAGTATGCTAGAAGCTTTTACAGAGATTTTTTTAACTGGTACAAATAAGATCATAAGCATTCAAGTATTGCATGGGAATACACGTAGATGTCTATTACGGCAGAGCGTAAGCCGGCTCAAAAGACAGGGCATTTGGGTTGAAGTTAATAAGAAATATCCGGAAATATTTGTAAACGAACCTTCGATAGTTAAAAAAACTGGTAATCAGGTTTGGGCAAATAAACCAACTGAATAGGTTGATTTATTTCTAAATAATGCAGCTTAAATAAATAAAATATTTGACTCATTTCTATATAAAAGGATAAGTATGTTTTTCAATAATAGTGATCGAGATTGGGGAAAATTTGGTAAATTTAATCCATATTATGGAGTAATAAGTCAAGAAAAATTTGATCACAAGAATCTAACTGATGAAAGCATCAAAGAATTCTTTAATAGTGGTAAGAAACATGTGGAATTTATTCTAGACAGTATCAAAATATCTACTGGTACTTTATTAAAATTTAATTCTGCATTGGATTTTGGTTGTGGCGTTGGGAGAATAACATTTCCTTTATCCGAATATTTTGATACGACTGTAGGAGTAGATGTTTCTGATGCGATGCTTAATGAAGCCAAAGCAAATAGCTTAAAATACAGAATTAAAAATATTAACTTCTTTAAAACAAAGGATTTCTTTTTGTCAAATGATAAGAAATATGATCTAATTCATTCATTCATTGTCTTTCAGCATATTCCAAGTAGTAAGGGGATGAAATTATTTATTTTATTATTAGATTTATTAGAAGTTAATGGAGTTGCAGTAATCCATTTTGTATATGCATCTAATTGTTCAAAAGTGGATAGGTTGAAGTCATTTATTCGAAAAAATATACCAATGGGTAATATTTTGTCAAATATAATAAACGGGAGGAAAATATTTGATCCATTGATGCAAATGAATAAATATAATTTAAACAAGATATACAGAATAATACAGAATCGTGGCTTTAGAATAGGATACCATTCATTTACCGATCATGGTGGGGAGTTGGGTATAATATTATTTATTGTTAATGATAAATTAGGTGCTATAAGTGAAGGTAATGATTAATTCTTCTTCATTATACTTAAAAAAAGGAATAGTAAATACATATATTAGAGAATTAATAAATTCATTGAACAAAATCGATAACGATGCTGAGTTTTTAACGACTTTGTATTCAAGCATATTTTCGCAAAGCAATATTTTTTTTAAGAAAAACAGAAACAATTATTAGAGTAATATTTTGGACACAAAAAAAGTATTGCCGAGGTTAGTTTTACAGCTTAAAACTGATAATTGCATTCACCTGCTTTTTAAGACCTATAAAAAATAATAAACCTAATGTTGTAATGATTCATGATAAATGTGTAATTCGAAATCCGTAATTCTTTAAAACCTGGCCCAAAATTACGACCGAAGTGTTTTTAAAAGAAATTCTTAAAAATGCGAAAATAGTTTTAGATAATTCCCATTTCACTAAGTCAGAAATTCTAGGATGTTATCCTTTTCTTGATGAACGTAAGATCAAAGTAACCTATTTAGCTTCTAAATAGTTTGCCCCAATAAATTCAGATGAAGTTTTTAGTGCAAAAATAAAATTCAATTTATCAAAACCTATAATATTATAGGCTTCAACTATCGAGCCTATGAAGAATTATAGAAATGTTCTAAAATCCTTTTCCGGAATTAAGTCTAAGGTTGATCATGAATTGATATTTGTTGGTGAATCCGAACTAGCGGTCAAACCTATCTATTCAATTATGAATAAATCCGGTTTTTATCCATCTTTAGAATGGTTTTTCGATATGGGGGCATTACATAATAGACCATTAGGTATGTTGCTAAATTTTGGCGTTGCTGGTTTTATTTTTGGCATTGCTGTTTTTATCCACTACTTGAAGAAAAGTTTTAATTTAATTAAAAGACTAGCTGGCACGGGTCACTACCTGGTGGCTAAAGTATTAATCATAAATGCTGCAATAAATGTGATTGTTTTTATTTTCTTTTATGGCGACATGCAAACAAATTTCCCGGATGTAATATTTTCTTTGGCATTTTCAGCTTTGTTTCTAAATTCGGTTTTATATGAAAATAGTATTTGATACTTCTATTCTAAATTATACGAATGCTGGTGTAGCGAGGTATATAAAAGAAATTATCCAGGCTTTTTATAACTTGGGATTTTATGATATTAAGAGAGCAACGAATAAAAAACATATAAGTAATAATCGTAATATTCAGAGGATCTTTAATTTTATCGATCAGACATTTTGGTACCGTAAAGGATTAAGCAAATATGTTGAAGAAGTTGAATGTGATTTATTACATTGTCCGAGTTTTGCTTCACCATCTAATATCAAAAAACCTATGGTAATTACAATACATGATGTTTACTTTCTAAGAAATCCCAAAGCATTTCATATTTACCATTATCCTTTATCAAAATATTATCTAAATAACTCAATTAATAAAGCAGAAAAAATAATATGTGTATCAAATTTTACAAAAAATGAATTGTTGTCTTTTTACCCCAATGTGGAGGAAAAGATTCATGTAATTTATGAGGGTACTTCAATAAAGAATCATTTTTCTAATGACAAAAATTACTCAGAATACAATTTCCCATTTATTCTTTCAGTAGCAACGCTTGAGCCGCGTAAAAATTTAATTAATGTAATTAAAGCATTTTCTTTAATTAAGGATAAAATTGATCATAAGTTGATTTTGGTTGGTGGATATGGGTGGAAGAATAAAGCAATATATTCATTAGTGAAAAATTTGGCATTGGAAGATCGTGTATTATTTACAGGCTTCGTAACCGATGATAAATTGGCTTGGCTATATCAGAATACTAAACTTTTTGTATACATCCCTTTTTATGAAGGTTTTGGATTGCCTGTAGTTGAAGCTTTGAGTATGGGGTGCAAATGTATAACTTCAGATATAGGTGCTTTAAATGAAATTTCTAATAATTATTCTGAGCGTGTAAATCCTTATGATGTTGAAATGATATCAGAACAAATATTACATTCTTTAAACGATAATAAAAAAAATAATTATGATAAAATAAAACAATGGATGACTCAGTTTACATGGGAAAATGCAGCAAGGGAAACATACAAAATATATGAAGAAATTGTTTTATAATTTATAATTTTAAGGAGCTCCATTATGTTGGGTACATTTAAATGTTTTATTTACCATCCGGTTTTTAGTATTCTTTTTATTCTTCTGCTGTCCTTTTTTAACATAAAAACTCATGGATTATTAACCTTATTAATATATGGGCATGCGTGGTACTATCACGAAAAAAAGATTGGTTATAATAAATAAATTTTATCATTATCAAAGAAATATAAGATTATGAATTCATTAAAGTATTTTTTCTTTCATCCGCAGTTTAAAAAGTTTCCCTTTAGGACTGTTTTACGACTTATAATATGGCAATTATATTTTAAACTTTTTAATAAAAAAGCAATTGTTAATTTTTGGAGCAACCTTAAAATCGAACTTGAACCAATGAAGCGACGGGGTATTACCGGTTTGATATATATCTTTAGAAACTTTGAAGAAGAGTCTAAGTATATGCTGGATTATATAAAAGAGGGAATGAATGTCTTAGATATTGGTGCAAATATTGGGTATTATTCTTTGATTTTCTCAAAACTTGTAGGGGCAAAAGGGCGGGTCTTCTCGGTTGAACCAACTAAATCGACTTATGAAAAACTGTTAAGAAATATTCAGCTTAATAAGTGCAATAATATTGAGCCCTTAAACTTTGCTCTCTCAAATAAAAAGGAAATCAGACAATTTTACCATGCTGAAGATCATGGCCGAAATGCGTTTGCGCCTGAATTTAAGGACTCCAAATTTGAGTATGTTGAATGCAAAGTTTTAGATGATTTTATCGATGAAAATAACTTACAAGTTGACTTCATAAAAATTGATGTAGAAGGAGCAGAAAAATTAGTTTTTGAAGGAGGAAGAAAATTTTTATCACGATTTACTGGGATGATTTTTTGTGAAATTAACAAATATAAGATGGGGTTAATGGGTTATAAATCTGAGGAATTAGTTAGTTTGCTAAAAGATGAATTTAAATTTAATTTCTATGTTTACGAACCCCAAAAACAGGAGTTAATAGTTTTAAACGATCCAAATTCATTTGATGGAAACGTTTATTTAACAAAAAAAATATTTAACAATTAAATTAAGCGATATTGAAGATTTTAATGTCAACTTTTGCGTGTCATCCATCTATGGGTTCAGAAGCTGGTGTAGGTTGGGCATGGTTAAAAGAAATGAGTAAATATAATAATGTATGGGCTTTGGTTTGGGATGGGCAAGGACAAATTGATGCTCTGAAAAAAGCTATTGAAATTGATAAAATAAAAAGCGTAACGATTGTGCCTATCTATGTACCGGATTTATTACATGAACATTTCCGTAAATTTGCTTATGCTCTTTGGAATATAAAAGCTTTGATGGTTGCCAAAAAACTACATAAGAAAATAAATTTTGATATAATTCATAAAACAACTATTGCAGCATGGTGGGATGTAGGTTATCTTTACAAATTGAATATCCCTTACATTTGGGGTCCAATTTCAGGTGCACAACGTATTCCATTATCCATGTTTGGTTTTATTAGTATTAAAGAACGAGTCAAAGAAATAATACGTAGCATTTTATTAGAAATTGGTTGGAATTTTCGTTCTAATTTTCGTAAAGCTGCACGTTCTGCAAATTATGTTTTTGCTGCTAATCCGGAAACAGAAAATAAATTAAAAGCTTTTTTGAGGAAAGTAAAAGTAGTTGCCTTAAATGAGGTTGGATCATTCAAATGCAGCAACAAAATAGAAACAGAACATGAAACGGTTGAATTACTTTGGTGTGGAAATTCAGAATACAGGAAGAATTTTGGTTTGTGTGTTGAAGCGCTAAGAAATGTTTCTACCAAAATACCATGGCACTTGACGGTTGTTGGAGGGGGCGCACGTTTAGAGGCATATAAAAATTATGTCCAGCATCTTGGCATTGCAAGCAAAATTTCTTTTGTTGGCAAGATACCTTATAACGAAATGGGTGATTTATATTCAAAAGCTGATATTTTTTTGTTTACAAGCCTACGCGAGGCAACTGGTACGGTATTAATTGAAGCCATGAGTTACGGCGTTGTGCCGATATCTCTTGAAATTCATGGAGCCAGAATCGTAATTGATAAGCAATGTGGAATGTTAATACCAGCTCAAGACAAAGATGAAACCATACAAAAATATACAGAAGCAATCAAATTTTTAATTGAAAACAAGGAAGTTAGAAATGAAATGGCAAGGAATGCAATAAAAAGAATAGAAGAAAATTTTCTTTGGGACAAAAGGGGCATTTTGATGCATTCATTTTACCAAAAAGTGTTAAACTGTCAATGAAAAGTCTGTTAGTCTTTGAACCATGGAACTTAGGCGATTTAGTTATAGCTGCTAATTTTGCAAGATATATAAATGATAAATTTGATATTAGCATCTCATTTATCTGCAAACCACAATGGGCGGAATGGTTAAGTTCTCAAAATTTTGTTGAAACTGTTTTTACCTTTGAGGCTCCATGGACAAGAATTAGGGGTAAATATAATCCCTTAAATTATAACCCTAAACAAATTTACAAATTAAGTAGATTTATCAAGTATACAAATATAGATTTAGTTTGGGATGTAAGAGGCGATGTTAGACAAGGACTATTTCTAAAAACTATTACTACAAAAAAGGTTTATTCTCCTAAATACCCGAAAAATATTAATGTTTATAATCGCTTATCATATTTTTTAAAAGATAATTTTGGTCATGCCGAAATAGAAATTAATAAGAAATCGAAATTAGATAAAATTTGTAACATAACAGTCATATCACTGTTTATTGATTCATACTGGCCGAATAGACAACTTCCATACCAAAAATCAGTCGATTTAATCATGAATCTCTTATCCAATGGTTATTTTGTAAAGTTAATTGTACCTCCCAATAAAGATTACGATCTGGCAAAGGAATTAGAAAAAAAATTTCCCAATAGTTTTTATTTATTAAAAGACAGTGTGGTTAATATCGCTGAAGAAATAAAAAAATCAGATATAATGATTTCAACTGATTCCGGATGGATGCATATGGCATATTACTATAATATTCCATGTATTGCAATGTTTGGTTTCGATAATCATAATGAATGGGCGCCACCAGGAACGAAGATTATCCTAGCTGCTAATTATTTACCAAAGGGAGAAAGGTATAAACTTAAATATCTAAATATTTCTCCACTTGAAACTATTAATATTTCAGCAGTACTAAAAGAGATACAAGAAGCACAACAAGAAAATGGTTTATTATAAATTATAGTTTAATAATATTTTTTCGCGGTACCCCTATATCTAATTTTTAAATTGTTATGTATAATAAGTATTCAGAAATTCTTGGCGTAAAAATATCTAATGTAAGTAGCTACCGTGTTGTTTACGAAACATTAAAATCTTATTTAGTCTTTAAGCCTACATATATTACGGTTAATAATGTTCATACGGTTATTGAATCTGCACGAAATAAGAATTATAGAGAAATAATCAATAACTCAGTTTTGTCCTTACCTGATGGTAAACCACTTTCAATAGTTGCAAAGTTAAAAGGTGTAAAAAATATAAGCAGAATATTTGGTCCAACTTTCTTTGAAAAGACTTTAGATTGGGGGCAAATAGATGGGATAAAACATTACTTCTTTGGTTCATCAGAAGAGACTTTAGAAAAAATGAATAATGTAGTAAAGAATAGATTTCCTTCGGCCATAATCGCTGGTAGTTTTTCTCCACCATACAGAGAATTTTCTTCAATAGAAAACGAATTAATTTTGAAGCGAATGAATGAAAGTAAAGCCGATATTTTCTGGATAGGGCTTGGCGCCCCAAAACAAGAAGTATGGATGTATGAGAATTATAAAAAATTAGATCATGGAGTAATGATTGGCATTGGTGCTGGATTCGACTATTTAGCTGGCAATACAAAGCACGCACCTGAATGGATGAAGAATGCTTCACTTGAATGGCTGTACAGGCTAATACAAGAGCCGCGAAGATTATGGAAAAGATATTTGGTTACTAATTCGTTATTTATCTGGTACATACTTTTAGATTTTATTGGCTTAAAAAAGTTTGACTAAGAAAAACTCGGCTGGGCACCATCTTTACCGCTGGAAGTTGGACTTGAGAGGAAGTATGGGTGGATTAGTGAACAAGTAGGGAAACAGTAAGGAATAGTGAGTAGGGAGAGATCAGAAGTCAGAGGTCAGCAGGAAGTTGTGAAGGTTGGAAGCAGAGGGCATGGCGCAAAGAGCAGAGGTTCGGAAAACGGGAAAACAGAAGGCAGCGGGGAGCAGGAGAGTGAGCGAATTGGGGCAAAAGAGAATTAGAGAAAGTGAGACTAAGGGAGCAAGATTGAGAATTTGGAGACAAAGGGACTGAGGGAATTGGAGAAAGGGAGATTAAGGGACAATGAGACTAAGAGACTAAGGGAGAATGAGACTAAGGGACTAAGATGAAGATTAGAACACATAATGAATTGGAGGTTTACCCCGTGAAATATTTTGAATTATGATAAGTGCTTTATTCATAATATTAAATAGTTGTTGG
>Ga0078972_1016697_pt1 | contig 10778 bp, 10 predicted proteins | sample YelNatPaOPGAMG01_FD_67568 | JGI IMG/M metagenome (GOLD analysis project Ga0078972, IMG submission 67568) | Hot spring thermophilic microbial communities from Obsidian Pool, Yellowstone National Park, USA - OP-RAMG-01 (SPADES assembly) (version 2) | ecosystem: Environmental > Aquatic > Thermal...
AGCTGCTTATAATCAATCTTGCCTGTCAGCAGGCGGGTATGGTGTCCATGTTTCATACTTTTGCCACTCCAAGTTGCTAATGTCCAGTTTTAAAAGCTCTAGTATAACCTTAATATATTCAGAGTATCCATAGCTTAAAAACTGTATAGTATGTCTTGGACACCGCACAACTTAATATTGACAATAGCAACAATAGCCACTACAATGCCCTTGAGTGGGAAGGGTGACTAGAAGCAATTGGATTTTGTGTGCTGTGCTGGTATTATTCTTACCTGCCGCTGCCTGTATCACTATTGTGAGCCCGGCACCAACAGCAACACCGCCAACACCGCCAAGTCCTCCAGTTATCCATTCCTTCGAAGCGGAGCCAGCAGTAGTCTTTGCCGGAGAGCAAGCGACTTTGACATGGCAGGTGTCCGGGGCTACCAGCGTTACAATAGAGCCTGATATCGGGGAGGTGGACTCCTCGGGTTCTGTAATACTATCACCAGCCAGCACCACCACCTACACACTCACAGCAAGCAATGAGGCAGGGAGAGTGACCGCTTCAGCTAAAATAACGGTTGCCAGAGTCCATCGCGAGCCTGACCTGGTAGTCACCGATATCTGGCTTAGCGGGGCGGTGGTCAATTATAAAATAAAGAACCAGGGCAATGCTGACGCCGACCCTAGCTGGACATGCTTGTATGTTAACAAATCAAAGGAAGCCAGGGCTTTTGTAGATAGACTGAGAGCAGGCGAAGAAAAACACGAAACATTTTCCAACTACGATTGGAGATTCCCTGGCGCTCCCGACTTCGTCACCTCGTCAGGCCCAACCGGCACCATCAACCGCTTTGAAGTCAAAGTCTGCGCCGACGTCGATGGAGCAGTAGAGGAAAGCAACGAGAACAATAACTGTCTGATGACAATCTGGGGGGAGAAGTTTACCTACGATTTTGTAAAAAACGCACATTTAGCCAAATGGCGCAGCAGCGCTGGGGACTTGAAATGGCCTATGGTCGCCACCACCAAGGGTGGCGCCTATCTACTCTATAATACACTGGTGATGTGCCCCGAAGCAGTAAGCAACGGCTGGATCATGGGTAGATTTGCCGCGTACTACGTTAAAGAATTCGGACAGGAGACCACCAGCCGCGAGATCGAAGTGCCAGACTATACCAAGTTTGTCGCCAAGGTCGGTTTCAAATCAGGCGATGTCTCCAGCGATGGGGTCAGAGTTGCCCTCGGTTACTTGGATGCCGCGGGCAGCCTGGTGCTCTTCCCCAAAATGGACGTTTACAGCGATGGTATCACCCGTACTTATGAAATCGACTTGAGCGAACTGGCAGGCACCAAGACAGAATTTGTCCTCTGGGTCGAAGCCAAAGGGTCACCAGAAGGCGACTGCGTCCAGTGGATAGAGCCCAAGATAATCCAGCAACCATGACCTGCCACTGTCCTTGACAGCGCTGACAGCAAAACTTACACTTGTCATCAATATTCGAGGAAAGGACATATGATCTGCCCTGTTTGCCGTAAGGATATGGTAGTGGTGGAATATAAGGGTATCGAGCTCGACTACTGCACCAAATGTCATGGGGTATGGTTCGACCCCAACGAACTGCAGCTCCTGCTGAAGTCGCTAGAAATTGAGTGGCAGAAATCACCGCTGGACAGTCTCTTAGAAATGCCCCAGCCCCTCCTTCAGGAAAAGAAACGTCGCTGTCCTATCTGCCGCGTGAAGATGCGAAAAGTAGTCCTCACCGAGCAGCCCCTGATAATTATCGATGCCTGTCAGCGTGGCGATGGACTATGGTTTGATAGCGGTGAGCTGACGAGACTGCTAAACCAACTGCTACCCGCGCCACAAGCTAAAGTCCCAACACAGCAGGTGATTGACTTCTTGCGCGAAGTTTTCCAGGACACACAGCCTATAACTGGAATGTAAATGTAAATGACGGAGGTTTAAATGATAGCAGTATATATAATCTTGGGCATAATCGCCATCTTGCTTATCATCTTCGTCTCTGTGTACAACGGTCTTGTCCGCCTGCGCAACCAGGTGAAAAACGCCTGGGCACAGATAGATGTGCAGCTCAAACGGCGCCACGACCTCATCCCCAACCTTGTGGAGACGGTCAAAGGCTACATGAAGTTTGAAAGGGAGACACTGGAAGCAGTCACCAGGGCCCGTAATATAGCGCAGCAGCTACCTCCCACTGCCGGCGCCGGCGAGCGCGCCAAGGTTGAAGGTGAACTGAGTTCCGCCTTGGCCAGACTGCTCGCCGTGGTGGAGAGATATCCCGACCTCAAGGCAAATCAGAACTTCCTTGCCCTTCAGGAGGAGTTGACTTCAACCGAAAATAAAATCAGTTTCGCCCGTCAGTTCTATAACGATTCGGTGATGAAATACAACAACCAGACACAGATGGTCCCCTCCAACATCGTCGCCGCCATGACCGGCTTCAAGCCCGGCGAGTTCTTTGAGGTCACCGTGGCGGGGGAGAGAGAAGCGCCTAAGGTCAGCTTTTCCTGATACCGTAAGCTATGTGGGAACAGATCAGGTCTAACCAGACCAGAACTATAGTGCTGGTAGCCACCCTGGGGCTGGTCTTCCTCCTGCTCGGCTACTTTCTCGGCATGGTGTTCTTCGGTGATGCTATCACGGGGCTCGCAATCGCCATCGTGGTATGGGCGGTAATGAACCTGATTGCTTATTTCCAGGGGGACAACATCCTCCTCGCCGTTTCCGGCGCTAGAAAAATCAGCCCCGATGACCACAAGCGTCTGTATAACGTGGTCGAGGAGATGAAAATCGCTTCCGGGCTGGAAAAAATGCCCGATATTTATATTATCGACGACCCGGCGATGAACGCCTTCGCCACCGGGCGTGACCCGAACAAAGCTGCCATAGCCGTCACCTCGGGACTGCTACAAAAACTGAACCGCGATGAACTCCAGGGTGTTGTGGGACATGAGATAGCCCATATTAAGAACCGCGATGTGCTGCTGATGGCGATGTGCAGCGTGCTCCTGGGCACCATTGTCATGCTCGCCTGGTACGGTTCTCGCTTTCTGTTTTATAGCGGCATGGGCAGGACAAGGCGGACCACGTCCACAGGGCGCGGTGGGGGAGGTGCACAGCTAATAATCATGCTCGTAGCTCTGGTGCTGATGATACTGGCACCGATCGCTGCCCAGCTCATCTATTTCGCCATCTCCCGCCGCCGTGAGTACCTGGCAGATGCTTCCTCCGCCCTTTATACCAGGTACCCGGAGGGTCTGGCTTCAGCACTGGAAAAGATAGCGCTCTCGACCGAAGAGTTAAAGACAGCTAACCGGGCTACTGCCCCGATGTTTATCGTCAACCCTTTTAACAGGAAAATGAATGAACTCACCAGCACCCACCCGCCCATAGCCGAAAGGGTCCGCATCCTGCGCTCCATGGCTGGTGCTTCATTCGCCGATTATGACCGCGCTTACCGCGAAGTAAAATATGACCCTAAAGGAATCATACGCGGGGCTACCGCCGCTGGCGCGGTACCCATACGCGCCCCCGGCACTGAGAAGATGGACGAAATTCAGCAGGCGAGAGAGACCTCAGATGTCATGTGGCGGCTCAGCAATTACACTACGCTCACCTGCGCTTGTGGCACCAGACTAAAACTGCCACCTTCGTTCAGCAGCTCACAGGTGAGGTGTCCCCACTGCGGTAGACTGAACTCCGTCTGATCGGCTATTACCAACTCGCTACTCATCACCCTGAAATTAGACTTACTCAGCTCCGTGCAATATAATTTGATAAACATGATCCATTTTGTACTAGCTATGGAGGTAACATGAGCACCGAGGACGCAGACAGTAACAAAAAGAAGGTCGAAGCTGAAATTCGGCAGATGGAAATCGACGATGTCAGTGCGGTGTACCATCTGGGGGAAAAGCTGTTTACCAGCGATGAGTTTCCCATTCTCTACCGCACCTGGGATGCCTTCGAGGTCACCGACCATTTCACCTCCGACCCGGAGTACTGCCTGGTCGCTGAGACCGAAGATGATAAGAAGATAGTAGGCTTCATCCTTGCCACCACTATCGAAAAAGAGGGTACTGCATGGAAAAAGTACGGCTATGTAAGCTGGATAGGTGTGGACGAGGACCATCGCCGCACCAACCTGGGCTACCGTCTCTACCGCCGTCTGGAGGAAAAGCTGCGCAAGAATGGTGTGAGAATGATAATCGCCGATACCGATGCCGATAACGAGGTCGCCATCGCCTTCTTCAAAGCTATTGGCTTTTCCGTGAGCAGCCAGCACACCTGGCTGGCAAAAACATTGCGTCGTGGCAGGGGCAAAAAGCAGAACAGAGATTGAGACCGGGTCAATGGCGAGAAATAGACTGGACATCGATACCCAGAGGCTCAAGCACCTCCTCTGCTCCCTCATCGACATCTACAGCCCTTCAGGGAAAGAGCAGGAGGTCTCCGATTATGTGGAGCAATATTTGAAGAGCTACAGAGTGCCCGTGAAAAGGCAGCCGGTTGACGATACCCGGTACAACCTGGTGGTTTTCCCTGAAGGAAAAGAGGAGGCAGAGGTCTGCTTTGTCGGTCATCTGGACACTGTCACCGCGCATGACCTTGAGGACTTCGGTGCCTCAGAGGAAAATGGCACTATCTTCGGCTTAGGAAGCGCCGATATGAAAGCCGGCTGTGCCGCCATGCTCGAAGCGTTCACCACCCTTGCCAGCATCGATGGTAAGCTCCCCGCAGTGGCGCTGGCGCTCGTGGTAGGAGAGGAAGAAGACAATAGCGGTGCCAAGGAGCTAGTACGGGAGTACAGCTTCCCCTGGGCAATCATCGGCGAACCCACCGACCTGGCACCATGCCTCGGTCACTACGGCTATATGGAGGTGCTACTCCGCACCGAAGGCAAGAGGGTGCACTCATCAATGCCTGAGCTCGGGCTCAATGCCATCGAGTCCATGCTCAAACTCCTCCTCCGCATCACCGATTACGCCTCCTCAGCCCCCCACGGGTTGGTGTACAACATCAGGGAGCTATCCGCCTTCCCTGGCGGCTTCGTTGTCCCTGATACCTGCGAGGCATGGCTGGACCTGCACCTACCACCAGACTCAAAAGTCGATATCCTCAGGACTGAAATGGAACAGCTGGTCAAGACCGCTGCCAGTAGCATACCAAATTTGAACGTGCGACTGAGATTCGAGAGCACGTATGCCGGCTACCAGATATCGCCGGAAAGACCGCTGGTAAATAAGCTGAAGAGGGTGTTTGAAGAGCTCTCTTTGCCCTGGAAACCGCAGGACTTCAGAAGCCACTCGGACGGCAATGTACTCTGGGCAGAAGGAGTCGACCCCATAGTCCTCGGTCCCGGCAGGCTTGAGCAGGCGCATACTCCAGAAGAATCAGTCCAATTTGAACAAGTGGTACAGGCAGCCAGACTTTACCTCCGCCTTGCACTTTCAACGGACTGACCACGAGACGCACATGAAGCTAAATCAGACTTTCAACCAGTATACTCCTCCCATCCCCTCTGCAATCAAAATCGTAGAACGAATGAGGCGTACCAGAACGGTGACGCTCCTCCTCACCATCGTCTTCACCGTAGCATTGATAGTTATTACGGTTCTCGCCGCCATTCATGTACCACAGATAGCCATCTACGTGCCCATAATCGCTGTGGCACTGGCTCTGGCACTGCAAAAATATATTGCCAGCTTCTTCGCCTTCTTTGTCATCACATTTAGCAGAATTTACGATGTTGGCGACCGCATCCGTATCGGCAACATCAAGGGTGACGTGCGACAAATCGGCCTTCTTCACACCACGCTTGAGGAGGTGGGAGAAGACGAGAAGCTTGGCGGCGAACTCACCGGGCGGTTGTTCTATGTCCCGAACTTGATAGTACTCGACCAGCCGGTGCTCAACTACTCCAAAGACTACTCAGTACAGTACACTGCCATCGCCTCCGACTATATGTTCGACGAGGTGCGCATCCCGCTGACCACCGATAGCAACATAGAAAAAGCCTGCCGGATTTTGGAGGACATCCTCAAGAAACAGGATGAAGCCCACATCGCTGAAGCTGGCAAGATGTTCCAGAACGACTATCCCAGATTCCTCGATGAAGCACTCAACGGACCCCGCGTGCTCATCTTCGTCGAGCCCAGACAGATATGGATAAAGGGCAAATTCGTCACCCCGCTAAAAGGGCGCAACGAACTCCGTAGCCAGATACTGCTTCAGTTCATGAAAGAAATAGCGAACTCGGCGGATATAAAGCTGGCGTAAACGCCGCTAGCTACAGCTCTATAGTCCCGCCGTGGCTGGGCAGGACAACCTTAATCTGGCTCTTTTTGAGATAGCTGCTGTAGTAAGTGGGGTGTTCGCTATGGACGGGCACAAGGTACTTCGGACTGATGCTGGAGACTATTTCCAGCAGGTCCGGACCGCAGGCATGTCCCGAGGCATGCAGTCCCTTCTCTTCCTCCGGTATCTCCCATTTCCCGCCCCGCTCCACTGGCAGACCAAAGCCCTTTATCCCAAAATACTCCAGCCAGTGCCCCAGTCGCCAGAAATCCCTCTCTTGCTCCTCATCGTGCGGTTCGCTGGAGCTATAGATGTAGAGACTACCCGTCTTGGGACGCAGACTGGGAAGCTCGTTCAGGTCGAAGAAGCTGAAGCACAGGATGAAATCACCCTGATTATTTCTCACATCGTCCGCCACCACCACCTTATGGCTGTACTCCCTGCTCATCTCCTTCATCCACACGCGCCCTGGCGCCTTGGTGCCAATGGTCTCCTCATAGATGACGATGTTCTCATCCGTAGCCACATCTGGTATCTCCGGCTCCAGCAGGCGCACCGTCTTCAGCAGGTAGGCGTCCTTGGGAAATATCACCAGCCTCCGCCCGGTATCCTTGGCTATCTGCAAAAAAGTGAGTAACCTGTCCACATCTCGCGGCGAAAAATCGGCGATCACCAGCCCTGTGGCGCTTTTCACTCCGCGGCAGGCGTTCTCATAGACATCGCTTTCCGGCACATTCTCGTCCTTCTTCACATTGGTGCCCTCGATTATCAGTGCCGTCGGCTTCAGTGCCGCTGCCTCCTCGATAAACCTTCTGGTCATCTCGCCGCGCTTACCGTGGAGGCGCAGGTCACCGCTATAGACTATCCAGCCGGCGCTTGTCTCCACGCCCCAGGCGCAGGCGCCGAGGATGGAGTGGTCAACAGGAAAACAGCGCAGCCTGAACTGGCTGCAGCCGCAGTCCTTAAGCGGCTGTGAGCACAGCGCCTTCTGCTTCGGCGTCTTCTCATAGAAGCCCCAGCCCCAGAACTGCCCTGCCTCCTCGCTCAGCGAGTCGGGGCTCACATCGCCGATGCAGAACTGCCTCTGCACCCTCTCCGCCTTCTCGTCGGCGATGCATGCCTCCTGCTTCCAGTCGGTGGGGCGTGCCAGCTTTTTGGGCACAAAATAGCACACCTCCTGGTCGAAGTCAGCCTTGCCGGAGTCCTGCATCGCCTTGCTGATGAGGGCGGTCATCGCAGTTGAATAGACGGGTATATCTTCCCTCAGCAACGCTATATGTCCCGAATGGTCGAGGTGCGCGTGGGAAAGGAGCACACCATCTATCTCTTCCAGCCTCCTGTAGCCCTCCCTCCCCCGCAAGTCCCCCCAGGGCACAGGCATTGCCAGGTCCTCGCGGTAAAGCCCTTCCAGCGGTGGCAGCAGCCCCAGCGCCAGCAGGTCGAGCAGCCCGGCGCCGGAACGCGGCTTCAGGTACTCCTCATAGAACCACTTATACCGCTTATAGGGGAAGCCAAAGTCCAGCAGCAACCTCCGCTCCCCGTCCTCCAGCAGTATCTTATTCCCACCTATCTCATTTATCCCGCCGTAAAAAGTCAGCCTTACCACTTTTCACACCTCACAACTCACACAAACAATGCTGCGGGTAGACTATGCTCCACCATTATAGCGCACTACCACTGCCCCAGACAGCCCTGTTTTTTCAGCTCCTTTCAAGCATCTGCTTTTCGGTTTCTTTAGCCGCGTCCGGCATGCTTTCCTTTGCCATCACCCGACGGTGATATGACCTCGCCTGATACAGTGCCATCAGAGGTGCATGTCCAAAGACCCTGTCCTTAGCAGCAAGGACCGTGCAGGGCGCTTTGCTATGCTTCAAGAAAAGCGAATCATGCCCCACACACAAGCACAACATAATATTAAGGTCGGTATTGTAACTATTGAGTATTTCCGCTTGAGCTATAGGATGACACATTGCCTCAAATCTTCCAGGCCATACCTTCTCCCAATCAGCAAGCCCCAGCTCTTCCTTTGGCACAGAGCCGCATTTGCAGGCCACCGATATGACCTCGAACCCTCTGTTCTCCAGAATGGGCACCAGCAGACTGGCTTCGAACTGGACTCCACTGCAATAGGCAACCCCCAGCCGCCTGTAGCCCATCCGCCGGGCAAACTCCATTATCTCCTCCACCCTGCTTTTAACCGGCGATGGGTTATTCGGCGCATGCGGTAATCGCATATAGCCCGCGCCTTCCTGCTTGGAAGCTTTAATAGCAAACTCACGCCACTCGTCGCTCAGACACCTTTCAGTGGCTTTCTTTATAATATCCGCCAATAGCTTGGCGGGACAATTGTCAGGCCCTTCTTGCCAGGCAATGCTATTGCACACCGGTCGCGGACATTTGGCACAATTAACATTTCTATCCATCTCTGTATTCATACTTGACCTCCTTGCTCGCTTTCTGTAACTTACCGCAACTATAAACCCTGTTCGGCTGAGGCGTCAACAGACAGGCGGTCCATCGTTTGTTCAGGCTTTTCTCAGGCAGCCGGTAATGTCCGTTGCGCTTGACCTGGTCACTTGCCCTTGCTCCACATACAGGGCAGACCCATGGGAGCGATGCTACCGACAATATATATGTAGAGGTGCCCTCGGAGTTAGAGGAGACTTATCAAGCGGTGAGCGTGCTCAAGAGGGTGGGCGCTGAGTTTGACGTGGGGGCGGTGTGCCACTTCCTTGGCAGTCTGTTAAACAAGGATGGTGGCTATGGGCGGGGTGGACACTCCACGCTGGCATCGACCTTCTATGCCACGGCGGTCTATCGGCTGCTGGAGGTGGAGGTGCCGAGGGCTGCTGCCACCAAGGCTTACCTCAGGCATAGAGAATCGCTGGGAAAAATGCAGTTCATCGAAGACTTGTACTGGTTGGTCGGCGGGCTTGCCAATCTGGGCGAAGTGCCCGTTGAAGTCAACCCCATTATCGACTTTGTCCTCTCTTGCCACCGCACAGGCGGTGGCTTTGCCCGTGCCCCCGTCATCGGCATCCCAACCCTGGAATACACTTTCTATGCGCTATCGGTGCTAAAGGAAGTGGCCGCTTTGTAAGGCTCTGCCACCTTCTGGCAACAGCAGGCTTCATCCCCTCATCTGCAACGAGCTCCTTCGTTGACCTTCGGGCAGCATCCTGTATCGCCTGAATCAGTTCTTGACCGCCTTGAACATTGGATTCCGTCGGGGCGAAAAAAGAGCCGGCACCTGCGGTGTTTGCGGGTGCCGGCTCTGGGGAGTTTTAAGCCCTGAAAATCAGGGTGAGGACATTGGCAAGTCTGATTTCATCACCGTCCTTGAGTAAATGTCTGCCCTTGCCTCTAATGTCGGCGCCGTTCAGCCGGGTGCCATTGGTGCTGCCCTTGTCCTCGATGTAGTAGTTGCCACCTTCGCAATTGATGTACAGGTGCTCCCTGGAGACTAGGGCTGCCTCGTCGGGCGTGAGCAGGGGACGGAAGTCCTTCCTGCCCAGTACGCCTGTGTTTGCCGGGAGGGGTACCTGTTTGCCATCAGGGGTCAAAAGCTTCGGTCCGGGAGCGGAAGCCACCGCATTGGTGTGGGCGGAGTCATTCTCTGTTCTGGTGGTGGCAACGCAGGAGAGGTGCCCCACCCGGGTGCCCGCGCCTTCGGCTGCTAGAGCCAGGGCGGGCTTTCGGGTGACGATTACCAGTACCGCTACGGTGGCGGCAGCCATCAGCACAGCCACCAGGACGTACAGCAGCCTAAGGTTGAAGCCATCGCCGAAGCTGAGGGTAAAGGTGGTGCCAGCGCCTTTGCTGCCCGTATCCACAGCGCCACTGTCCGAACTGCTGCCGGTACTCAGTGTGGCAGCAGGGGCGACGACGGTGACCGTGGTGCTGGCGGTGACGGTGCCGTCCTCATTGGTGGCGGTGAGCGTGTAAGTGGTGGTGGAGCTAGGTGTCACGGTGTATGACCCTGAGGCAGGCACCGGGCCGATGCCAGGTGATATGGTGACGGTTACGCTTCTTTCGAGGACATCGCTTACCGTCCAGGTGAGTGTCGCCGACTGTCCCGGCTCTATGAAGCTGGGACCGGCGCTGAAGGCGTTGACCACCGGCGGCGGGTCTACCTGCCGCTGTGGCTGAGGTTGCGGCTGCGGTTGTGTCACGACCACAACTGCCGGGCGGACGCATACCGACCATCGGCACTCACAGGGCCAGCCGCAGTTCGGATAGCAGGGGCAGCAGGGGTCGCAATGCCGACAGCAGTCCTGTGGTGGGGGTGGCGGAGGTGGCGGCACCGGCGGTCGGGGTGGCAAGGGCGGCAAGGCAGGGGGCGAGACCGATTCACCAGCCGTAGCCGTTGCTGAGGCGGAGGCTGACACCGTTACTGTGACCGTGGAGTCGTCCCCGGTGGCATTGACGGTAACGGTGGCTGTGGCAGAGGAGTCAGCCTGTGCCTCAGCACTGT
>Ga0078972_1000929_pt1 | contig 10775 bp, 13 predicted proteins | sample YelNatPaOPGAMG01_FD_67568 | JGI IMG/M metagenome (GOLD analysis project Ga0078972, IMG submission 67568) | Hot spring thermophilic microbial communities from Obsidian Pool, Yellowstone National Park, USA - OP-RAMG-01 (SPADES assembly) (version 2) | ecosystem: Environmental > Aquatic > Thermal...
GTTTCTCCAAGCTCAGTTAAAAGTTCAATTACTTTTGGAATTAATCGCTTTTGCTCCTTTGCCTCCGTTTTAAGGCCGTTAATGTATTCAAGTGCCTTTTGGTACTCACCCATGCTAATAAAAAGATTTATAATGGTTTCGTTTATGGATGTTTTTTGCCTTTTTGTTTTTGCAAACAATTTTGCTTTTTTTGCATGTTGATATGCTTTCTCGTATTGTTCTTTCTTTAATTCTTCGTTTATAGCCTCGCAGTAGAATTTAAAGGCGTTTTTGTAATCTCCCGAAAGTTCAAATTGCCTCGCTATTTCCCAGGTAGCAACTGGAAAACCGTTCATTTTTTTAGTATGAAGTAACTGGGCATAATGGCCGTGGATTTTTTTAACTTCTCTCTCAGGTAAATTCAGGAGAGGATGAAATTCTACGACCGGATGGTTAGGGTGAATTTTGTTTTTTATTATTCTAAGAATTCCTTTGCTGCTTAAATTTTCGATAATTTTTTCTATGGTTTGAGTTTTCACTTTTGGAAATAGTTTGAAGAGGTCTGTTTTGTCCACCGGTTCTGCGGAAGATAGGATTACATAAGTTACTAATTTTTCGTCTTTGCTCATTGATTCGAAAAATTTTTGCGATTTTTCGGAGTAATATTCTTCATAGGGAAACTCTGAATTCTCGCTTAAAACCCAACCCGAGTTCTCGTCCCATCTAAAAAAGTTCTTAGAGTTGAGGACTTTTAATATCCAGATGAGTTTTGAATAACTCTTCATACTTCGGTAGTAAAGAAGTTCTAAAATCTCCCGATTAACATTGGGACTTATGAAGAAAGACTGTAAGGCCTTCTGGGCATCTTCGATGGTTATTGAGTCTATTTTAACGGAGGAATGGGGGTTGCTAATGAGTCTGATTTTTTTGAAACCTTTTTCGTTCCTTATTGTTAAAAAATTCCCCTTTTCTTCTTCAGCAAAGGTTACTTTGCCATTCGCAAGTATCTGTAGAGCCTCCACTGCAAGGAATGGATTTTCTTCAGGTAAATCAACAAAAATCTCCTTATTACCCGAATCTATTAATTCCGCAACCTTTTTGTAACCCTCAATATTTGGAATATGGAGATGCCTTCTGTTATCTCTAATTTTTTCGTAAAACTTTTGAAACAGCAGGGCAGGAGGGCTTTCAAACTTTTTCAAGTTAAGAATTGTGCTGTTTAGTTTTCCTCTTAGAAACTTTTTGTAGATTTCCTGTTGCCTTAATTTCGTTAAAAAACTTTTAGGATCTTTTGTCAATATGAGAAGTGAGGAATTGCTGAAGATGAAGATAGCTTCCTTTCCTGAGGATGTGCTGACTTGCATTAAAGGTTTAAGGAGCTCCTCTGTTCCAATAAGTGGATATTCTAAGTAGAGAAGGTGGACATGAGAATCTTTTGTTGAAAAATGGGCTAAGTGAGTTAAAAAATCAAAAAAATTAAAAGCCAATGCAAAATCAGGGTTTTCCATTTGCTAAAAGGATAAATCTTTTCCTGTAATCTTTCAAACGGGTGGATTTTTAAGGCTTCGACAAAATTTTCCATTTCGACAATTTTGTCGAGATTGGACAAGAAAGATGTCTTTGAAGAACTAAGAAAATGTTTGGCACAAAATTTGCAGGATATCTTTTAGCACAAAACAGGAGGTGCGAAATGAGGTATAACAACATAATAAAAATAGCATGGCTCCCTCTCCTTCTGGGCTTGGCCTTTGCCCAGGAGAATACAGGTACACAAAAGGACTCAACAAACAAGTACCGCTATCAGGAACAGTACAAGTATCAGGAACACGTCAGGAATCAAGGGGATACGATTAAGGTAATGTCGGGTGAGAGGATAATGAATCAGGGGGATACGATACAAATTCGGACTACGAAATCCGTTAAAAATCCTGCAGTACAGAGTGAAATGACCGTTGAAAAAACTATATCCAAAGATGGAAACAATGTCGTTAAGATTGAAAAAACAGTTATCACGCCAAAGGATACTATTACCATTCAAAAGGAAGTGGGTTCAGCAAGCAGAGATACTGTGAGGACAAGGGAACGCCAGAGGATAAGGAACGATTCTGGTTGTGATGGAACTCCAGACACGTTAAGAATTAGGGAAAGAGAACACTTGAGATTAAGGGATGGTAGCTCCTCAGGAAGCGAAGGAATTGGGACTGGTTTAGGATCCGGCGCGATGCAGAGAAGATATAGAAGAAGTAATTAATAGCCAACTCTTTGGGGCGCACACGGTCAAAGACCGTGTGCGCCCCCTTATAATTTTAACAGGAGGTTCAAATGTTAATTTTCATATTGTTTCAGTTAACTCAGTTAAACCTTAGCTTCCATAGGGGATTCGATACGAATTTGATGCTGGACACCAGTTATCTTCATGATTATTATAACGGGCTGGATCTTACCTTTGATCACTACCCCATTGAGAAACCATGGGGATATGAATTGGCTCTTAGTGGTAGCTTGTTTGACAATTACACAAGCATGGACTTTTTAACTTTTGGTGGCAACCTGTCTTATTTTAAGGATTTTGGAGAAGCGGGAAACTACATGGAAAGTGGGGTCGATTTTACATGGGATGTTATATCACCGTACAAATCTTTAACTATAACGCCCGGTGTGGCATCTGAAATTTATCTTGGGGAAAAGAAGATGTTTAATATTATCCCAAGCTGGGATTTCAATCTCTTGTTAGCTGATGCAAGTTATAATTTCGAAAATATTCCAAAATTGAGTTTTAATGGCAATTTCTTTGGAATTTCAGCGGAACTAACAGGGATGTTAAAATGGAGGTACAGTGCAACCTATGTGGTCTCTCCAAGAGGGATAAGATATTTGCCTCACTCGGCCCGTTATACCTGGGTTACAAAAAGTCTTTCTGCGGGAAATGCCGGTATCAGATTGGAAAAAAGGTTTGGTGACCTTCTGAGTATATTCTATGAATTTGGTTATCACTTTTTGCCCACCAGCAACTTAGTAAGTGTGGATAATCTAAAACAAAGGCTTGATCCACTTAACGAGGAAGAGTTTGCGTACAGTGGAATTTCCCATACCTTTAATGTAAGTTTAATAGTTAGCAAGGTAGCAATTGATTATACCTTTGCGTTGAGTTCTAAGGATTATAGTATTGTCGATACGTCCCAATTACCTATTTCACGCCATGACAATGTGTTGGTTCACAGCATTACTGGCAGTATTTCCCTTTTTAAAAAGAGATTTGAGGTTGGTTTATCCGGCTTTTTCCGTTACGAATCCAATACCTCAACGGTGCAAGGATTTTCCTATACACGAAAAGAGGGTGGCATTGGGCTTTATATGGGCTTATAGGAGGTGTTTATGCACTTTTTGCTTTTAGTTGTTTTAACGGTGATCCCAAAGTATTTTTACAATGTTAGTGATACTGCAACGGTTAAAGGAGAAGTACTCAGTGTTGAAAGGGAGCAGATAGAAGGAAGTGAAGTTTATCATGTCGTGTTATCTTTTAAAAGCGTTAACACCACTTTAAAAGTAGTGTTGGGACCAGCCTGGTTCATTGAGGAGATACCGAGGAGAGGTGATTCCTGTGTGGTAAGTGGGTCTGTTTTTAGGACAGAAAATGGAATATACTTAATCGCGAGAAAACTGTTTAACAGCAGAACAAAGACCTCTATGTCACTGAGGACAGAAAGTGGATTTCCTCTCTGGTATAGACAAAGAGCTTCTGGAAGGTTTATGAATCGGGCTGAAGGGGGGCAGAATAGGCAGAGGCAAAGGTAATTAATGAATTTTAGAAAACTTGTTCTTGTTTTCTTCTTAGATATTGTTTTGGTAGTTTCTTTTTTCGTCTATTTAGTCCAGGAACAGCAAGGGATCTTTAGGGAAGAAAGCAAAAGAGACGCTCAACTTCGATCTGTACTTGTACGCCAGATGTTTTCCCATCTGGTTAAGAGCGGGAAAGAAATAGACGACTCACTCTTGAAAGTTATAGTAGATTCTACAAACCTTGATTATGTTGCCCTCCTGGGAGGAGGGAAACTTCTTCACTGGGCTTCGAAATATGAAGGCTTTTTACCCGTCGAGAGTTTTGAAGAGATAAAACCGGGTCGAGTGAGGTTGATTGAACTTCCAGATTATTCGATAGTCGAATTTTCTTTCTATTTAGATTCCACTATGGTTATTTGCGGCTTTTCCGATGAACCTTTTTCCAAGTTAACGAGGATCACTGTGTATGGTATGGCATTTTTAGTGGCGGTGTTGTTGATAATATTCGGCATTACTACGTTTTCCTTTTATTTTTTAGATCGGAAGCTCAAAGAGAGGGAACTGATCCTCGTTAAAGAGGAAGAAAAGGCAAAGTATTTCAGGGAACTTGCAGGATTTTCAAGCCAGGTTGCTCATGAAATAAAGAACCCTTTAAATTCAATAAGTATGGCTATACAGCTTGCCAAACAGAAAGGTTTGTCAGAAGATTTGCTGAAAATTATAGAATGTGAAGCAAACAGGTTAAATTCGATAGTTCAACGCTTTTCTTCTGTTTCCAAAGGGATAGAGACGCACTTGGAAGAGGTAGATTTAACGAAAGTGGTAAGTGATGTCATCACTGATGCAAAGGGCCTTGCCACGGCATATGGGGTTAAAATAGAATTTAATGCGAATGGGTTTTCTCAAAAGGTTAAAACAGACCCCTTATTGCTAAAACAGGCGCTTTTTAATATAATTAAAAATGCCATCGAGGCCTTTGAGGGGGTTTTTAGAGAAGAGAAAGTGGTAAAAGTCAACCTCAAAAAAGAGAAAAGGAAGGTCGTTATATCCATTGAAGATAATGGTTCGGGAATGACTGATGAGGAGGTGAAGAGGGCCTTTGACTTATTTTACTCGACCAAATCTCAGGGTATGGGACTGGGTTTAAGTGTGGTGCGAAGAATTATGGATGCCCTTGGTGGAGAAGTCAGGTTGGTGAGCAAGAAAGGCGAAGGGACGAAGGTGGAGTTAATTCTTACCCATGGCTGAGGAATATACAATTTTAGTCGTCGAAGACGAAGAGAATGCGCGTAAACTCCTTCTTGAATATTTAAAGGAAAGCGGGTATAAGGTTTTTGGCTGTGCCGCCGGCGAGGAGGCACTTCAATTTTGCAGGGAAAATTTTGTTGATTTTGTATTGCTCGATATAAGGCTACCAGGAGTGAGCGGGATAGATCTCATTCCAAAGCTTAAGGAAATAAATCCACTTATAAAGGTCATAATGGTTACTGCTCTTAGTGATGTAGATTTGGTTGTAAGGGCTATGTCTATGGGCGCTTCTGATTACGTGGTTAAACCCGTAAATCTTGAAAAACTATTGGCAAAAATCGAGGAGATAAAGCCCAAACATATTGAGGAAGTGGAATTAAAGGCTATCGAAGATATCTCTGCACTTCGCCTCCCTGAGTTTGTATACACATCTGACAAGATGAAGAAAGTGCTTTTTTATGTAGTCAGAGCAGCCAGATCCAATGCGCCCTGTTTGATAACAGGTGAAACGGGTACAGGAAAGACTGCTCTTGCACGAATTATCCATTCCCTTTCTTCGAGGAGAAACGGCCCCTTTGTGGATGTTCATTTACAATCTATACCTGAGACCCTCATTGAAAGTGAACTTTTTGGATATGAAAAGGGAGCCTTTACCGGTGCCGATAAGAGCTACGAGGGGCTTATAGTAAGGGCTCAAGGAGGCACCCTTTTCCTTGATGAAATCGGGGAGCTCAAAAGAGAAATGCAGGTAAAATTGCTTAAGGTGATTGAAGAAAAAATGGTTAGACCGGTTGGTGGAACACAGCCCAAAAAGGTGGATTTTCGTTTAATTACTGCAACTAACAGGGATATTAAAAAAGAAGTCAAACAGGGCACTTTTCGAGAGGATCTTTACTATCGAATCAATGTGATTGAAATTGCTGTTCCACCCCTAAGGGATCGGAGGGAGGATATTCCTGTTTTATTGGATTATTTTCTCAAGAAATACAGTAAATCAGAGGGAAAAGAAATAAAGGGCTTTTCAAAGGAGGCGCTAAAATACCTTTTAAGGTATGACTACCCTGGCAATGTTAGAGAGTTGAGCAATATTGTGGAGAGAGCAACTGTAATGGCTACAAAAAACGTAATAGACGTGAGTGATTTACCTGAAGAAGTTGTGAGAAGTAGTGCTGCTCATAGCAAATTTGTTTCAGGCGGGGTAACTACTTTGCCAGAGGTCTTAAAAGAGATCGAAAAGAATATGATCCTTGAAGCTCTAAAGGAGGAAAATTTTGTAAAATTAAGGGCAGCGAAGAAGCTTGGGATTTCAGAACGCGTTCTAAGGTATAAAATGAAGTTATATGGAATAGAAGATGGAAAGGGCGATAGTTAAGGGGAACCCCATCCAAATGTCCAATCATCCGTGGGTATACTCAGGCAATATCTTATCCTGCAACGCACCCAAGGGCGCCTGTGTGGAGGTTTATTCAAGAAAGGGTGTATTTCTGGGATCGGCTATTTACAATCCTGATTCTTCTATCGCTCTAAGGTTTTATTCCCGGGAAAGGGAAGAACTCAGTTATTTGTTCATTAAGGAAAAACTCATAGTGGCTGATAAAAAACGGAGAAAGCACTTTAATAAGCCTTATTATAGAGTTGCCTTCAGTGAGAGCGATGATTTGCCCGGTCTAATTGTTGATCGATATGGGGATGGTTTTGTTTTTCAAATAAATTCTTACGGGATGGAGGTAAGGCGGGAAGAGGTTATTAAGGCTATCTTTGATGCCTTTTCCCCTTCTTTTATTGTAGAAAAGAGCGAGGGGCACGCAAGAAAAGTCGAAGGTCTAAAGGAGAGGACAGAAGTTGTTTTAAATGAGGCATCTTATAATTTGTCCAGAATTATTGTGGAGGAGGACGGCCTTAAATTCTATGTGGACCTTATAAATGGTCAAAAGACCGGTTTCTTTTACGACCAGAGATACAATCGCGCTTTGATTGAAGATAGTTTGAAGGGAAATTATGTTCTGGATCTCTTTTCATACATAGGTGCCTTTTCTCTAAGGGCTCTAAGAAAGGGTAAAAAGGTATTCGCCATTGATATTTCAGAGGAGTCGATCGCTTTATTAAAAGAGAACGTAAAGCTGAACGGGCTCCCCAAGGAAAATTTAGTTTGTGAGGTGAAGGACGCCTTTGAATTCTATAAGGAAATTGCCACTTTAAAGATGAAGTTTGACTTTGTCATCGTTGATCCGCCTTCCGTTGTTAGGCGTGTATCGGACCTTGAAAATGCCTTAAAATCATATGTAACATTACTAAATGGAGTTTTTAGCATGTTAGAAAAGGGCGGTGTTGTAGCTGTTTTTTCTTGCAGTAACCATATTAAATGGGAGCATTTATACTCTGTAGCCCAGAGAAGCACTGGGTTAAGCCAGAGAAATTTCAGAGTAGTGAGGCTTTTAAATCAGGATTTCAGGGATCATGTTGTACCCGTGAATTTTCCTGAAGCAGAATATTTAAGGGGTTTTCTTTTAGAGGAGGATTTGTAGATGGCAAATTACATTTTTATGTTTCCAGGCCAAGGCTCACAGTATGTGGGCATGATGCAGGATATCTATAATAAGTTTGATAAGGTAAAGTATCTCCTGCGGGAAGTGGAAGATATCCTCGGGTTTCCTCTCGGTTATACAATGTTCAATGGACCTGATGAAGTCCTCACAAGGACTTTATATACCCAACCCGCTATTTTTACGCATAGTGCAGCGATAGTTCATATTTTGAGAGAGAATGGAATTGAACCTTTTGTAACGATGGGACACAGTTTAGGTGAAATAACAGCCCTCTTTGCAGCGGGTGCGCTCAATTTCCATGATGCAGCAAAAGTGGTTGCGAAACGGGCAGAACTAATGGATAGGGTGTATGAGCGAGGTGGTATGTCAGCCATAATTGGTCTCGAATTGGAGAAAATCAAGGAAATTCTTGAAGGATTCAAAAATAGGGTGGTTATAGCTAATATTAATTCGCCTTCCCAGGTTGTCATATCCGGTTACTTAGATGACCTTGAACTTGTTGAAGAGAAACTCAAAGAGGCAGGTGCTAAGAGGATAATCAGACTTAAGGTTTCCAATGCCTTTCATTCTCCTTTGATGCGGCCTGCACAGGAAGAGTTTGCAGAGTTTCTAAGGGACATAAAGTTTGAAGCCCCGAGGGTTCCAGTAATTCCCAATGTGGAGCCCGGTCTGGAATCAAATCCTATTATGCTAAAGGAATTGCTGATTAAACAACTGTGTGGTACTGTAAGATGGGTTGAATCCCTAAAGGTCGCCAGTAGAATTAAGAATGCAACCTTTGTAGAGATCGGTCCAAAACGGGTTCTTGGTAGGCTTCTTAAGGAAACCCTTGGAGAAGTGCCCTATTTCTCAATCGATACATACGAGGAGCTATTAGAATTTCTAAATCAAGCTAAATCTTGAAAATACCGCAGGTTTATTTTATACTAATAAACTCAAAAAGTTAAGGAGGCAATATGAGGAATTACGAAATGGTGGTAATTTTGGATACTGCCCTTGCAGACACAGACAGGGATTCTCTTATTGGGAAATTGAAAAACATAATTGAAAAGAAAGGCAAACTGCAGGCAATGGAAATTTGGGGAAAACGTGAATTGGCTTACGAGATAAATCATCGGAAGGAGGGATTTTACGTAATTTTCAATTTTGAAGCCCCACCCGAGACTATCAATGAGCTAAAGCAGGAAATAAGGATGAATAAATCTTACCTCAGAGAGTTGATTGTGAGGAAATAATGGCTGAGTTAAGATTTCCCAATATAAACCTAATTATTCTTTCTGGTCGCCTTGTAGAGGATGGAGTTGTAAGATATACTCCTCAGGGTACTGCTGTGTGTACGGTTCGCTTTGCCAGCGATAGAAACTTTAAAAATGCCCAAGGACAGTGGGTAAAAGAGCCTCTTTTCATCAATTTAGTTCTATTTAGGGAAATTGCAGAGAGAAGTGCGGGAAGGTTGAAAAAGGGTACACCTTTGATTGTTGAAGGTACATTGAGATCAAGGACTTACGAAAGTAGAGAAGGGCAGAGAAGAACAGTATACGAGATTGTTGTTAGAAAGCTCCATTTACTTGAAAAGGCTGAGGAAGAAACCATTTACGTACCTGAGGAAGAGGAAATTGTTGAAGAACCGGCTTTACCCGGTGATGTACCCGGGGAAGAGCCTAATGAAGAAGAGGAAGATTTACCATTTTAAATTAAATTAGGAGAGGAGGTTTGTAAATGACCAAAAAGATGAGAGTTAGAGAGAGTACCTGTGAGTTTTGTAAGGACGGGGTGAGAGAAATTGATTATAAAAACGTTGAAGTTTTGTCTAAGTATATATCAAAGAAGGGGAAAATATTACCCCGTAAAACTACTGGAACTTGCGCTTTCCACCAGAGAAAGCTGGCAAAGGCTATAAAGAGAGCCAGGATTATTGCCCTCCTGCCCTTTGTTGAAAGTTATTATCTTTCATGAAAGTTTATTTGCTGAAGGATGTGCCTAAGGTAGGAAAGGCAGGTGAAATCGTAGAAGTAAGTGATGGGTTTGCAAGGAATTACCTCATTAAGAATGGATTAGCCGAAATCGCAACGGAATCACTGATAAAAAAACTCGAAAGCGAGAAAAGGCTCGCAAAATCGAAAGTCGAACATCAGAAAACTAAGGCTGAGGAAATTAAGAGAAAGATAGAAAGCATTCCTGAGATAGTCTTTGAGAAGGCCTCCTCTAAGGAGGGGAAAATTTTTGGCTCCGTTAGCAGTATCGAAGTGATGGAAGAACTCAAAAAGCACGGAATTCACGTTGAAAAGCAAATGATTCAAATGGAGCACATCAAAGAAATCGGAACTCACAATGTGAAAATCAAATTACACCCGGGTGTTGAGGCAAATTTAAAAATTAAAGTAGTACCTAAGGAAATTGCAAATCGTTGAATTAGTTGTGGTTAGGGTGCAATTCCCGGAAACTGCAGAAGAGAGCCCTATTGTGTATTTAAAAGAAAAAGAAGGTGATCGTGAACTTCCCATAGTTATTGGAATTAACGAAGCTCAATCGATCAACATGGCTCTCAGTAATTTTAAAACGCCGAGGCCCCTTACCCACGATTTGATTGTAGATATTTTCAAAGCCCTCGGATTAAGGTTAGAGAGGGTTGTAATAAATGATTTGAGAGAAAACACCTATTATGCAAGGCTTATTCTTTTTGATGAGGAACATAAGACTCTTTATAGCATTGATGCCCGACCGTCAGACTCCATAGCAATTGCACTCCGTGCCAAGGCCCCCATTTTTGTCTCGGAGTATGTTTTAAAAAAGGCATTATCCCTTGAAGGAAGCTAATAGGGGTCTTCTAAGGGTAAATTTTTCTGGTATAGAATTTGAAACTCCTTTTTTGCCCGCATCCGGTACCTTTGGTTATGGAGCTGAACCCGGGAACTTTAAGGCAGTTCAATGTTTTGGTGGCCTTGTGACCAAGGGACTTTCTTATAAAAAGAGGGAAGGAAATCCTCCACCGCGAATAAAGGAGACACCCTGTGGGCTAATAAACTCGATTGGACTTGAAAATCCTGGAATCGAAGAGTTTATCGAATCGATACTTCCAGAGATGATTTCTTTTGGTAAGCCAATTATAGTAAATTTGGCAGGGCACGATGAAAGAGAATTCCTTTTGATGACCGAAAGATTAAACCCCTTTAAGGAGATCGTTGCCTATGAGATTAATATCTCCTGCCCTAATGTGTCAAA
>Ga0078972_1005878_pt2 | contig 10771 bp, 10 predicted proteins | sample YelNatPaOPGAMG01_FD_67568 | JGI IMG/M metagenome (GOLD analysis project Ga0078972, IMG submission 67568) | Hot spring thermophilic microbial communities from Obsidian Pool, Yellowstone National Park, USA - OP-RAMG-01 (SPADES assembly) (version 2) | ecosystem: Environmental > Aquatic > Thermal...
GGAACCTCTTTTGAAGGAGTTCGCAAAGAACCCGAAAAAAGTGTTCGATACGCTCTTAAGACATTAGGAAACAGCTTAAAACGACGTTTCACGTAAAAAATCGTGAAGGCTATTTTTTGTCTTGTTCCAATTTGAAACGAACTCGCCAAACGCCATCCTGATAGTCGTGACTGACTATGACAAATCTCCCGATTTCGGATGTGTTTGTCACATGCAAGCCAATGCAAGCACACGCATCATAATCGCCTATACGAACGACTCGCACTGTGTCTCCGGCATCTTCCGGCAGTTTTGATAAATCGAGAAATGCGGAGGCTTTCTCTTTTGGAACAAAATCAATGGTAACCGGCAATTGGGCTTCAATAACTCTATTTACTTGTTGTTCAATGGCTGCCATTTCTTCCGGAGAAGGTGCATGTGACAAAAAATAGTCACATTTTGATTTTTTTCTTTCGATGTGACTATTTTTTGACCTTTGACAGCCAAACATTCGAATCATGGTTTGATTCAGAATGTGTTCGGCCGTATGCATGGGTTCATAATACTCTTTTTTTGGGGCATTCATAACAACATTTCAAGCAGTTATACCAATTTGTTGGTTGCTGTGTCCGGAAAGATTATGGTTGGTTTGAAGTGTTTCGCTTCTTCAAAATCCATCAGAGCAAACGAAACGATCAGTACCACATCGCCCGGCTGAACCAAACGGGCTGCAGCCCCGTTGAGGCAAACAGTGCCGCTTCCGCGTTCCCCTTTGATAATGTACGTTTCAAAACGAGCTCCGTTATTTATATTCAGAACTTGAACTTTTTCAAACTCAATCATATTGGCAGCATCCATCAGATCTTCATCGAGGGTTATGCTCCCGATGTAGTTCAAATTGGCGTCTGTCACCGTCACACGATGAATCTTTGATTTTAATACTTCAATTTGCATGTAACTAAATTTTAAACAAAACTGGCAACATCACGTTGCAAAATTACAAATAATGCAGGTTATCAATTAAACGCACATCGCCACAATAAACGGCAATGCAACCGACAATGCAATCGCATTCGTCCCATGAATGAACAGGACGTAAGGTTGAACCATCAACGATTTCAAAATATTCGACCCTCATTTCTTCAACTCCATTGATGGTTTCAACAACCCAGTTTTTGACTTCGGACACCGTCCAGTCTGAAATGAATTTGCGACTTTCAAAAAGTGTTTGGGCAATGATGGGCGCATTGCTTCGTTGTGTGTGAGTTAAGCGCTCGTTGCGGCTGCTGAAGGCCAATCCGTCAGGTTCTCTGACAATGGGACAAGATACAATTTGAACCGGTATTTGGTATCGGTTGACTAAATGGCGGATAAGAGTGAGTTGTTGAAAATCTTTTTCGCCAAAATAAGCCCGATGAGGCTTGACGATGTCAAATAATCGCGTGACCACTTGCGCTACACCTTGAAAATGCCCCGGACGATACAATCCTTCCATGACCTGATCAAGTCCATCAAAATCAAATTGTCGGGTGTCCGGTTCCGGATACATTTCTTGTTCGGTAGGCGCAAAAACCATATCGCAATGTGCTTTAGTCAGCAGTTCAATGTCTTTGTCGAGGCATCTCGGATATTTCAACAAATCATTGGGATCGTTGAATTGAGTCGGATTGACAAATATGGAGACAACCGTTATGTCATTTTCGCTGACGCTATGTTGAACCAATGACAAATGTCCTTTATGTAATGCTCCCATGGTAGGAACTAATCCTATCTGTTTGCCTTTTTCTTTTTCTGCTGACACAGCTGCCTGAAGGGAGGCAATGGTTGAAAAAACTTCCATGATGATGTTTATTTTATGACTCAGAACCCGACGAATCAGGGTTGATCTTTGTTCATTCGTTATTTTTCTTTCACTAACGTACCAATTGGTTCGCCGTGAAGCACTTTCTTTAAGTTTCCGTATTGATCCATGTTGAAGACAATGATCGGTAAATGATTTTCTTTGCACATGGTGGTAGCGGTAAGATCCATTACTTTGAGGTTGCGTCGATAAATTTCATCATAGGTGATTTCATCAAACTTCACCGCGGTGGGATCTTTTTCGGGATCGGCCGAGTATATGCCGTCCACGCGTGTTCCTTTCAACATCACGTCGGCTTCAATTTCGATGGCGCGCAGCGACGATCCGGTGTCAGTGGTAAAGAACGGATTGCCCGTACCTGCTGCCAACAGCACCACTTCGCCGTTTTCTAAAGCGTCAATGGCTTTTTGTTTGCTGTAAAACTCTCCGATAGGCTCCATGCGTATGGCGGTTAAAACTTTGGTTTTAACACCCAGCATTGCCAGTGCCGAGCTTAAGGCCAAGCTGTTAATGGTCGTTGCCAGCATCCCCATCTGATCGCCTTTGACTCGATCAAAACCCTGTCCGATGCCGGTCAGTCCACGAAAAATATTTCCACCACCAATAACAATGGCCACCTGAACGCCCATGCAAACCACTTCATTGATTTGTTCGGCATATTCTTGTAACCGTTGCGCATCGATGCCGTAGCGTTGTTCGCCCATCAACGATTCTCCGCTGATTTTTAATAAAATACGATTGTAAAGAGCCATGTTAACTATGCTTAAACCGGATGTTGATCCGCATTCATTTTTTGATGTGCAAAGTTCGTTATTTTTATTGAACAAGAACGCATATAAAGAAAAGAATCTTTACTTCGTTTCGCATGATTTATCTGATGGTCGATCGGGTCGATGGCAGAAGCGTCACACGATAAGGCAAAGTTAACCATAAAAAAGGCGAATTGTCATTCAATTTCTTTTCATAAAAACGAATTTCATGATCAATGACGATGATAGAATAGCCACCTGGTATTGATCCATTGCTTTGTAAGGTTCGTGTCAGCACATCGGGAATGCCATTTTCGTCAAAAACGATATTTCGGTGATAATGTCCTCCTAAAATGGCTTCTACCAACCAGGGTTTTACCAAATGTAAAAAAGCATCACGATTGCCCACATCTGTGGGATTGAGAGGAAAATGCGTTACAAAAAACAATGGTTGCGACTGATTCGTTTCGTTCAATTGTCGCTGCACCCATTTCATTTCTTCATGACTGATCCATCCGGAGTTGACGCCATTATTCTTCACACCTCTGACTGGCATTTAGGCAGGATGCTTTATGCAAAAAAAGATCGGCAGGAAGAACATGCTGCATTTCTGGCATGGCTTCTTCACCTCATCAAAGAGCAATCCATTGATATGTTGCTCATCGTGGGCGATGTTTTTGACAATGCGTCTCCGAGCAGTGCTGTGCAAAAGATGTATTATGATTTTCTTGTCAATGTCAAGAAGGCAGGATGTCAACAGGTGGTTGTGGTAGGCGGGAATCATGATTCGCCCAGTTTCCTGAATGCGCCAAAGGTTGTGTTGGCTGCATTGGATGTAACCGTGATTGGCAATGCCGGAGAAACAGTGGAAGATGAAATCGTAGTGGTCAATGATCAAAACGCTCAACCCGTAGCCATTGTTTGTGCCGTGCCATTTTTAAGGGAACGGGACATCAATCGATTTGTGGAAGGCGAAAACTATGCCGACCGTTCACGTCGAATCAATGAAAACATAAAAAAACATTATGAAGACATTGCTCAACTGGCTGAAGAAAAGCGCAAAACGATAGGCAGAGCCATTCCGATCATTGCCACGGGACATTTATCCGTAGCCGGTGGCAAACGAAACGATGATGACGGCGTGCGTGAAACATACATCGGAACCATCGAAGCGGTTGGCAGCGATATTTTTCCTGACACCTTTGAGTATGTAGCTCTCGGACATTATCATATTCCTTCTGTCATCAAACATCACATTCGGTATTGTGGCTCGCCTATTCCAATGGGATTTGGTGAAGCGGAACAAACTAAAGTGGTTTATGTCATTTCATTGGATAACATAAAAACCGTTGACGCTATCAAAATTCCTGTCTTTCAGCGATTGGTTTCTATCAGCGGAGATAAGGATTATTTGGCGAATCGATTAAAAGAGCTGAGAGATCAGAATGAATCGGTGTGGTTAGAAATGATTTATACCGGCAACGAAGTTTTCCCCGATTTGACGGCATGGGCAAATGAACAAACCAAGAATTCATTCATTGAGATTTTAAAATTACAAAATCGACAAACGCTGAATGATGTGTTAACCAAAAACGATGTCACTGATTCTCTTGACGATCTCAACCCGTTGGAAGTGTTTGATAAATTGCTTGAGAAAAGCGTTATTTCCGATCAACAAAAAGATGAATTAAAAACGTTATATCGGGAAGTCGTTGTCGGATTAACAGTGAAAGAGAACGAAGGTTGAAACGAGTCAATAGTAAATAGATTGAAGATAATCAACTAATTGAACACTTTCAACGGAACTTTTGAGTCCCCTTTTTTTCGTGATCATTCGCCGAGTTCCATGCATCTTTAGTGTAAAAAAAACAACCATAAACCTATGAAAGTTCTCAACCTTAAATTTAAGAATATCAATTCGCTGGCCGGCGAACATGAAATAGATTTTACGAAATCGATTTTTACCTACGAAGGGCTTTTTGTTATTACGGGGAAAACCGGAGCAGGGAAAAGTTCTATTTTGGATGCCGTTTCTTTGGCATTGTATGGGAAAACGCCGCGCGTAGAAATCACGGGAAACGAAAATGCGGTGATGACACGCGGAGAGAAAGATTGTTATGCCGAAATTGTGTTTGAAGTAGCCGGTCGAAAATGGAAAGCATCCTGGAAACAGGAGCGAAGCCGAACGGGCAATTTGAAAGCTGTGAATCGACTGCTCGCCGATGAATCCAATCACATTCTCGCCGATCAGGTGAGAACGTGCGATGTGAAAATTGTTGAAATTCTCGGACTCACTTTCGAACAATTTACTAAAGTGATCATGCTGGCTCAGGGAAGTTTTGCCGCTTTTCTGCAAGCCGATAAAAATGACAAAGGCGAGTTGCTGGAGCAAATCACAGGAACTGAACTTTACGGCAGAATCTCAAAAGAAGTGTTTGAACGGACGCGGGCGGAAAAAGAAAAGTTGACACAAATTGAAGCTGCTTTGCAGTCTATTCATTTGCTGCCGGAAGAGGAGATTGCTCGGCTTCGTGATCAAGTAGTTCTTTTGGAAAAAAACAAAAAAGCATTGGATGCTGACTTACAACAAGTGGAGAAGGCCATGAAATGGGTTGTTGATGTGGAAACGCTTCAGAAACAGATCGAAGAGGTTCGTCTGAAACTTCCTGAATTGGAACAGAAAGAATCTCATGCTCATGAGGTGTTTGAACAAGCCCTGAAAAATGTTGCTGACCGAAAACAGGAACTGGAAATTCAAGAGCCCACTTTTCGGAAAGTGAGCGAACTGGATACCAAAATTGCCGAGAAAAGGAATTCCTTGAATCCTTTGCTGACTGTTATCGAAAACGGGAAGAAAGAGCAGGCGGAATTAATGCAAACCATTGAAAAACAAGAACAAAAACTCAAAGAGGCACAAACTTTATTGAACGAAAAGCAACGTTGGGCAGCGGAACATCAAAAGGTTGAGTCGCTTGTTACCCAATATAGCGCTATTGAACAAGAATCCCAATTATTGGAAAAAGAGTTTCACGAAATAGAACGTCAGAAGGAGGAAGCGAACGAACTGCAACTAAAGGTGTCCCATCTGAAAGCAGCATTAGAAAAGGCAAAGACATCTTTTGAAACCGCAAAGCACAATTGGATCGATAAAAAGGAGGGACTTGCCCAAAAGCAGACGGAAAGGGATCAGCTTTTGGATGGCCAAGAATGGACTGAATATCAAACTAAAAAAGAAGAACTCGTTGCTTTTTCTGCACTTATCAATCAATTGACGAAGTTGCAGGAGGCTATGGATAAAAATAACGAAGAGCTTGCTGAATTGGAAGTAAAAATCGCTCAATGCGACTCGGAGGCAAAAGCGTTGTCTGAGAGGATTGAAAATGATAAAAGAACGGAAGTTCAATGGAAACAACAGATGACGTTGCTCGAAGAAAACATTCAATTGACCAAAACCATTCAAAGCTTGGATGAACATCGACGACAACTTAAGGACGGTGAAGTTTGCCCGCTTTGCGGGTCAACGGAGCATCCTTTCGCTCGCGGCAATGTGCCCCAAATGGGTGAAAAAGAAAAAGAACTGACTCGTCTCAAAAAGCAATGGCAGGAACTGATCAAAACCATTCAGGAAAATGAAATTCGACGTGCCGGATTCCTTTTGGACAAGGAGAATGCTGTCAAAAACAGACAAAAAGAAGTTGCCAATAAGGCAGCAAATGAGCAGAACAAAAAGGATATTTTATTCAAATTGATTCCCTTTTCACCTGATTTCGGCAAAGCTGATCTGGAAATTGGACCTGCGCACCTTCTCGAAATGAATCGGGACATACAACAGAAAATTGATCAAATTGAAAAGAAAATCAACGATGCATCGCATCTTGAAAAAGAGATCCGACAGCTTCGTGATGTTGAAATTCCTTTGTTGCAACGTGCTGAACAAGAAGCTGAAGCGACAAGAACAAAGGCTGAAACAGATTACAAATTGGCTGAGCAACAGCAACAAACCCACCATTTAGCGCTCCAAGCGCATCAGCAAAAGGTGGATGCTGCTCAGGAAGCTTTTTTGGCAAAACTCCAACAATATGACGCAAAAAACATCGAGACCTTGAAACAATACGTAGAGGAGTGGCTTGAAAACGAAAAGCAAATAAGCCTTTTGTCGGAGCATATTCTAAATATAAAACAGGATATTTCACTACGCCATAATACGTTGGATAATATGATTAAGTCGATTGAGGAGAAAGATGCCGAGAAAAAAGAGATTGAAGCAGCGTTGCAACAACTCAGGGCAGAACGCTTCCGATTATTTGGTGAAAAATCAAGGGACGAAGAGGAAACGCAGCTGAAACGAGCCATTCAAGCTGCTGAAGAGGCTCAAGAACATGCACAAAAAGAAAGACTGCAATGGCATACCGAATTGGAAAAGCAAAAAGCCGTGTTGATCGATAAAGAACAAGAACGGGATGCCAAGCTTAAAGAACCGCTCACTGATAAAACCTATGATGATCTGGTGGCGGAACGAACACAAATGAATGCTGCATCAGAAGAGATGTCTCAAACTCTGGGAGCAACGCATCAAAAGTTAACCGCCAACGACGAGCTGTGGAAGAGCAGCCTGGATAAACGTCAAGCGAAAGAAAAACAGGAGCAAGTTTGTCGTCAATGGAGCGCCTTAAACGATTTAATCGGATCGGCCGACGGAAAAAAGTATCGAAATTTTGCGCAAGCATTAACTTTTGAACATTTAGTCTCGTTGTCCAACCGCCACCTGCAAAAAATGTCAGAGCGCTATCTGCTCAAACGTACCGGCGATGCATCGAATCCGTTTGAATTGTCGGTGATCGACAAATTTCAAAACAGCGAAGAACGCACTGCACAAAATTTGTCAGGAGGTGAAAAGTTCATTGTCTCTCTTTCACTTGCGCTCGGACTTTCCCACATGGCCGGTAAAAACATGCGTATCGACATGATGTTCATTGACGAAGGATTTGGCACGCTCGATACAGACTATCTCGATGTTGCCCTTTCTGCCTTGTCCAACTTGCGGAGCGAAGGAAAAATGATCGGAGTCATTTCGCATCTTACAGAACTAAAAGAGCGTATTGCTACTCACATTGAGGTGGTTCCGGCAGGCAATGGACATTCTACCATTCAACTGATCGGTTGAAATGATGTCCTTTCATTCCCTTGTCAAGATCGGCGAACGCCCGTTGAATCGTTCATGCCATCATGCTTGATGTCAGGTTTCAACGGACGTAATGGATGGAGATTGACCGTATTGATTAGCACAAACGGTCAACCTATTTTTTTTTGATCGTAACAGAATCGGTTAGTTCAATTTAGTCGTTTCAGGCTGATGCTTATATTGAAAGAAAAGGGCAAACAAAATAGCAATGATCAGTGCATAAGCAGCAAAAATGTACCAGATGGCAGGCCAGTTGCGACTTAGCAAATCGTGATTGGCAGCATATTTTGAAAAATGATCTACCACAGCGCCGCTTGCATAACCGCCCATTAGTGCGCCGGCACCATTGGTGATCATCATGAAGAGTCCTTGTGCACTGCCTCTGATTTCAGGCATTGCTTCCGTTTCGACAAACAAAGATCCGGAAATGTTGAAGAAATCGAATGCCATTCCATAAACGATCATCGACAAGATCAACATCCAAAGGCCGGCGCCGGGATTGCCCGCACCAAACAATCCGAATCGAAATACCCATGCCATCATGCTCATTAACATCACCCGCTTGATGCCAAATCGTTTCAAGAAAAATGGAATGGTGAGGATAAACAATGTTTCAGACATTTGCGAAATGGAAAGCAGGATGACGGAATGTTTCACGCCGAAAGCATTGGCATATTCAGGCACACTCTTAAAACTGCCGATAAATAAGTCGCCGTAGGAATTGGTGATTTGTAGTGCAGCTCCCAACAACATGGAAAACAGAAAGAAAATAGCCATTTTACGACGTTTGAACAATACCAATGCATCAAGTCCAAAAGCAGAAAGCCATGATTTTCGTTGTGACTTGGCGGGGATGCATTTGGGCAAGGTAAACGAATAGAATCCCAGAACGATGGCAGCCGCCGCTGCTAAATACAATTGTGCATTGGAGTTCTTAAATCCGGTAAGATCCACTACCCACATGGCGACAATAAATCCGATGGTGCCAAAGGTACGAATCGGAGGAAAAACCTTCACAATGTCATAATGATATTGTTCTAAGGCATTGTATGCAACCGTGTTATTCAGTGCAATGGTAGGCATGTAGAAAAGCAGGTTCAGTAACATAGCCCAATACATGTGGTCATAATCGATGGCTGTTGAGGCATATAAGAGGGCCGCAGCACCCAATAAATGACAAATTCCCAACAATCGCTCGGCATTCACCCATTTATCGGCAATGATCCCTACCACGCCGGGCATGATCAATGAAGCAATGCCCAATGTGGCAAAGATGGAGCCGATTTGTCCTCCTTCAAAATTCAAATTTCTGCCAAGGTAGCCACCCAATGAAATTAACCATGATCCCCAAATGAAAAATTGGAGAAACGTCATCAGCGTCAAACGAAATTTAATGCTCATAATGTGTGTGTTTTTTGGTGTATGATTTAATAGTATCGGTAAAAAAAGGGAAGATTGGCTCTTCCCTTTGGTGCAAAGGTACAAAGTTTTGAGAAAACAACAAATTGATCAGCAAGTCAGCAACTAAAATCAAGAAAAAAATGAAACCGGCTTCGATTTTCTAACCAGATTTTTTGCCGCAATGCGATCAATTTTCCCGTTTGGAGTCAGCGGAAGGTGAGGACAAAGATAGAAAGCTTTGGGTTGTTCGTAGGTTGACAGGCAATGACGTATGTTTTTCTGAAGTTCTTTGAAATCAATCGGTCGCTGTGTCGATTCATGTTGTTCCAATAACAAGACCAACTTTTCACCCAACACGGCATCTTCAACGGACGTCACCACAAAGGCAATTGACAACACTTCATGTAGCTTCTGTTCCAATAGTTCCGGCTGAAATTTAAGTCCTCCGCTGTTGATGATCGTGTCTTTACGTCCTAAAATTTCAAATCGCCCATCGTCAAGCAAGCGCGCCATGTCATTGGTTGTGACAACTTGATCGGCTACCATCGGAGCATGAATCATCAATGTTCCTTCATCGGACAACGAGAGGGTGACTTGTGGAAAAGGCTCGTAAAAGGCAGAAGCGTTGGCTCCGTTCAAATGCCGCATGGCAATGTGTGAAAGGGTTTCGGTCATGCCGTAAGTAAGATAAAAGGCGTTTGGCATCGATGAGAGTTCTTTTTCCAAAGCGCTGTCAACGGAAGCCCCGCCAATAATGCAATGACGAATGGTAGCAAGCTTTCCTTTCTCTTGCGCATCATGCAGCGAGTGATACACTTGCATCGGAATCATTGCGGCAAAATCAAACGCCATTTCAGGCAGTTGTCGCAAGGGATGTCCCGAAGGTTCAACGCAATATAAATCGAGTCCGGCCACCAATGCGCGAACAATCATCATTTTTCCGGCAATATATTCGACAGGCAGGCAGAGCAATGCTTTATCGCCCGGTTTCAATTGCAAATAGGAACAGGTCATCATCGCACTCTGCATCATTCGTTGCTTCTCAACGGTTATGGATTTCGGAGTTCCTGTCGAGCCCGACGTTTTAACTGTCAACACAGGCGAATCGTCCCACCAATGTTGCAAAAAGGAAAGAAAGGTTCGTTCCCATTCCGGCGTGGTTGCATCGCTCAATCGATCTGCTGCCCATTGCAATGCCATTGTTTTCGGATAAGGAATTCCTTCGAACAATAGTGTTTGGCGCTCACGATCTGTTTCGTAGGTAAATTCGGAAGATCGAGTTGCATGATGCTTCGAATGGTTGAACCATAACTGATCTTGTTGAATCGTTAATGGCAAAGGGATGTTATTGGTGAACAGTTGTCCTGTGCCAAGACCTTGCGGCATGGTCACCTGAAGGGAGGCGCACCATTGAGCAATGGCATTCAGTCCAATGTTCGATTCAAGAGCTGACGTGATCCACCAACCGATGTGTTGTTGTTTTGCCAGTTCGATCCATTCGGCCGAACCATGAAATCCTCCGTGCAGTGACGGCTTAAGAATGATAAAGTGAGGTTGAATGGTTGTCAGCAATCGGTTTTTTTCTTCCGGTTTGCTGAT
>Ga0078972_1013351_pt1 | contig 10771 bp, 10 predicted proteins | sample YelNatPaOPGAMG01_FD_67568 | JGI IMG/M metagenome (GOLD analysis project Ga0078972, IMG submission 67568) | Hot spring thermophilic microbial communities from Obsidian Pool, Yellowstone National Park, USA - OP-RAMG-01 (SPADES assembly) (version 2) | ecosystem: Environmental > Aquatic > Thermal...
GGGGGGGGGGGGGGAGGGGGGGGGGGGGGGGGCGGGGGGGGCCCCCCCCGCCCGCCCGCCACTGCGCCCACTCAACCGTCGCCCGTGGAGAACGACAACTGCGAACTGGCCGACTTACGCCGCCAGTTCGGTGCGGCAACTCTCTTGCTCACAGCGACGCAGCAGAAAAGCCCGATACCGCTCTAGATCTGCTGCGAAACGCTCTTGCGCCTGAGCGATCTCCGCTTCAGCCGCAGCGCCACTGGCGCGCGGGGTGTACTCGAGCTCGACCAACACTTTCGTGAGCTGTTTGCCATCCGTTTGGAAAGTGACCGTGCCAGCCTTGAATTCCGTGTCGCTGATCCAAGTTGCCGCTTCAGGAAAGCCGCTTGAACGAGCGCCGCCCATGGACCGCCAGATGAACTCGCGCCACTCCAGATCGGCGTAATCCACCGGCACATTGGCCTCGACTGAGCCACGTAATGTGGCCATTGCTCCTCCTTTTCGAGAGCCCGCCGCTTCCTTAGCAACGTACCGGTGAGTTTCCCCTTTCGCTGTGTTGTAAACCTGCCACCGTGTGGTCCCATTTTGGCCGCCCTCGTACCGCGTTATGCAGGCAAATCTGGCATCATCAGCAGCCCCGAGCGTCTCGGACAAGTCCTTCAGGCGAGGCTTCCAGGAGTTCAAGCCTACTTCAGACGGTACGGGCTCATTCCGTAGTGGAGGGCGTAGATGATGAGAGCGAAGCCGACAAGCAGCAGCAGGCCGCCCAGGACGAGACCCCACTTGCGGAACGAGGGCACTGCGGCTGCGATCAGCAAGAGCCCGCTCAGCAAGCCAAGCAGCGCACCAACCTCGCTCACGCGCCGCGAGGCATGCGCGGTGAGAGTACCGACAAGCGTAACCATAGTCTCCTCCAGCGTCGTCAGTGTGGAGTGTGTCGGGGGCAGCATACCGCGACGCAACGCTTAACCAAAGGCGCCGCGCTTGCTCGGCACTAGCGCGCAGCGCAGCAGTTGCAGCGCGCTTGCCCGGCACGAGCGCGCAGCGCAGCAGTTACCGCGCCCTTGCTTGGCCTTTGCGCGCGGCGCACCGGCTGCAGCGCGCCCACCGCTCACTCTGGCAGCTCAACTGGCGGCAGCTCAGCTCTCCGGCAGTTCAACGCGTGGGAGCCAGGCCAGCCACCGCGGAAGGTACCAGTTGCGCTCACCCAAGAGAGCCATCGACGCGGGCACGACGATCATGCGCACCAGAGTCGCGTCGAGCAAGATGGCCACCGACAGCCCCACACCGAACTCCTTGATCACTGGGTCGCCGTTTAGGATGAAACTCGCGAAGACGCTGATCATGATGATCGCCGCCGCCGTGATGACCCGAGCCGTCGAGGCCAGGCCCGAGCGCACGGCCTCATGCGGGTTTTGCCCACTGCCGTGCGCCTCAAAGATGCGGCTGACGAGGAAGACCTCGTAGTCGGTCGACAGTCCAAAGAGGCCAGCGAACATGAGCAGTGGAACGTAGCTCGCGATGGGCACAGAGCCGTGCGAGCTGCCTAATCCAACGAGACGCAGTCCCCAACCCCACTGAAAAGTCGCCGTCAGCACGCCGAAGGCGGCAGCCACAGCGAGGAGATTGCAGAGGATGGCTGTCAGTGACACGACCGGCGAGCGAAAGGCGACGAGCAATACAACGAAGCTGAGCGCGAGGATGATGCCGATCACCATTGGCATGCGCCGCCCGATGAGGGCCGCTAAGTCGTCGTAGGCCGCCGTGACACCGCCCACGTACGCGGTCACCCCTTGGCCGCGCGTCGCCTGGGGGATGACTGTGGCGCGCAGCTGATGCACAAGGGTAGTGGTCTGAGGGGCCGCCGGTCGCGTGTCGGGAGTCACCATGATCACCGCCGCGCTGCCCGTCTTGTTGACGTCCGGCGGCAGGACCGAAGCAACGTTCGCCGTCTGTGCCAAGGCATCCTGGAGGCGGACGAGACGCGGGTCCGTGGCAAGTGGCTGACCACCGGCCTTCGTGAGCATCTTCGTAAGCTCGACCTTCAAGCGCCGGGCGCGCTGCGCTTGGCGCTCGAGGCGGCGCTTGGCGTCCTGCAGGCGCCGCCCCTGCTCAAGCGCAGCGCGCCCTCGCTCTTTCAGCGTTTCGCCCTGTGCCGTCAAACGCGCTGCCCAGAGGCGCAACGACTCTCCGCGCGAGTTCAATTCAGCCGCCTCGCCGGCGAGCTGACGTCCGTGGGCGCGCAAGCGATCCGCTTGCGCAGTGAGCGAGGCGGCGCTCTTTTGCAGAGCGCCGATCTGTGTCTCGACCGTCCGCGCCTGAGTTGCGAGAGCTGCCAGCTGGGCCTGTAACTGGGCGATCTCCGTCGGATCTTGAGAAGCGGCGATCTGTTGCTGGAGCGCTGCGATCTGCCCAGCGAGTGTCTCGGCCTGTGTCGTCAGGCTTTGACGAAGTGCCTGCAAACGAGCCCCTTCTGCGGCCAAACGCGCCTTCTCGCGCAGGAGCAGGGCACGCTGCCGTTCGAGATCGGCGGCACGAGCTTGCAACGCCTGCTGATCGGCCTGGAGAGCGACCGCCTGGGCGCGCAGGTTCGCTTGAGCGCTCTGCAGCGCCCGTTGCTCGCCCCGCAAACGACGCGCCTGGCTGACGAGATGCCGGCGCCCACTTTCCAGGGTACGCTGCAGTCGTTTGGCCTCGCGCAGTTCGCTCGTGTAGGTCGTGCTCGGCGTGGCGGGAGGACGCAGCTGGACCGCAACCACGAGCGGACCGTTCATGCCCGGGCCGAAACCCGCTGAGATGAGGTCGAAAGCGCGCCGTTGCGTCGTCGAGGGCGGCGTGACGCCAACGTCTTCTTGCCCGAGCTTGAGCTTCACCGTCGGCACAGCCAGGAGGCCAAGCGCGAGGAGAGCAACGACCAGTGTGGTTGTGGGATGGCTGGTCACGAAACGGGCCCAGCCATCCCACACTCCGCCCCTCCGGGGAGGGTCGCTCGCTCCCGGCGACGCAAGGTGCACCGCCGAGTGGTTGCTAATCGCAGACTCGCTCCTGTTCGCGGTCAGGCTCCTGTTCGCAGACGGATCCCCGCTCGCAGACGCGCTCCCGCTCAACGCTACGGAGGCGGGCCGAGCAACGACTGCTTGCGCAGAGAACACCGGCATGCTCCTCCTCTCGGCAACTGCTAACAGAGACGGCAGCAACGTAATCGCGATGAGGACGGCCACAGCCACGGCAAGCGCCGTCACGTAGCCCATGGCCCCCAGGACCGGCACGCGCGCGAGCAGCAACGAGAGCAGCGCAACGATGACCGTGCTGCCGGCAAAGACAACAGCGTTCCCCGAGGTCGCCAAGGTGCGTGGCAGCGAATCGCGTAGCTCGATTCCGGCGCGCAGTTGGTCCCGGTGACGGAAGACGATGAACAGCGCGTAGTCGATGCCGACGCCCAATCCGATCATCGTTGCTACCGTGTGGGCGACGTCAGCGATCGCCGTCAGGTGCCCCAGCAGGCCGATCAGACCCAATGCCAGAGCCAGTCCACCCAGGGCAGTCACAACCGGCAGTGCTGCGACAACGACGAAGCCGAACGTGAACCCCAGCACGATGAGGGCGGCGATCAGGCCGATCACCTCACTCAGACGCGTGCCGGTCTCGGACAAGGTCGTACCCAGGACTCCGCCAGCCTCGACCTCAATGCCTGCGCGACGGGCCGGATCGGCACCGGCAAAGATTCGGCGCGCGAGCTGCTGCGTCAGCGCGCCGCCGTTGACGTTGAGCGACACCTCAGCGATAGCCGTCTTGCCATCGGCGCTCATGAGCAGGCGCCCCTCACGCGAGAAAGGACTGACCACTGCAGTCACGTGCTGCGTACGAGCAATGTCAGTCAGCGAAACCTGAATCGCCCGTTTATAGGCGCTGTCGGTGAGCTTGCCGTGGGCGACATGGAAGACGAGCGGGCTTTGGCCGTTCTGCTGCGAGGGAAACTCGCGGCCGAGCAGGTTGGACGCGCGTTGCGCCTCGCTACCGGGCAAGGTCATGTCGTTGTTCGTGCGTGAGCCGATGGCCAGCACGCCCGCTCCAACGGCAACGATGATAGCGACCCAGACGAGGAGCACAAGGCGTCTGCGCCGCACGCACAAGCCACCGAGACGATAGAGAAGCGTCGACATCGACGGTACCCCTCGCTCAGTCGGCCGTGTGGGCTGTGATCCTGAACCTACTCACTGAGGACTCAGAGCTCTAGTGAATCTCCTGTGGGCTCGGAAAATATGGCAGCTCTGACAATTGTCAGAAGTGCCATGTTACACTGTGCCCATGGGCGAGCGCCAACAAACGGGATCTCAGGCTCCGCGAGGACCTCACTCCGAGCAAGAACCCGCGGTCCAGCCTGAACCTCGCGCCCAGCCAGCGTCTCGCGCCCAGCCAGCGTCTCGCGCCCGGCCCGAGGGATTACGTGAACGCAAGAAGGCGGCCACGCGCCAGGCCCTGCAGACGGCCGCCCTACGCCTGTTCGCTGAGCGTGGCTACCAGGCCACGGCTGTGGCTGATATCGCCGCCGCGGCGGGCGTCTCCGAGCGCACGTTCTTCCGCTACTTCGCTTCGAAGGAAGACATCGCCTTGCAGGATGTCGCTCGCGTGTTACCGAGACTCCAGCGCGCAATCGAGGAACGCCCGCCGTCCGAACCGCCCCTCGAGGCGTTCCTCAACGGCTTTCGCACGCTGGCCGCCAACCCCGAGGAGCCACGCCTTGCCCTCCTCTATGGCGGCCTGCCGGAGTCGTGGTCCACAGTGCCGCTGCAGACGGGCGCGCGCATGTTGACCATGCTCGAGGAAGCCGTCTCCAGCGCTCTCTTGCACAGGGCAACCGACGTCGTTCAGGGTGAATCGGACGAGGCGCGACGTTTCCGCATGCTGCTAGCCACCCGTGCGGGACTGGCGGCTTTACGCACAGCGCTCATCCACTTCTACGAGCTCGGCGGCCTCAAGGCGCAACCGGCCGAACGTTTCGTTGAGCTGGTGAACGAAGCCTTCCGCCTACTTGAGCTGGGCTGCCGAGGACCTGTAGACCTCTGAAGATCGCAGCGCCCTTGCGCCGCACACACCCCTCGTGCCACGGCGTCCTGCGTGCCACAGCGCCGCCTCGTGCCACAGCACTCTTTGTGTCGAAGCGCCCCTCGTGCTCGCAGCGCCCTGCGTGCCACAGCACCCCTCCCGCCACACCGCTCTTCGTGTCAAAAGGCCCCTCCTCGCGGCGCGGTCTCACAGATACGGGAGATACGGACAGACGACAGGAAGCGCAGCTCCGGGCAGCCGCCAACCCTCATCGCGGCGCGCACCGGGAAGGTCAGTCTTCGCCAGCCGCGCAACACGAGCAGCTAGCGGAAGCGCTCTCGGTGTGACTTCCACGCTCGGCCTCAATGATGGCGCGAATGTCGGAGTGACAGCACACACCCTTGGGGTTCAACTCCTTGCAGCGCGAACCAACTCCCGCGCCAGTCATCCGCTGAACATCCTTCAGCGATGAGGCACCGTGGCGAATCGCCGCCACAATCGTCGCGCGATCCACTCCGCCACAGTAGCAGACGAGATCAGTGGCATCGTCCACGTAGGTTCCTCTCGATCTCAGCTTCAGCACAGATCTCTGCACCTTGGTGACATGAGGAGAAGGGGACCGACAGAGGGCCGTTTCGCCTCGTCTTCACTGTACCACGCGTCGGCGGACTCCAACGCGTCGGCGGACTGGATCGAACACGCGCACCCACGTGCCCTTGGGGCTGGCGCCGGTGACGAGGCCGTCGAACTGCGCGCCAACGCGATCGGCGAGGTAGCACGCCGCCGCCGACTTCCTCAGCAAGCGCTCCACCTTCTGCACGGCGTCCTCCTGCTCGGTGCAGTGCGTGGCCAGCTCGCTCAGTTCGTCGGGCTTGTACGGCAGCGCAGTGCCCGCCAGCGCTGCCTTGACCAGCCGCTGCGTGATGAGGTCGGGATAGCGGCGATTGGGCGCCGTGGAGTGCGTGTACTGCGTGACCGCGAGACCGAAGTGGCCGGTCACCGGTTGCCCGGGGAAGCTCACCGCGTACTCACCTCTCCCCATCAGCTTGATCACCGTGAGGGAGAGGTCAGGGAAACGGTCCGGATCGGCCGCCCGGCGCTGGAGCAAGAAGGCGTTCAGCGCCGGCGCATCCGGCTCGGCAGGGAGCTCGCTGCCAAACGACTCCGCCAGCTCCACGATGCGCTGCCAGCGCTCGGGCGAGCGTACGACGCGGCGCATCACGGGAAAGCGCTTGCCCTCCAGGTAACGAGCCACCATGCCGTTAGCGGCGATCATGAAGTCCTCTATCAGCTCTTTGGCGCGGTTCCGGCGCTCAGCCACCAAGCCGCTCACTGTGTCACCGTCGAAGAGGGCTCGCACCTCAATAGTCTCCAACTCAAGCGCCCCGTGTTCGTGACGGCGAGCCTTGAGGCGCTGCGCTACCCTGTCCTGCAAGCGTAGGTTGTCGGCCAAGCCGGGTACGGCAGCCACTGCGGCGGGCATCTCTCCGGAGCCTTCCAGCCAAGCGCCGACGCTGTTGTAGGCGAGCTTGGCGTGATTACGCACGAGGGCGCGGTGGATGGCTTGCTCCCCGATCGCCCCGGAGGGATCCACGGTCATCTCGATCACCATCGCCAGTCGATCGGCGTCGCCCTTCAGTGACGTCAGGTCGGTGCTGAGGCGGTCCGGGAGCATAGGGAAGTTGCGCGGCGGCGTGTAGATCGAGGTCGTGTTGGTGCCCGCGTGGGCGTCGAGTGCCGAACCCGGCACGACCGCCGCACTCACGTCGGCAACCGCCACCATGATCGTCGTGCGGCCGTCCGGGAGCGCCTCGGCCACGGTCAGCTGATCTAGGTCGAGCGAGTCGTCGTTATCGATGGAGCACCAGGGCAAATGGCGTAGATCGAGGGCGCCAGCTTCGGCTGGCACCGTATCCGGCAGAGCATTCGCCTCGGCCAGCGCGGCAGGCGGAAAATCGGGCTCCAGCCCGTGCTCGCGCAGCGCCGTGTAAGCTACGCGCAGGAGAAGCGCTCGCTGCTGTTCCTTGAGGTGGTTGTTCATGACTGCCCCTCACCAGAGTCCGACGCCGACGCAGCCGCGCCGCTCGTGTGATTGGACGTGATCGACCGCGCCAAGGCCGGGCCGGTCTCGGCCTCCTCGCCCGGGCGTAGGCCTTGGCGCAGAACCGCAAACGCGTCAGCCGGCGAATCGACGAGGTGGATCATCTTGAGGTCGCTCGCGGCGATCGTCCCGTGGCGCACGAGGGCGTCGAAGTTGACGATCTCCTTCCAGTAGCTCGTCCCATAGAGCAGGATCATCACCTGGCGATCGAGCTTGCCCGTCTGCGACAGGGTGAGCATCTCGAAAAGTTCGTCGAGCGTGCCGAAGCCGCCCGGGAAGACAACAATCGCGCGCGCGAGGTAGGCAAACCACAGCTTGCGCATGAAGAAGTAGCGGAACTCGAAGAGAAGCTCCTTCGTGATGTACGGGTTGGGACGCTGCTCGTGCGGCAAGCCGATGTTCAGCCCGATCGTCCGCCCGCCCGCATCGCGCGCACCGCGGTTGGCCGCCTCCATAATGCCGCCACCGCCGCCGGTGCAGACGAGGTAGCGCTGCGCCGGGCTCTTCAGCCCCGCTGACCACTCGGTTACGAGACGGGCAAGCTCACGCGCAGCGGCGTAGTACTCGCCCAGTGGCCCGTCCTCGCGCAGCCGCGCCGAACCGAAGAACACGACCGTGTCACGCACGCGCTGACGGCGAAAGACGTTCAGGGGCTGCAGGTACTCGGACAAGATCCGAATCGGTCGCCCCTCCTCGCTTTCGAGGAACTCGGGGTTGCGGTAAGCGAGGGGCGCATGGTCGTTGGGTGCAGGCGTAGCAGAAGAAGCTGTCATCTTATCTCCGAAGACGTTGGGGGCGACCAGGAGCGGACAAGGGCAAAGTCAGGACGTTCGGCACTCTAGCAGCTCGACCAGCCACGGGCAACTGCCGTGTGGCCGCGGTCGTCCCCGGAAGATGATGGAAGCCGACCGCGGCCTCCGGTAGACTCGGCGCACGATGAGCGATCCACCGCCCGGCCGCCGCCACATGCACGTGTATCGCGCCACGCACGCCTCCGGTGCGCATCCTGCCTCGGACGCGGCGCCCGCCACAGGCGATCCTGGCGTAAGTCGCATCCCTGGCAGCCAAGGCGGCGGCCGCCTCTGGCGGCGCATTGTGGTCGTCAGCGCCGCCCTCGCCGTCGTTGCCGCACTTGCCGCGGGCGCCTGGCTGACGCTGAGCGACAACGGCAACGCGAGCGGCACTGCAGCCGGCAAGGCGAGCGGCAGCATGGGCGGCAGTGCGGGCAACGGTGGGGGCGGCAACACAGGCGCAGGCGGTGGCGCGAAGGCCTCGCCCGGGGCTGCGAGCGACGGCGTTGCCCTCGTCAGCCCATCTCCGTCTCCGGCGCCCTCTCACTCGTCCACCGTGATTGAGATCGGCTGGGTGGGCGATACCACGCCCGGCTCGCAGTACGGCCTGCCTCCCAACGGTGGCCGCGCCTTGTTCGCCAACTTGCGCGCCAAGCTACGCGCTGCCGACCTCATGATCGCCAACCTCGAGGGTACCTACTCCGCCGGTGGGCCGTCGAAGTGCGACGGCAAGAGCTCGAACACATGCTTCGCCTTTCAGGCTCCTCCTGCGTCTGCCGAAGCTCTCAAGTGGGCGGGCATCGACCTCGTCAACCTGGCCAACAACCACGCCTACGACTACCTCGCCCGTGGCCTGCAGCAGACCACCGCGGCGCTCACGCAAGCACACGTTGCTGCCACCGGACTCCGAGACCAGGTGACCCTCCTGCGTGTGCGCGGGGTGCGCGTGGCCGTGATTGGCTTCTCCCCCTACCCCTGGAGTCCGAACATCAATGACATCGTCGGCGCCAGTCGACTCGTGCGGCGTGCCTCCCACGAGGCAGACCTGGTCGTCGTGCTCATGCACGCCGGCGCGGAGGGAGCCGACAAGGTGCACACCCCGCGCGGTCCCGAGATCGCCTACGGCGAGCCCAGGGGCGATCCGCGCGCCTTCGCTCACGCCGTGGTCGACGCCGGCGCCGATCTCGTGCTCGGCTCGGGCCCGCATGTGGTCCGCGGCATCGAGCGTTACAAGGACCGCCTGATCGCCTACTCGTTGGGCAACTTCGCTGGCTGGCACACCTTCGCCCTGGGCGGCAACCTGAGCCTCTCGGGGTTGCTCACCGTGCGGATTGATGCGCAGGGACAGATCCACGGCGGACGCTGGCTGTCGCTCACCCTTGACAGCCCCGGCGTACCCAGAGCCGACGGCACCGCAGCTTCGGCGCGGCTGGTACGCCAGCTCTCGGCAGAGGATTTCGCGCACACGTACGCACTAGATGCCCGGGGGTTCTTCACGGGCAAGCCGTAGCCAAGGCGAACAATCTGGCCGCAGTCGTCCCCGGAAGGCATCCTCCAGAGAAGGGCTTGGCGACGTGCGCAGTGACGAGGGGCCATGGGCCAAGCACGGCGAGATGAGGCGAGTCTCCGACTTCCCCATCATCCCCGGTCGCGCGTGGCCAGCTGGGACCGAGACGTGCCGGGGCCGTTACGGCCCGTTACGGTGAGCGATGCGCTCAACACGGACAACTCAGAGCGGCGCCGAGCCCTGCCTCGACGTTAGCCGATGCCCAGGGCAGAGCGGCGCCGAGCCTCGCCTCGACGTTAGCCGATGCCCGGGGTGAAGTATCCAGTGGGCGCTGATACGGCGCTGACACAGTTCTTGCTGACGCAGGTTTGACAAGCTTCCCCCATGGACACAAAATGAAAACGGTTTTCATTTTCATGGAGGTCATCAGTGCTTGACAAGGATGGCGTCACTGCCGTGCTCGCTCGACGCGGCTTGCGCCTGACTCGGCAGCGAGAGTCGGTTCTCGATGCTGTCATCGGCGCGAAGGGTCCTTTCACTGTTCAGCAGCTGTATGACTCGTTGCGCCGCACTTTCCCTCACATCGGTTTGACGACCGTCTATCGCACCGTCGGGCTGCTTGCCGAAGCCGGCGCAGTCGAGCGCATCCACGATGCGGATCACTGCGAGGCATTCATCACGGCAACCGCTACCCACGTGCACAAAGTCGTGTGCACGAGCTGCGGCGCTGTCTCGGAACTCGTTGATTGCGGTTGCGAGGAACTCGTTCTGAACGCCGCACGGCGGACCGGCTACCGCATCGACGATCACATCATCCAGATGAGTGGTCTGTGCCCAAGTTGTGCTGCCCGTGAGAAGGCCACGTCGCCCACCAAGGCGGATGACCAGTGAGCAGCCCTCATCGATCAAAGCGGAAACGACCGATGAGCGGAAGCCATCGACCAAAGGAAAAGGAGGGTGGCCGATGAGCGGAACTCCTCGCCACACGTGGCGACGTGCCGGTCTGGCGGCCCTCGGTGCCGTTCTCTTCGGTGCCGTCCTCCTCGTCGCCGTTACCCTTCTGGCCGGCTGTGGGTCAGGTATCAGTGGCAGCCAAGCGAACGGCAGCAAAGTGAGCGTCGTGGCAGCCGAGAACTTCTGGGGTTCGATCGCGGCTCAGCTCGGTGGCAGCAAGGTGACAGTCACGAGCATCATCGCGAATCCCAATACGGATCCTCACTCCTACGAACCCACGGCGTCAGACGCACGAGCTATTGCCGAAGCGAACCTGCTTATCGTCAACGGCGTCGGTTACGACCCTTGGGCGACCGATCTGGCAGCCGCGAACCCATCGAGCAACCGCCT
>Ga0078972_1016702_pt1 | contig 10767 bp, 14 predicted proteins | sample YelNatPaOPGAMG01_FD_67568 | JGI IMG/M metagenome (GOLD analysis project Ga0078972, IMG submission 67568) | Hot spring thermophilic microbial communities from Obsidian Pool, Yellowstone National Park, USA - OP-RAMG-01 (SPADES assembly) (version 2) | ecosystem: Environmental > Aquatic > Thermal...
GGGAGCCGGTCGAATGCGGGCTGATCAAGCGCGATTTCATAGAGGAGATGCGGAAAATTTATCCCCTCGAGCGGTTCCAGAGGGAATACGAGGCCGCATTCGTCGAGGACGCGAAGGCCTATTTCCCGCAGGATCTCATAACGACGTGCATCGATCCGGACCTGGAATATCTCGATTTCGAGGAGAGGGCCGAGGGGAGGTTCGTCGTCGGCGTGGACTTCGGCAAGAAGGTGGACCACAGCGCCGTCGCGGTCGTGAGGGTCGAGGAGGGGAGGAAATCCCTGGTCCACATGCGGCAATTCAAGCTTGAGGAGCCTTACGCCAGCGTGATCGGCTACATCAAAACGATCTGCGGGCGCTATAACTCGGTCGTGAAGGTCCTCGCCGACCAGACGGGCGTCGGGGAATACATAGTCGAGGACATGGTCCGGGCGGGGATCCCGGCGGTCGAGGGGGTCGTGCTCACGGCCCCGAAGAAGGCCGAGATCCTCTCGTATCTCAAGCAGCAGATGCAGAATGGCGTCGTCCGGCTCCCCTACGACCCCGATCTGATCGCGGAGATCAACTGCGAGGAGTTCGAGCTGACGAAGGACGGGAACGTGAAATTCGGCCATCCGGAGGGGACCCACGACGACCGGCTTTGGGCCCTCGCGCTGGCGGTTTACGCCCTGAGGGAGGCCGGACCGGTCGTGGTCGCCGGGGGGCGCTACATATGAGAAATCCGCTCGGATTTTTCAGGCCGAAGGGGGTCGTGAGGGAGCAGAAGGGCATAACCGTCCTGGGCGTGAGGAGGGAGGGGAGGATCCTCAAGCCGCCCGGGACCCTCGCGGAATACGAGCGCATTTACCGCTCCGACGGGATCGTCAACGCCGCGATAGAGCAGACCGTCGCCGAGGCGGTCGGCGTCGGCTATTTCACCGTCGCCGACGACCCTAGGGCGAAGGAGCTCGTCGACAAATTCGCGGCGGAGGTCGATCTCGACGGCCTGCTTCAGATCGTTTGCCGCGACATGCTGATCTTCGGATGTTGTTTCGTGGAGAGGATCTTCGCGGGGAAGCGCCTCGTGAATCTGAAACCCCTCCCGGCGACGACCATGCAGATCGAGGCCGAGCCGACCGGCGGGATAACGGGGTTTTATCAGGAGGTCGAGGGGAGGAGGATCCGCTTCGAGCCCGAGGAGATAATATTCTTCCGCCTCAATCCTACCTCCGCCTCGCCCTTCGGCCTCTCCCTCATCGCTCCGGTCTACAACACGATAAGGCAGCTGAACGAGATAGACGACGACATGCTGCGGATAATAAAGCGCTACGCGGCGCCGAGGATCATCTGGACCCTCCCCGAGGGGACGGGCGCGGAGGGGGTGAGGGAGTTCCAAAGGGCGCTCGAGGAGATAGACGTGGACCAGGAGATAATAACGACCGCCGGGGCGCAGCACGACGTTATAGCGATCGATCCCCGAGGCCGGTTCGAGAATTACATCGAATATTTGAACCAGAAGATCCAGACCGGCCTCAAGACCCCGCTTTTGAGCTATCTCCGGAACGCGACCGAGGCCAGCGCGACGATCATGCTCGACTACTTCAAGGAGCACGTCGGGATGATACAGCGTTATTTGAAGCGCAAGGTCGAGAAGGAGATATTCGAGCCGGTCGTCAAGGCGGAGGGGATCTCGGAGGTCCCGCGCCTGAACTTCGGTATGCCGAGGACGGGCGTCGAGGGTCTGCAGGTCGGCGATATCGCGGCGCTAGCGAGGATGGACGTCGGGGTCCTGAGCCCCGCGCAGGCGAGGGACCTCCTAAGGAAGATCGGGCTGCCGGTGGAGGAGGAGCAGATCCCGGGGGCTTGAATTGGGCGAGGGCGAGGCCCCCCTCTTCCGGCTCGAGCTCCGCCTCGGGCCGCGGGACGTCGAGCTTCTGACCCGCCGCGACCTCCGCGAGCTGCTCCTCTTCGCCCAGCGCGGCCAATTGTGGGCGAAGATGAAAAGGATTGTCGAGGAGGGCGAGCGGGCGATCTATCACGCCGTTTTCGTGGCCTTCGTGGTCGGGAAGGAAAGGGCCGCCAGGGAGGCCGACATCGATTATTGGGCCCTGGAGGACAACGACATGCCGGCGCTGAAAAAGACGCAGGAGGATTACATGCGCGACTTCAGGGCCCTCATGGCCGAGGTCCAGCGCGACGTCCTTCTCGGCAAGATCGGCGAGAGGGTGAAACATTACATTTGGCGGTCGGAGCTGATCGCCCAGCAGGCCGTCTGGAGGGCCTATAACAGGGGGAAGCTCGCGCTCTGGGACGACGAGATCCTCCACAGGCGCGCGGAGGAGCAGCGCTACAAATATCGCGGGAAGTTCATGTTCAAGACGGCGGCGGACGACAGGGTCTGCAGGCTTTGCGGGCCCATGTCCGGCCGGATGGCCGACGACCCCTTCGAATTCCCCGAGCCCCCCCTCCACGTGAATTGCCGGTGCGAGATCGTGGCCGTCCCGACCGTCCGCCTCGCGACCAAGCAGCAGAGGTTCGCCAGGCGCTTCTTGGAGGAGGGATAGGGCTTTTTACGCGGTTATGAGGGGAGCGCATAGATGCCGATGCACGAGGACTTCGAGAGGGTCCTCGAGAGGATGCGGCGGCAATACGGGGAGAGGCGCGGGGAGGAGGTTTTCCGGGCCTGGATCGGGAAGAACGGGCTGGACGAGACCAAGCCGCTCGCCCCGCAGCTCAAGGAGAAGGAGAGGCTCTTCGAGTTCGCGGTGTTGAGCAAGATCTCCGAGAGCTTCCTCGAGAAGCCCCTCCGCATCCGCGGGACCGCGGTGAAGGCGGGCGAGAGCAGGAACAGGAACATCTATTTGGAGGACGAGCTCGAAAGGGCCGCGCCGAGCCTCGTCGGAAAGCCGTTATACATCGAGCACGTCGAGGCGGACAAGGCGGTCGGGAGGGTCACGGCGGCGTGGTGGGACCCCCTCGAGGCCGCGATCAAATACGAGGCCGAGGTGCACGACGAGGAGATCGCGGAGAAGATCAGGAGGGGGCTCATACAGCACGTGAGCATAGCGGCGGACTATCAGCGGCTCGACCGGGTGGACGGCTACGTTCCGCAGGGCCTCAACTTCCGCCATCTCGCCCTCGTGGCCGTCCCCGGGGTCCCCGACGCGAACGTCGAGGTGGTGGAGCGGCTGGGGCGGCTGATCGAGGAGAGCAGGGGGATAGAAATAGAGGAGAGGGAATGGGACACCGCGTATCAGAACGAGCTGCCGGATTCCGCCTTCCTTTGGATCCACCCCGACTACAAATCCGGCAAATCGAAGGACAAGAGCCTGCGCAAGCTCCCCGTTTACGACAAGAACGGGCGGCTCGACCGGGCCCACGTCATAGCCGCGATGCAGGCGGTCCTCGGGGCGCGTGGCGGCGTGGACATCCCCGAGGCCGATAAGCGCGAGGTATACAAAAAGCTGGTGAGACTGTATAAGGAGCTCGGGATGGAGCCGCCGGAGTGGCATGAGGCTCTGGAGAAGGAGCCGAACGAAAAAAACGGAAGCGAGGTGAAGAAGGAAATGGTTGAGGAGAAGAAGGAAGAGGCGAAGATAGAGGAGAAGAAGGCCGAGGAGAAGATCGTCGAGAAAGTCGTCGAAAAGCCCGTCATGCCGAAGGAGGTCGAGGAGAAGCTGAAGGCGATAGAGGAGAAGTTGGCCGAGCTCTCGAAGGAGGGGAAGGGCGTGTGGCCGCCGCGGAAGCCGAAAGTCGATTACAGGGCCGTTATAGCCGAGAGCTTCAGGAAATACAAGGACGGCAAGCTCGTTAAGCAGGATCTGGCGAAGAAGGTGATAACGCCGGACGGGATCGTGGCCGAGGCGGCGTACGACACCGCCGCGGCGGGATCCGCGATCCCGGAGATTTGGGCGAGGGAGGTGGCGAAGCTGCTCCCGACCAAGGCGACGCTGCAGAACGTGGTCCGGTGGTTCGACGCGCTCAGAGGGAAGCCGGGCGACACGCTGCACATACCTACCCTATCCCGCGTGAGTTTCGGGTCCGCGAGCGAGGGGACCGGAGCGACCGCTCAGGCTCCCACGACTTCGAGCGTGAACATAACGCTGACCGAGAGGATCGCCGAGATAGACATAAACCGCCAAGTCATGGAGGACGCCGTGCCGGAGCTCATCGACGCCATAAACGAGAGGATCGCGGAGGCGTATGAATACGACTTCGACGGGCGGGTGCTCTCGATCCTGAATTCGCCCGGCGTGGCGATAGGCGGGACTTTGAGCGAGAGTGGGAAGATGGCTGGGACCGTCATCGCGAAGGCCTGCGGGAGCATGAGGGCCGGGACCTACGAGCCGAAATGGCTGATAATCCACCCGGTCCAGGAGGCGAGCCTGCTTCAGGACCCGCAGTTCGTCAACGCGGCGACCTACGGCAATCGCGATGTTATACAGAGCGGGAGGGTCTGGCAATACCTGGGCCTGAACATACTCGTCTCGCCGCAGGTGGATTCGACCGGCGGGACCTACAGGGCCTATCTCCTCTCGGAGGACGCGCTCGCGTTCGCCGGGAAGAGGGACCTCACGATCGACACCGACTACAACGTCCAGAAGCGACAGAACATAATCGTCGCCACGGCCCGCTACGGCGGGACTGTGCTCCATCCGAAGGGGATCTGGGAGATCCGGACTGTGAACGGCTGAAACCCCCTTTCCTTCCCCTTTTGCTGTAATAACGGAGTTGAGGAAGCTTGGAGGATGGAAAGCCCACGATCTTGTGGATGAGCAATAGCCCCTTGGCCCCGACGGGCTACGGGGTCGTCACGAAGAACGTTTGTTTGAGATTGAAAAGGCTCGGATGGCCGGTCTCGATCCTGGCCTTCTGGGGCCTCGAGGGCTCCGCCATACAGGTCGGGGGCGTGACGGTCTATCCCAAGAGGTTCACGATCTTCGGCGAGGACGCGGCGAGGCTCGTCATAAGCCACAACCGCCCCGACATTTTCATAACGCTGTTCGATGTCTGGGTCGGGGCGGATTGGCTCCCCGCCCTTCATCCGCGCTGGCTCGCCTATACGCCCGTGGACCACAAGCCCCTCCCTCCCCTCGTTTTCGAGGCCCTGGAACGCTGTTATAAGCCGATAGCGATGTCGAAGTTCGGGCTCAGGGAGATGGAGGAGGCGGGGATAAAGGCGGAATACATCCCCCACGGCGTCGACACGAAAATCTTCAAGCCGATGGACAAGGCCGAGTGCAGGGAGGCTTTGATCCCGAAACACAAGGATCATTTCGTCGTGGGGATAAACGCCGCCAACAAGGGGGAGCGGAAGGATTTCCCGCGCATGTTCGCGGCCTTCAGGCGATTCCTCGACGACAATCCGGACGCGAAAGCGCTGTTGTACGTCAACGCCTTCCCGATCTTCCCCGAGGGGCTAGACCTTTGCGCCCTCGCGAAGAGCTTCGGGTTGGAAAAGAACTGCGTTTTCGTGAACGAATACAAAAAATACGTGGGGATAAGCGATGAGGGGATGGCGAGATGGTACAACGCCTGCGACGTTTTCATGAACCTTGCCCGGGGGGAGGGCTTCTGCCTTCCCCTGATCGAGGCCCAGGCCTGCGGCGTCCCCGCTATCGCGACGGATTTCAGCTCGATGACGGAGCTCGTCGAGGGCCACGGCTGGCTGGTCCCGCCGGAGAGCTGGAACCTCACGCCCTTGATGGCCTTCCAGGCCATCGCGAGCGCGGAGAAAGCCGCGGAGGCCCTCGGGGAGGCCTATTCCAAAACGTCGTTGTTGGAGAAATATTCGAAGGCGTCGAGGGAGTTCGCGCTCGGCTACGATTGGGACGAGGCTATTCTCCCCCTTTGGGACGCCCTGCTCAAGAGGGAGGCTGAGAAGATTTAACCTTTTAAATGCCGGCCATGGGCGGTTTCGCGGTTTATTTCGTTTTCTCCGATCCTAGGATTTTGCGCTATTATGAGGAATAATATTATGAAATGCGAGAGCTGCGGCTACGAGTGGGAGCCGCGCGTCAAGGATCCGAAAGCCTGCCCGCGCTGCAAGCGCTATCTCTCCCTTGTTCCCGCGAGAAAAATCCCGAAGAAGGAGGCGAGGGCGGTGATGGCCGCCGGGGGGAGGATGATTTGATAAAGTGCCCGCATTGCGGCGGGATCTACTCGGTCGAAAGAATAAAAAAGGGTTCCGCGGAGGACGATTTCCCCGTCTTCCAAAACGGCGTGAAGAAAAAGGCCGGAAAGGCCCGCTACGACCTTTTCCTTTGCCGGGATTGCGGGCGGACCTTCAGGGCCGAGGGGAAAACGTGGAGGGAGGAAAGGAAGTTCGGGTGAGGGGGAATGCCGGGGGGAACTTATACGACGAGGGCGAAGGTCCGGAGCCTCACCGGCTTCGGGACGGCGGAGGTGAGCGACGCGGACCTCGACGTCTTCATCCTCTTCGCGAGCGCGGACGTGGAGCGTTATACTGGGCGGGTTTGGACGGGCCGGCAGACGAAGGAGTTCCTCGGGAGGGGCGATGGGACGACGGCCGCCTTTTTCACCTCCCTCAGGCCGGTCCTGAGCGGGCCCGGCGGGACCGTCACGGATAACAGCGCGGACATAACGGTGTTCGTGGGCGGCAAGCCCGCCGACCCCTCTGGATATTCCCTCCTCGGCGCGGAGGGGAGGATCGAGTTCGACGAGGGGGAGGAGCCGGGCGAGGGGGAGGCGGTCGAGGCGAGCTACTATTACGACCTCGCGCAGGTCGAGGAGGCCGCGACCTTCCTCGCGGCGCATTATTGCTATCTTCCCCGCGCGGGCGGGGAGGAGAAGGCCGAGGTCTTTTACAACAGGGCGATGGAGATCCTCCGGCAGCTCGGGAGGGGGGTCAGGATTGCCAAAACGCCGTGATTTACGCCCTTCGGGGGAGGAAACGATGTCGGCGAAGAGGGAGTTCGAGGAGGCCTGCGCGCTGATCAAGGAGACGATGAGCGCCCTGCCGGACTATTGGTTGCTCACCTACATCCTCATCGCCAACTCGATCCTGCTAAACAGGGAGGCGAGGCGCTTGCAGGAGCAGGCGGGGAGGAAGGACAACGAGGCGAGGATCGCATGAGCGGAGCCAACCCTTTGGAATTCTTGATGCGGGAGATGAGGGAGAGGCTCGAGGGGATCGAGGGCCTCACGGTCTACGACGCCTGGCCCGCGCCGAAGGGCGCGAAGCTCCCCTGCGCGGTCATAACGCTGATAAACGGGCGATGGTTCGGGGGCTATCCCGACGATCTCCAGTTCTTCGAGGGCCTCCTCCAGGTGGACGTCTGGGCCCGCGACCCCGCGGGCGCGCGGGCGCTGGCGGACGCGATAATAGATAAAATATATCGCAGTCGTGTGTCGCCGGGGGTGCTCGACCTCCGCCTCGTCCATTCCGCGACCCTCCCCTTCGAGGAGGAGGGCGTGGAGGCGACCTGGCGGATGGTCCTAGACTTCCTGGCGCTCACGACGATAACGAAATGACGGGGGTGAGGAAAAAGGATGAGCACGCCATTCAAGCCGGTTTACGGCGTCATATCCGTCGGAGGGACCGTGATAGGCGCGGGTCTGGTGACGGCGTCGAGGGCGAGGGTCGAGAAGGACGTCGACGTCTTCTACGCCATCGGCGGAAGCGGCGAGCCCCAGGCCCTTCTCCAGGGAAGGAAGAACTACACCGGGCGGTTCTCGAAGGCCTTCATCGACACGGCCTACGCGAACCTCATCGGGGGGACGGCCGAGTTCGAGATAACATTCTATCCCGCGGGCACCGCTTCCGGGAAGCCGAAGATAACGTTCAATAACGCCGTTTTCACGTCTTACGAGCTCACGATCGAGGAGGACGCCGTCGTCGCCGAGGACCTGGAATTCACGGCGAAAAGCGTGAGCTTCGGGACCGTGGAGTGAGAGAGGGGGAACGTCCGTGGAGCGCTTGGAGGATGGAGACGAGCGCATATTCCTCTCCTGGGCCTTCGTCTGCTACGGTCCCATAACGGAGTTTTTGAAGGCGCGCGAGTTCCTCCGCGCCTTGCCGAACGTCAAGCTGATATACAACATCGCGAGCACGAAGAAGCTGTTCGTCGTGAAGGAGAGGGAGGAGGGCGTTGGAGACGGTAAAAAAGCTGGAGGAAAAGCTGAGGGCGGAAGCGGAAAGGCGCGAGGCGGTAGTTAAGCGCATCGACGAGATACTCGCCGACCACGACCTCGTCCGGGAGGCCTATGTGGAGGAGCTCGGATGCTGCGTCAGATTCAAAAAACCCAACGTGATCGAGCTGAAGCAGCTCTCGGAGATCTCGGACCCCTTCGAGCGCGCCAAGCGCTTCGTCCTCATTTTGCTGTCGAAGGCCGATCCCGAGGTGACCGAGGAGAAGATCGACCGGCTGCCGGGGGACGTCGTGCTGGCCATCGCGAGGGCCCTCGACAAGGCCACGGCCCCTTTAGCGTCGAGGAGCTCGGAGAGGCGGTCGGGGACGGATGGGGCGCCGCCCTCTACGCCCTCGTCAGGCACTTAGGTTTGACGTTCGAGGAGCTGGGGAGGATGACGCGGGACCAGATCGCGTTCCTTATCGCGGGTTTTTGGGCGGAAGGGGAAGAGGCGGAGAGGGCCGCGAAAAAATGGCGGAAGTAGGCTTTTTTCCTCGCGGGCTGGCTCCTCTTCGTTTCCTTCGCGCACTTCTTCCTCGCGCTGCTTTGGCTTCCTTGGGCGCGCGAGGGATCGAACGCCGCCCTCATCGCCTATCTGATAACCTCGGCTTCGATCTCCCTCATAATGGCGTTATATGCCCTCCTGGGTGGGCGCCTTGAGGCTTCGTAATCTTACGTTCTTCCTCGTTTTCGCCTCCCTCTCGCTTCTCCTCGCCCATCTCGCGAGGGTCTGGCTCGCGACGGTGAAGCCCGGGCCGGACTATTTCTCCGTTTTTCTCCGCGACGTTTTCGACCCCCGCGTTTACGCCGTCCGCGAGGGGGCGACGAGGAACATTCTATATGTTCCGGCAGCGATCGCGATCCTCATCTCCCTCTTCATAATCCAGAGAATCATTCTCGACGGCCATAACTTCGTCATAATCTGGACGAACAAATGGTTCCTCTCCCTCACCGTCATTTCCCTCGCCTTGGGCGGGATCTTCGCGCTCGTGGCGCAGGCGGAGAACTGGTATTGGGACCCGGTCCGGAACGCGCCCGGCCAGGTGGACATCATAACGCACTTCCTCGCGGGGCGGATGATCGCGATGTTCCTCGCCAACTTCAGCTGGATGGACATGTTCGCGCTGAGGGGCCAGCGGGGGCGCGCCCTGGAGACAGCCTTCGTCTGGCTCATAACGCTGATAATCGCCGTGAACTTCGAGATAGAGGAGAACCTCCACCCCGAAATCTATTGGAACGACTATTGGAACTCGCTCCAGGACGTCTTCATGGGCTGGCTCGGGGCGGTCGAGGCCACGGCGGAATATAACGCGGTCGTCCCCTTCGCGATGCCACTCGGGGTTTTACGCGTCTTGAGGAGGAAGGGTGGAGGATGAGGTGCGGAAGGTGCGGGAGGGAGGTCGCGGATTGGGAGCTCACCCGCTGCGGCTGCGTTCGTTGCGAGGGGGAAGGGGGGGATCCCGATCACGACCTCGAATATTACGATATGATGGGGTTCTGGAGCGATGAGGTTCCTAGGGAAGCTGATTGAGGGTCTCGAGGAGGCGGCGCATGGGAAGAGGATGGAGAAGGAGGCGTTCGAGGAGCTGAAAGGGCGTTATAAATTCTGCTGGCACATCGACAAAAACCACCCCTTCGACATTTTGGCGGTCGACGAGAAGGGCGTGACGTTCTTCGAGGTGAAAAGCGGGAAGGCGAGGCTGAGCGAGAGGGAGGGGGAGCTCAAGGCCTTCCTCGAGGGCCTCGGGAGGGGCGAAATAAACTACGTCATAATAAGGAAGCCGGGGCTGAGGGACAGGGCGAAGGCGTTCCTGGGGCGGCTGTTTTGCTCAAGATAATAATCGAGGACAGGGGGGCGAGGGAGACGCTCGAGAGGAAGGCGAAGGGCCTCGAGAATGCGGTGGGGGAGGGGTTCGCGGAGGCGGGGGAGATGATCGTCTCCACGGCGCGGGAGATCGCCCCGGTCCGGACGGGGGCGCTCAGGAACAGCATATATTACGCGCTCGAGCCCTGGAGGCTTATCGTCGGCGCCGCTGTCCATTACGCCGTTTATGTTGAATATGGGACGAGGAAGATGGCCCCCAGGCCGTATCTCCGGCCGGCGGTTTGGAGCCATTTGAACGATCTGATAATTTCCCTCAAGAAAGCGATCCTTTCGGGGTGATGCGACATGCCGGAAGGCGGCGTGACGATAACGATCCAGGCCGTCGACGAGGCCAGCGGGACGATAAAGAACATCGCGGGGAGCCTCGGGAAGCTGAGGGATTCCGCGAGCGAGGCGACCCGGAAAAACGCCGTTTTGAGCGACAGCCTGAAGGACGTCGGGAAATCGACGATGGCCCTCGCGACCAGCGCCTTCTCGCTCTACATGGCATACGACAGGGTCGAGGAGAGGACCGTCTCATACCAAAGGTCCCTCCTCATGTTGCACAACGCGCAGATCCAGCTCGCGAGGGCGCAGGAGGCTTACAGCAACGCCGTCGCGCGCTACGGGCCGGATTCGACCCAGGCCGCGATCGCCGCGGAGCAGCTCGCCAAGGCGCAGGAGGCCCTCTCGGTCGCGCAGGAAAGGGCGAGGGTCATGCAGCAGAACGTGAACGAGGAAATGATGAGGGCGGCGCTCGTCGCGATCCCCTC
>Ga0078972_1016704_pt1 | contig 10767 bp, 11 predicted proteins | sample YelNatPaOPGAMG01_FD_67568 | JGI IMG/M metagenome (GOLD analysis project Ga0078972, IMG submission 67568) | Hot spring thermophilic microbial communities from Obsidian Pool, Yellowstone National Park, USA - OP-RAMG-01 (SPADES assembly) (version 2) | ecosystem: Environmental > Aquatic > Thermal...
ATAATTTGGATTCTCATAGCCTCCTTAGGCTTTACAATACCAAAGGAATACGGTTGGATAATGTTTCCTCTTTACGTCTTCTCTTTCTTGGCTCTTCCAGTTTTAGTCTATGGGTTAGGCTACATCTATGTAAAGGGACACCGATACATAATCACAAACGAACGGATAATAATGTTCAGAAAGTTCATCGGAATCCTTATGCGAACTGTAACCCACGACAAGATAACAGACATAATCGTGAACCAGGGACCCATTGGCAGACTCTGCAACTATGGTAGGATTTCTCCAATAACGGCGGGTATGATAATGCCCATGGGCGCTGCGATCTTCTCCATTTCGGGAGTCAGAAACCCCTACGAGGTTAGAGATGCCATAGCAAAACTGGTGAAGGAGTTTAAACCAAAAGGTGCAGAAAGCTGATGGATGCTTCAGAACCTCTATCACGGTATGTGTCGCCGCTTCAAGATGAGAAAGTTTTAATGACGTTGCGGAGACGCTATCCCTCCATATTTTCCTCAATTTTATCTACCACAATAGCGTTTTTCCTTATAGGAGGTTGGTCTGCACTTAGCCATATTGTTCAATATCTGGGACATTTGAAAGAAGTTTGGACCCTTTTATATGCGATTGTAGTAGTTGTCGCTTGCATTTTCGCCCTAATGGCTTTGTTAGGCTATTTCTATGTGAAGGGTCACCTCTACATTTTAACCAACCGCCGAATAGTCCTTCTTAGAAAGTTTATAACAATATCAGTTAGAGAACTAGCCTATTCCGAAATAACCGATTTAATCGTGAACCAAGGGCCTCTCGCCAGAATTCTGAATTACGGCTCCGTAACACCTCTTAGCCCCGGGGTTAGAGGCGTATATGCTTTTCCATATCCCTATGCTAGGCGGTATTCCTATGCAAGAGTTGAGTTGAAAGATGTTAGCAATCCGTTCAATGTTATGCATGAATTATTTAAGTTAACCCGCACCAATACATCTTCAGCCGAAATCTAAAAGCGAGAATATGTATTTTAACCATTTTAAGCCCATATAAAGCTTAAATTGTTGGCGGTTTTTGGAGCTAAATAGATATAAGAGTTTTTACCTTTTTATATTATAGATTTGAGGGCTGTCGAATTGGAGGTTAAAGTTGAATACATTGGGCATATAAAGGAGATAATTCGAAGCGGAAGGGAGGAAAAGCTTGAAATTGCCGAAGGCGCCACGCTTGGTGATCTGCTTTTCATGCTGGCGGAAAAGTATGGAGAACCCTTCAAAAAGGCTGTTTACGAGCCGGGCAGCTCAGATGTAAAACAAAGCTTTATCATTACGGTTAATGGCTACCTCTTAAACCAGCTGAACAGTGGCATAGAAACGAAACTCAAACATGGAGATCACATAATCCTAATGTCCATTGTAAGCGGCGGCTAAAACCCTTTTCTGAAAACATGCATTCTAACCTCAAAATTTTAGAACCTTTTTATAGGTTTAGTGCATACCATATGTCCTCCTTAAGGGGTGGAAAGCTTTGAAACGGGTTGAAGCATTAAAAAAGAAAGCCTTTGAAATGAGAAATTTTGACGGCTTCCTAATCGCAAACGAGGCTAACATACTCTACTTTGCTGGTTTTCCTGGGGCTGCATGCCTCTTGTTTCCAAGGGACGGCGAAAACGTGCTCTATGTTTATGGCGTAAACTATGAGCAGGCAAAGGCTGAAGGAAAAAGCTTTCGAATAGAACTTGTCCGGCGTGATGAAAACTTGATGGCGAGGGTGGCCGCCCAAGCAGTGGATTTCGGCATCAAAAAACTAGCCTTCGACACCTTGGCAGTTGAAAATTATAGAAGCCTTGCTAAGGGCTTGAGGGGCAAAGCAAAACTTAAACCTCAAGGCAAGCTTGTTTGGGAACTTCGCAAAGTGAAGGACGCTGAAGAGCTTGAGTTTATGCGGAAAGCCGGAGAACTCACATGTGAAGGGATGAAAACCGCCTATGAAGTAATAAGGCCGGGCGTGCGGGAGTTTGAGGCTGCAGCCGAAATAGAATACGCCATGCGGAGGAAAGGCTCTTGGGGGACAGCCTTCGAATCTATTGTGGCTTCTGGAGCGCGATCCGCTTATCCCCATGGGGGATGCACTGAAAGGGAAATCTGCGAAGGCGACTTGGTTGTAGTTGACATAGGCGCGTCTTACCGCTATTACCGTTCAGACATGACGAGAACGCTGGTGGCTGGAAAACCCTCAGAAAAGCAGAAACGCCTATACGAAATCGTGAAGACAGCCCAGCAAAGGGCAGTCGAGGCAGTAAAGCCGAAGGCAAAGGCTAAAGACATAGACGCCGTAGCTAGAAAAATCATTGAGGAAGCTGGGTATGGCGAGTACTTCGTCCATGGCCTCGGACACGGTGTAGGCTTAGAAGTGCATGAACCTCCAACCCTAAGCCAACAAAGCAAGGATAGGCTGATGATTGGCAACGTTGTAACAGTCGAGCCAGGCATATACATCGTAGACTTCGGAGGCATTCGCATAGAAGACACAGTACTCGTAAATGAACATGGCAGAGAAAAGTTCACGGATGGATTTTACTCATTAGAAACAAGCAAATAAAAATAAAAGAGTTGTGTATTTGAGGAAAAAGCCAAGCTTACCGACTTGCCTCGCTGGAAATAGCTTTTAAAGCCTCCAGTATATCCTCCAGTTTTTCATACTTTTCACCATTAATTATAACTGTCGGCGTCTTTTTCACTCCCTTCTTTAAAGCCTTTAATCTGTCAATTACCCGCGAAACATCATAAACCAACAACTCATCGTCTTTATTTTAACCATCAGCAAAACCTGCTTAAGAATCATGTGAATCCCGGTAACTCCAGTCAACTATGCGGGGAGGAGACGAGAAATGATAATCCATAAGCCTCTAAAATTTGTAATTATGTCTGAAAGGACGGCTATTATTATAATCGCTACTTTAAGCTCATGGTCATATCTCCCGCGCCTCCCCCTTTTATTTTTGAAGCACTATGCGCGCAATTTTTAACTTCAGTCTCGAAAGCTATTTAATCCATCTAACTGATTCTCTGTTGCCACGCAAGAACTGTTGAAGAAGCATATAGGCTAATAGAAGTAGGCTTTTGAAATAGTAAACACCATGACGAGTTTACATACACCGCAAAAGAAAATGATATATGAACCAGCGAAGCCAAAATTGTTGGGTATATCAATGAGGATGGCGGTTATAATAATTGATATGCTTAATGACTTCGTTACCGGCGACTTGAAGTGTGAAAGAGCTAAACATATAATTCCGAACCTTAAGAGGCTTGTTGAGGCAGCCCGCAAACACGGCGTTCCAGTCATCTATGCTAATGACGCGCATTACCCTAACGATTTTGAGGTTGTCCACCGCTGGGGAGCCCACGCCGTAAAGGGCACTAAAGGCGCAGAGGTTATTCCGGAGCTTAAGCCTACGGCTAAAGACTTTATTGTGGAGAAACGCACCTACAGCGGCTTCTACGAGACTGGCTTAGATCCACTACTGAGAAGCCTTTACAACGGCGAAGGAGTGAAAACAGTGATTCTGGGCGGACTGCACACGCACATATGCGTTAGACACACGGCCGCCGACGCCTTCTTCAGAGGCTACAAAATAATAATCGCAAAGGACGGAGTAGAATCTTTCACGCAAGAGGATCACGAGCAAGGCTTGCGGTATTTAGAGTATGTTTACAACGCGAAACTGTTAACAGTCGATGAGATCATAAAAGAAATGAGTAAAAAGTAAAGGCGCAGGCGGGTCTCTATGAACTTTCTCGCTGGAAGTAATGCAGTTTAATTAGCGATGGAAGGAAAGGTTTAAAAGCAACAACCATAATACGCATTGAAAGATGATGGGGAGGATGGTGGAAGCAACTGTTTTTCTCCCTTCTCTCCTTTCTCCCTCTAAAAAGGATCCGCCATCCTCCCCGGAATAATAGGCTGTTAGTCTTCTTATAGCTTGTGGAAGAATCTTCTATAGGTTTGTTTCAGTGTTTTCAAGGGTTTTTAAAGGCAAAATTTTAAAGCTTCCAGTTATAGTGAATAGTTTCGTTGGTGTTGTTGATGGCGAAGATTTTGATAGTTTATGATTCTAGAACTGGGAACACGGAGAAAATGGCTTATGCCGTGGCTGAAGGTGCTCGGCAAGTCAACGGCGTCGAAGTAATCGTTAAGAAAGTTGACCAAACAAGCCTTGACGATTTGCTGGCGGCGGACGGCATCATAATGGGCTCGCCCACATATTATGGACAGATGTCAGCCAAGCTTAAGGCGTTGATAGATGAGTCGGTGAAAATCCACGGCAAGCTTGAAGGCAAAGTGGGCGCAGCCTTCACAAGCTCCGGCGGAACAGCCACAGGCGCTGAAACCACATTATTGTCCATACTTGGCGCCATGCTAATCCATGGAATGATAGTCCAAGGCAGGCCAGACGACAAACATTATGGAGCAGCAGCCGTGGAAAGCCCAGACAAAGAGGCGCTTAAATTCTGCCGCGAACTAGGAAAAAGAACAGCCACCCTGGTTAAAAAGTTGAAAGGCTGAGCTTAAAATTTTCATGGTGGCCAGTGAGAGACATTTGTGGAAAATTTTTCACCGTTGGGCGGCTGGAACATATTTAACGTTAAGGGCTTTCGCAAGTTTTTTTAATTCTTCTTCACTCATCCACTCGGTTTTGAGGTACCGGCAAATTCTCGCGTCGTCCAAACCAAGCCTTCTCGCTTCTTCAACTGCATGGCGATAAGCCTCAATTTCTGTGGGTCTCCCCACATAGCTGTATCTATCATCGAAAAGTTTCTTGCCCTCCATGAACTGTTTTACATGAACAAGTTCATGAATTATGTCCAAGTAAATGTCTATTAAATCGCCATTTTTTAAATAATGCGCGCTTACCATTAAATGGCCGTCCAAGTCGCTTACACCCATATAGCCCCTGAAACTTGCAAACTCAACTCGAAGGTTATTGAGGACCTCCTCTGTCTTTTCTCCAAAAATACGCCTAACCGCCTCAACCTTCTCGAAGCCTTTGAAGAATTCTGTGAAGGGATAAGTTGTAATTTTGACATCGCGGCGTATTTCCACTTTCAACTGCGGCTCCATTCGCTCAAGCCCACTTTAGACTTACTTCGCCAATTTTGACTAGTAAAGTTTATGCCGAACAGTTTAATAAACGCCTCTTTTAAAGCATAAACTGCATGTTTAATGTAAAGCAGATGTCCCTTGAAGACGTCCAATTCGCAGTTCAAATCACCGACACCATGAACTGGAACTTGACGGAAAAAGACTTTGAGTTCATGATGAGCTTAGAGCCTGAAGGATGCTTCGTTCTTTTATACGATTTAGAAAGGGTTGGCATAGCAACAACAGTAAGCTTCGGCAAGGTCGGCTGGATTGGAAACGTCGTTGTGAACGACAAATACAGAAGGAAGGGGGCTGGGAGCACACTTCTGCGACATGCGATAAACTATCTGAAAAGTAAAATGGTGGACACGGTTGGATTATACTCCTATAAGGAAGCGGTTAATTTCTACACAAGGCTTGGATTTAGGCGTGAGTTAGAATATACTGTTTTAAAGGGTAAAGCCCTTTCCTTACCAAGCGGAGAAGCTAACATAAAAAGTTTGGGGGAAAACGACGTCCAAAAGATAATAGATTTTGACAGTCTTTATTTTGGCGCATCGAGGGAAAAATTACTTAAAAAAATCGCCAGTATAAAAGGAAACCTATGTTGCTATTGCAGTGAGAATGGAGAGATTTTTGGATACGTTATGGCGAAGATTTATGATCATTATGCTGAAATAGGGCCTCTAGTGTGCAAGAGGGAACGCGGTGATGTAGCGGAGGCCCTCTTAAAACGGGTTCTGAAAGAACTTGATGGTTTTGAAGTTTCCATGTGTCTACAAAAGAGGGAGGAATATCTGGTAAACATGCTTTTGAACGCTGGGTTTAGGGAGGAATTTCCCGTTGTAAGAATGTTTTCGGGACCGTTAGTTTTTAGAGACTGCGTTTACATTGCAGAATCGCTGGAGAGAGGTTGATGCCTCAAAGCTTGGCAAAAATAATCCTTGAAGATTTTATTAAAAACTCGTGGCGATGCATAGAAATCATAGTTAAAGCCCTCTCCGAATTTGAGCAAAACGAAAATAGGGATTTCAATTTTTACTATTTTAAAAATGGAGAAAAACGTGAGGTCAAGCTTAGTGGCAAACACTTCTTCTTAAGAAGCTCCGTTGAATATTCTAACCCACAGTTAACAGTGGAAGAAGTTCAAGGGATAATTGCAGCCCGTCTGCTTGAAGTATGTGGAAACTACTTTTATCAGTATGGTTTAGGCGAAATTCAAAGAGGCGACGTAGACGAATTATGCGAAATGCTGCAAAATCCAAAACAGGGAACAATCATATCCTTCCTCCTCAATACGGACGATACGGAACCCGACAGGTACTCCATGAACCCCCTAAGAGAATCCATCGTTGAAAGTGGACAAAGCGCTTTTCCATCGGCCTACGTCAAGACTGATGAGTTGAAGGTTGACGAGAATTTCGCGAGAAAATATAATGGAACTTTGATATCGCGGGGTGAAATAGAGCTGATAAGGCGCCATCTAGAAGGCGGCAACAACAGTTACGTTGACATGGTGGATGCGGTAAAGTATGAGCAGTTGGATAGCCTTTCAGAACTTTTTGGAATGAACCTCTGCCTATACTCCATGCGAACGCCAATTGAAACGCTGAAGATGGAGGGCGCTCAAGGGCTTTTGCATCACATTATTAGGGAAACCCATAAAGATTACCGTTCGATAGAACTCGCCTACAAGTGCATGGGTCGTAGCATGAAAAAACGCACAACCCTCCTGACGGTTCCCCATTCCCCTAAGGGTTATGGCTCCAAACGTGCCGCAAGGGGGAGAATATACTTTGAGGGTGAAAAACTGAAGAGCATAAAAGTTGTTTATCGGACTACGCCGCTTTATCCAAATGCAATAGACCCAGCAGACGTGAGCATAGCAAAAGCCGAAGACGAGATAGTAGTTAAGGCGGAGGCCCTAACAAATTACAACTTCGGGGAAACGCCATCCTCTCCACAGTTCTTTCTTTACTCGCTTGCTTCGCCTGAAAATGCGGCCTTATGGCACGGTATAGGAGTTTTCGGCGCAAAAGAGCTTCTGAAAAGCTACATTTTAATTAGAACCGCTTGTTCAAGCAACCTGCTGATTAGAAATTTAGACGCCTACGGGGTTTCCGTTAGAATCCCAGTACAGTTAAACCTGTCACCCCAGCATATGTGGGTTCACCCTAAACATCGAAACATTGACGCAAGCATAGGCTGCGTTGAAAATTTGGAGGATTTGGCGAAAATGGGAATGCACGTCGAACCCATAGCATATTAAGGTGCATAAACATGTTTTTTAGACAGATAAAAGGTCAAGGAGACAACTTCTCCTATATAATAGCGGACGAATCAACAAGGGAAGCAGCTGTTGTTGACCCAAGTTTTAACGCAGAAATCATAACCAAAATCCTGAAAGAACAAAACTTTAAACTGAAATTTATAATAAACACGCATGGCCACGGAGACCACATCGCCGGCAACAAAAACCTCCAAGAGAAACATAACGCAAAAATCGTTGCCCACAAACTTTCCAAAATCAATAAAAATATAAGCGTAGACAACGAAGACAATTTAAAACTTGGAAGAATAACCATAAAAGTCATCCATACGCCTGGACACACGCCAGACAGCATATGCCTACTCGTGGACGGCAAACTACTCACTGGAGACACGCTTTTCATCGGGGAATGCGGCAGAACAGACCTACCCGGAGGAAACCCAAAAGACATGTACAACAGCCTCTTCAACAAAATTTTGAAACTTGACGACAACATTGAAGTTTACTCTGGCCATGATTATGGCGCCTACCCGTATTCAACGGTAGGCAGGGAAAGAAAAACAAACTACACACTTGAACCCCGCACCCTCGAAGAATTCATCGAATTCATGAAAGAGCCGTGAAAACGCTATTTAACGAGATTCATCGGTTTGCCACAACAAACAAGGGTTCCCTTGCCCGCTTCCAAAACCTTAATCTTGTTCCCACAGATGCTACAAAGGTAAACTTCACCAACTTTAGTCAAAAGCATCACCTCCTACAATATTAAACATAGAAGCCTAAACTTATGAAAGATGCCGAATAACGTGATAAAGCCGTAGATGAAAATTTACGTTTAAAGGAGTTCATAAAAAGCTAAAGGCGATACTATTCGAAGATTGGCTGTTGAATTCAACGTTCCAGTCTTGACAACTTTTGAGCTTGCGAAAACCCTTGTGGAAGTGCTACGACAACGTCTCAATAGTACAGAAATATGTTCATTAAACGAGTATTACGTGAACGCATTTCATTGGACTTAAATTCAACTTTAGAATTATGTTCTTATTCAACACGTTGAATGCACGCGCAACAAGCTTGTTTATCGCTGCTGAGACTATGCTTCTATGTGTAGCCTTTTTTGGCGGCTAATTCTGCGCTTAGGAGACCTGAACCTGCGGCTCCTCTTATTGTGTTATGGCTTAAGCATAGATATTTAATCGTTAAAGCCTTGTCTTCTCTGATTCTTCCGACAACAACGCTCATGCCTTTTCCTTCATCTCTGTCGAACCTTGGCTGGGGTCTATCTATTTCCTCCCTGACAATTATGGGGTTTTCTGGGGCTGATGGAAGCTTTAATTTTTGCGGTTCACCCTTAAAGTTTTTGAAGGCCTCTTTAATCTCCTCGATTGACGGTTTTCTTTCAAGCTCAACAAAGACGCATTCTAAATGGCCGTCCTTAACGTTGACGCGGTTGCAACTTGCACTGACTTTAATGTTAGCTGGAAGGACCTTTCCTTCATGCAGTTTGCCTAAAATTTTTATGGTTTCCTGCTCGATTTTCTCCTCTTCTCCGGGTATATATGGCAAAACATTGTCGATGATATTTAAGGATGGCACTCCTGGAAAACCTGCCCCGCTGAGGGCTTGCATTGTTGATACTATAACTTTCTTTAGGCCAAACTGCATTAACGGCTTTAAAGTGATCGCCAACTGAATGGTTGAACAGTTTGGGTCTGTGGATATGAAACCATTCCAACCTCTTCGCTTCCTCTGAACTTTCACAAGCTCCAAGTGTTCTGGGTTCACTTCCGGTATCAAGAGGGGCACGTCTTCTTCAAGCCTATGGGCGCTTGCCTTGCTGAAAACAGGATAAGTTTTAGCAAATTCCCCCTCCACCGGGCCGGCAACATCTGATGGCAGTGCTGAAAAAACCAGGTCAATGTTTCCGGCTTTTTCAACAGACTTAACATCAATGTTCACCACAGGCATATCGGCTATTTCGCTGGGCATATCACATTCCAGTATCCAATTGCAAGCCTTACCGTATGATTTTCCAGCTGACTTTTCCGAAGCTGCAAGCACCTCAATTTCAAACCATGGATGACCCTGGAGCAGCTGAACAAACCTTTGACCCACAGCACCTGTTGCTCCAAGAATTGCAACTTTCCGCTTCACGTTAGGCTCACTTCTTATGGTGGTTGGTTATACTTAATTTTTAGCTTATTTCAACTATTTTAACCTTAACAGAACCATCTTTTCACCAGCTTCTCAAAATGATCATAGTGTTTGTTTTGATGACTCCATCTATTCTGCGAATTTTCTCAATACATTCGTTAACCTCAGTTATGCTCATGGCTGATATTATGATTGCAATATCATATTCGCCCGTAACTTCATAAACCGTGTCAACGTGGGGGATTTTCAACAATTTAGCAGAAATTTCAGAAGTTGGGATTGAAGGATTAACAGAAACCAACGCTATGGCTTCGGCCCCCTCAGAAAGCGAAAGCTTCAATGTAAACCTCTTGATTACGCCGGAACTAACAAGATCCTTAATCCTTTTTCTGATGGCACCTTCTGATAAACCGACAGCCTTTCCAATTTCACCATAAGTGGCTCTTCCATTTTGTTTAAGAATTTGGATGATTTTCCTATCAATTTCATCCATCTATATCACTTGTTACGATTTTCGTATTTATGTTAAATAATTTTTACTATATATTTAAAATTTTTTCCGAAATTCTTATAAACTTTATTGTTTCTTCAACAAAGTCGATGTTTGGAAAGGTCGTGTGAAAAGTGTTTAAGGGTTGTTATACCGCGTTAATAACTCCCATGCTTAAAAACGGAAAAGTTGATGTTGAAGGTCTTAAAAAGCTAGTGGAGTTCCAGATATCACAAGGCGTTAGCGGCATTCTTGCGGTTGGAACCACAGGTGAAAGCCCAACATTAGACCCGGAGGAACAGCTACTCGTTATTGAGAAGGTTTACGAGTATAGTTCTGGCACATTGTTAACTATAGCTGGAACGGGATGCAACTGCACCCACAAAACCTTAGAAAATACCAGAAAAGCCTATGAAATGGGCGTTAGGGCTTTTCTGCTGGTGGATCCCTACTACAATGGACCAAGCTCCCTCGAAATTAGGCGCGAATACATCACCCCCGTAGCTGAACGATTCCCAGACGCTCAAGTAATTCCGTATGTTATTCCGGGAAGAACGGGGACACAGTTGTTGCCGCATGATTTGGCTATTCTTCATAGAGAATACGCGAACGTCAAAGCTGTGAAGGAAGCCACTGGAGATTTTGAAAACATGAGGTTGACAAGGAAATTATGTGGAGAGAACTTCTACATACTGTCCGGCGACGACGACAAAACCTTTGA
>Ga0078972_1016706_pt1 | contig 10766 bp, 10 predicted proteins | sample YelNatPaOPGAMG01_FD_67568 | JGI IMG/M metagenome (GOLD analysis project Ga0078972, IMG submission 67568) | Hot spring thermophilic microbial communities from Obsidian Pool, Yellowstone National Park, USA - OP-RAMG-01 (SPADES assembly) (version 2) | ecosystem: Environmental > Aquatic > Thermal...
CTTTTTCGAATACTGCGCTTCTGAGATTTCCTGCACTGAGCGCTCCTAAGCAAAGCAGACTTGGTTCCTGGATTCGAGCACCCAACTTCCTCGGGGATCTATTCGATGTATTTCCCATACGACACATCGAGACCCAGTACATCTCCGCAGACAATGTTGTCCTGTGCTGATTGGCCTCCTCAGTGGGCTACCACTGGTCTCTGCACACAAGTATGAAGCACTCGAACGTCTTCACCAAGGGCAGAAGCGGGGCTCGTTCCTGTGCAATTGCCATCCATGAGTTCAAGATAATTCACATAAATCACGGGCACTAGTGTACACAGAAACTGGTATGGACCGGGAGAATGAAACAGAGATGGATTCACGAGGTGGGTTACGAGAAGCTGATCGGACGCCAGACGGAGAAGCTCTTCCCCGTGAGACGCTTACTTTGGCGTGACTTAATGAGCAAAAATGCACGCAAGCATTTGCTGCACAAAGCTTGAACGCCTTGGTCAACATCAGGCAATGTCCTGTGATCCAGTAGCGCCCAGCTGTTTCGTGTCCAGCGAATTTTCCCGAACATCGTCTTGCTCCCTGCGTGGGCAACCTGTTAAAACGCTAAACACTTGTGATAAGAAAATCACTGCCAACGAGACACAGAATTGCATTACCGCCTGGAACAAGGCACTGGTACTCTACCGTTCAGGTGTCCGAACAGACCGGAGCGCCTTATCCATACATCGTGAACGGTTTTCATCGGCAATCGATGAACAAATAGGGTAGTCCACGACTAGACATTTCTGCGCATCTGGTGCGCTCCGTTCAAGATGACACGACACCTATCGTGACGCAAGCGCCCCCAGCGGTACCTGGGTAGGCACCACGCGATCACTGAGAGTGTACGTCGCAGCCTCTTCCGCGGCATGCGCAGGTCGCAGCGCCCGCCCGTATATCTACGCGATGCTCCTCGGAGTCTGCCTAATCAGATCGCGCAGCGTCATCAGAGGCGCTGGCAGTAAAAACCGAAATAGGTTACCTAAAACATATTGCATGCTGCGACTTATGGTAAAGATGTGCGCAGTGACGGCTGGATACCTGCTCTCCTGGGGCCGATGCAACCAGGAGTCACGTCCCCTGGCGGGCAGACGCGAAGCCGCTTCAACGGCTGGCGTAGAGCCTGCCGCCCCGCCCGCATTCGATGTCGATATGCCGTAGACGGAGGCGCGCTGCCTACGATTACTACTACTTCTACTACGCTGGGCAACGAGAGCGGGTGTTCGCGGGGCGGTTTGCACTGGACGCTCGTGTGTTCCCTGAGCGTTACTCTGGAGTCAGCAGGATCATGTCCGGTAAACTGGCGGTGAAAACAGCAGAAGCGCTTCGAAATATCACGCGTGTTCGGTCGCTCCGGGAGCCGCTGTGGAGTCCGCGCACCACCGCCGCTTTGCAAGGTGTAAACGCCTCCTTGAACTGGTCGCTCGCCCGGCATGATGCTGCACCTGTTGGCGTGGAATACGTCTACAGGAACCTCCGCGCAAAGAATCTGGTCTCACACTGCATAGAGCGCTATGGGTCAGCGTATACAAGTGCGCTTGTTGCGCATGGGAACGCAGAGCGGCCTGCCGGCACGCTGCAGCTCCTCCCGCCAGCTGCGTCACGTCGCACGCATCAAGCGCTAGTAGCGGATTACTTATGTAGGGGTGGCGATGCTTTCACGTCATCATCTTGCAAATCAAAGCTTTACGTCTTAGACGGGGCTTTTGGCTCGGATCTGGAGACGTGCCTGGCGAGTCGCGTGGTTTGCGACGACCCTGTCGTTGCGCTTGCGCTCACGCACTGGATGGAGCGTCTTCCGGCGGGCGCTCTGGATCTGAATGTATTCAGCCCTGATATCGTGGTCTATATAGGTGCTGGCTATCATGGTCGGTTCGAGGAGAACTCCGGCAAGAACGGAATATCTTCCTCGCCGCCAAGAGACAAGGCGTCAGCAACACGAGCACCTGATGGGAACGCTTCGCCAGGCCTTGCGCATGTAACAACTGATGGACAACGTGTCTATATTGGCGCGAGCGTGCAGCTCAATCACATGCGAAGCGCTATCGGCGCCGCTGCTTCTCTAGCAATGCTCTCCACCCGACGGGGTATCGATCCGGAGCGATATGGACTGATCCTTAATGGGCAGCTCCACTCCAATGGTCGCGCTGTTTTGGGCGTCGACGGCCAGCACGTCATGTGGACGCATCGAGGACTTGCGCGAGGCTGGCGCGATGTTCTGCGTCTGGAAGACTGGCGGTCTAGCGTGCCGCCTCCGAAAGTAACGCAGCGACAGTGGCAGCAACGGGTTGCGTTCCCGTCGGGCGATGCCTCCGGTGACACTGCGATGAAGAGCAGCAGCGCATCAGCCATCGCACCGCTACGCGTCCCGTCCACGCCGAATCTTGTTCTGGAGTCGCCGCTGTTTTTGATCGCACTTGATCACGGAGGTGTGCGGCGATCAAGTTCCGATACAAGTAAGAGAAAACGAAAGACCGTACAGAATGCAGAACAGCAACAGCAGGCGCAATCTGAGCCCGATGAGAATCGAGTGCAGGTGGTGCCTCTGAAGAACCCACAAACGGCAGCGTTGTATGCGCTTGCCGTGGCGACTTTTCCGGTCCCGGAGAATCTTCTCGAGATCAGTGTTCGGGATTTCGTGGCAGCTTACGAGCGCGCGAATGCCCGAGCGTTGCTCGTATGCGGCACTGGAGCGACGTCCCATGTATTGCAGCTGGCTGCGGACTCCGCGACACCGAGTATCACTGGCGAAGCAGTGCCTGGAGTGCTGCAGGAGTATGCCCGGCAGTGCATCCTTGACAGGTATCGCCAGGTAGGTCAGCAGCTGCTTGCCCAAGACGGCCCGCTTGCGGCAGCTTAAAGTTCCGCAGTCTTAGGCAGCGCCTTGTCGCGGAATGTGCAAGCAACGTATATTCAGCACTGCTTTAGACTCGATTGCATCTACTTGCACATGAGCAGTAAACCCCGAAGAAACGCATGCGCTGTTGTGTCGAAGCACGTTGCCGTAGCGTCCGTTTGGTCAGCGCTCCAAAATTGCTGTATTTTCATTCGCCTATGCCACAATGGCGGTAGCACTGCTTATCATGGTACTGGACACTACCGGCTGCAGCTGCGGTTTGGCGGGAGTCGTGTATGGGTCGCGGCGGGCCTGGGTACCGTCCGAGCGCTTTGGCGTTGCCGGCCGCTTTCCTTGACAGACGTAGGGGTAGCGCTTGGATGCAATCAACTCGTTTCATGTTCCGGAGGCAGCCATGTATCGCTTTCGCCTGAGCGAAGACGGATGAGCGGTATGCGTGGGAAGCCTTGCTCGTTTCGCTCGATAGTGGACCTGTGTGCGAAATCGACAGCTAGCGTACGGAATGTGTGTGTGTTTGCTTTTGTGGCGGGCGGGGTTATTCAATAGCTTCTTTGCATGCAAGCTTGTATCCTTGTCTCCGGCGTTTGATCATTGTTGACTTGCCTGTCCGCTTTTCTGCAAGCATGCAAAGCGTCGGCAGCGGCAGATGACCCGCTGCCTAAAGAGACTCGATCGGCCTATCCTGGGGCCTGCTATCTGCACTGCACCAATGATGGGTACTCGGCTCGGCATGGCGTCGGGATCACCTGCACCAGGATGCTTCCTGATTGGGGCAGTTCGGGCCCCCATTTTACGACAGCGACACCGTAAAGTTTCCATACGCATGTCAGTCTGAAATGGAACGGTTCTGCTCAGTCAACACAGGAGCATTCGCTCAAGTTCGTGCCTCTTCGTATTGCGATCTACACGAGCCTCTGCGAATTTTCATTTGACTGCTTCATTTCCAACTGTCTTGTCTCCGGCTTTCAATAAGAGAGTCTCTTCTGTCTCTGCAGATCCGCGACAGGCAGTCCAAGCATGTTGACAGCAGCGTTAAAGTCCGGATTTCACTGCTTCCTGCTGTTGTGGACGAATTCCATGCACAGGCAAAAGCGGCGATCTATGCTTCGCTTGCCCCGTTCATCTCCTGCGGATGCAGTCTCGATGCGTTTTTCGCAGCGATCACATTTGGCAGTGGTGAGATATCACCTCCTCGGCTGAGCGCTGTCCTGTGAAGCGTGATCGCGGGCTTGATCGCTCACTGTATGCCCTTGATGACTAGAAAAGGCTCCCGTCGACCCCCACTTGTGTTTCCCGCCCCATACCGTACCCAAAAACCAAGCGCGGCATGAGGACGATCCCCTGAGCGAGTTCTATGTTCGCTGCGCGCGCTGTGTCATTCGATCGAGGAATTTTGAGACTATGAAACTTTCCATGATGAAAACTATGGTCAGAAGAACCAGGCTTAAGAGCAAGTTGAGGGATTCGATCCGCCGACGCGCTTCTCGTGCTAAACGATGGCGTACTCTTCACCGAAAACCATCGTTACGACAAGCAAGGTCCGAGTCCAGGGATATTTTCCATGCAACTGTAAGAGACAGGGGTCTCTGCGAGCGTATCGTCTCAGAGACGTCATGCTAGAGTCTAGAGCCATCTTGTCCATGGCCACGAAGAGAGAAGGATTCGTCATTGGAACGGAATTGGATATTCGACTTGTCAAGTTCAGCAAACAATTGGCATGAGCTATTGAAGAGGTCTTCAAGATACGATGTTGTGTTTTGGTTGGTCGCCAATCCAGAAGCGCGAATGGCTGTGCTGACGTGTTGCTTTGAAACATAATGATTGAAAGTTTGAACCTTGCATGATTTGGGGATGCTGCTCTTACGGAAAGGATAAGCGTGCAGACTTGTTGGTATGCATTACATATTGATAGAGGTTCTTCTACGAGACCTTGTTCTAGGGCACCGCGAATCATGCTGAAGACCATTCCATAAAAAGTTCTAGTGGTAAGGCGTCGAAGGAGTAACTTTCGAAAGACGCATGAGAATCCAGGGACCGTCTATGGGTCCGGAAGCCCGCATCGCTGCATTTCGAATATCGAGACTGAACATCTGAAACTTCGAAAAAATCGCAAGGTAGGAATATATAAACCAGGTCAGTGTTCCATTTGCAACTATAGACGGTGACTATAACGGAAAACGTTCTACGACCATGGAGGGTAAACTGGTATCCCTTCACGGGCACCCCGCACCAGCCTTTTCTTGACCGGCCACCTGCCATCGTTTTAGTTTCTCCTTGCACACGTCGAGCCGGAGCGCGTGCTCTGTGACGTTGGATCGCGTCAGCTACGCAGGTCTCTCTTTCAGCACTGCACATTTTTCTGACATTGAGGGCGGCGTTGAAGTAACGGTTCACGAGCTCCATGTGATTATCGACAATGGTGGAAGTCGTCAGTGCAAGTGTTGCCAGAACTTGTCCCCTCTGTGCCGTATGCTGCTCTGTCAGAACCCCGTTCCTTTCTATCGCCGAAGCGCTCCGTTGCGTTTTCCATCTCAACCTTTTGATTCTTTATTTTTGAAAATGAACGTATTTTTATGCCCTGTTTGAGGACCTTGTTGGAGGGATTAGAACTTTCGGAAGGAAGACGAAAGATGCACTGGTTTTACCGTGTGCTGAACGCTTCAGCGATTCGCCCAGTACAGCGATCAATTCTTTTCAGGATTGCAAAGACACCTGCAATGGAGTTCAACCACGGAGCGTGCTGCGGCATGAAAAGCAGCTCTACGCGGTAGAATCGAAAAAAGCTCGAACTCAACGGGAATAGTCAAACGCCGCGTTGTCCAGTAGGAGGATATCGCCACCGGTCTGGGGAGACCCTTCAATGATTCGACAAAGTGGGTGCTGTTTTATGATCCTTGTCTCAAGCGAAACTGAGGCCGCCAAATCATTCCACTGCAGCTAGAAAAGATGATGATGTCCTCGTTCTCTTCTACATCGATTGTACCCACAACTTGCTCCCTGCTCGGCGAATACTCATGTACGCTACGACCGTTTCGTCGGATGCAAGTCTCATCGACTCAAAGAACAGACCGACGTCGCCGTGCTCCCTATAGATCGCCGAGTTCCGGAAAGTTTTTCATGGGTGCCGTTTCGGTGGAAGATGGCCGTGCGTGAACTAGAAGTTTTATTGGGACTGTCTCCCAGTGTTTCCCGGACAACACGAACAAACTTTAGAGAAACAGAGCTGCTCGTAGTTGCAACAATCGTCGCTTTTGCTTTCCTTTTGGTGATCAACGAGTCGTTTTCTACCATTGATCGCAAGCACGCTTTGAGAATACCAGTTTTGACGCAGAGCGCATCCACTTGTTTCTTTCAGTGTTCTGCAACCATCTGAGTACTGTGGTATGATTGATCTGGACGAGGAATGCAGTCCTCGTTGCACTGTTCAGTAAAGAATATACCGTATTGGCAATTCGTCTACGACCTATACAGTACCTTGCATATTGATGTCGATCTCCTGGTATATATTGCACCGGGAGTGTACAAAAATTAACGTGAAAAACTATACCATTCGAAGATCACACACTTCCTACCAACAACCCGGGAAACGCATACACTGAAGATGTGGCCCAGCGGAGCTACTGGCGCCGGCGCCGCTTTCGGCAGTCCAACCGGTAACCGCACCGGTGCTGTGCCGAATGTTTCGAGGCCTCTGAAGGTGCTGTGCAACGACATGCTTGCCACAATAGGTCGCTGGAGGACTGTTTCTGGAAGCATTAGGGCGGCAAGAGCGTTGTCCGTTGCACTTCGAGCACCGGCAGCTGTCGTGGCTCGCGAGCAGGCCTCCAGCGTCAGTGTAAAGCGCACAAGCCTGCCTGGGGGCAGCACTCTACTGAGAAACACTTCTGCCCAGTCTCTGCTCGCTTCGTCCGCGCTCAACGTTTCATCAACTCGAGAGGAACGTTTGGCAAGGCACTTTGGGTCTGGACGTGTTCAGAGAGCGGTAACGCTGGCGGCTGCGTGCGCGCCGCGTCCTCGGGCAGTGCTCCCGAGTGCTGGATCGAACCAGAACTTTTGCACAGCGTTAAGGAAACTAGGTACCGCCTGTCTCTACCAACAGCCACAGCCGTGGCACCACACAACGATTCTGGCTGTGCGGAAAAGTGGCCAAGTGTGTCTGGTCGGCGATGGGCAGGTATCCATGGGTGAAACCATTCTCAAGGCGAATGCACGCAAGGTACGGCGCCTAGGCGACTCGGTTATTGCGGGCTTTTCTGGTGCCACTGCGGATGCGTTGACGCTTTTCGAGCGGTTGGAACAAAAACTTGAGGCGTACCCAGACCAGTTGCTGCGAGCATCTGTCGAACTCGCAAAGGAATGGCGTCAAGACAAGGCCTTGCGACGTCTCGATGCGCTTCTTCTGGTCGCTGACCGTTCGATAACGCTGACGCTCACGGGCACCGGGGACGTGCTGGAGCCCAGTGACGGCGTCATGGCCATCGGCAGCGGTGGTATGTACGCCCTGGCGGCTGCGAGGGCACTTCTGGAGCTGGAAGACTGGACGGCGGAGCGAATCGCTCGACGAGCTATGCAGATTGCCTCAGAAATATGTGTATTTACGAACGAGCAACTAACATGTGAAGTGCTCAGTGGTGCATGATTCGCAGCCTTTGGAGTGCGCGCCCCGCAGCGGCGTCATCATACACGCGCTGCGCTATCTCTTCTTTGCGGCTTTGGCCCGAGATCCCCGCTCAACCTTCTGAACTTGTAGTTTTGGTGGCAGTGACTGCTCAAGCTTCGTTGCTTTCCGCGAGTCTTGAACGACGAGCGTGTAAAGGAACCGACTGCACCGGATCTTAAACTTGGTATTCGCGCGGTTTCGTTTCACGGTTACCCGCGTAGCGTCTGCGCGTTTGCACAGACTAAGAAACGTTTTCAGGTCTTTGATTTCTTTCGGCATGGTGTTGCGTTTATGCACGCTGCAGTGCCGTTGAACTACGTCCACTAGCCCTAGCGCGTATCGTAGTTCGGCCCGCTTTTCTCCACAGCGACCTTCCCACGAATAACACGGTCACAGTGTACCGCTGGGCTGCTCATGACGGGTGCGACGGATCGCGGGGCCAGTCGCGGCAGCTTGTCACGTGACCTTGGACATGGCGGTGCAGCGTCTCATTATACCAGCGCCTGCGTCGATCGGGGAACCACGCCGTCCGAAGCTGGAACAATTGATAAGAAATGAGTTATATTGGATTCTTTAGGAATCATATGTGCCAGGGACCACGATACGTGCCGGTACCGCTACCCGCCAGACACGTCTAAATGCAACCGATATGCAGTTGCTGGCGAACGGCAGCACTACTCAGTACGAAGGGGCTTTACCTCCATGAAACGTATTCAGAACGCAGCGAATGCCAAACGCTGTTGATTCAGAGAATGAAAAGGCATCGGAGTACACGCTTGCCGCTGAGCACGTCAACAGAACGTCGCTCTCTGGACCAGGGCACAAGTCCCAGGCAAGTACCTCGCTGGCGGCGCTTGCTGACGACACAGCAAACGGCGATAGCGTCTGTGCGCTATGCCAACAGTTGGATCTTGCGCAGCTCCGAGTTGAACTAGAGCGAAGCGGAACGGAAAGACGCAAACTGGAGGCGAAGATTGACCGTACTTTTCTGGTGAATGTGGATCGCCTTTTCGAACAGGACGCGCTTCTCTGCCGACTTGAGGGCGCGATCGAGAGCCAGGAACAGGCTCTGCGGCGTTTGGTTCAAGAGTTTCATCATGTAGCGGTTAAGCGAGCAAACCAGCTCCCAGCCTTGAGAACAAAGTTAAGACGACTACGCGAGTCGGTCAAATCCAGCGCGCGTAGCAGGTCGTGGCAATCACTTGCCGAGGTCCGCGATCGTCTGGAGCAGGCGATTCGCCACCGCGAATACGATGAAGCGCTATCACTTTACGCAAATCTTCGAACAATGTCGGCAAACCTGGGAAAAGCATCCCTGGAAAAAGAATACTTGGAAACACAGATGTCGTCTCTGGAGACGATGCTGGCAGTGAGCATTCTCGAGGAGCTCTCGGAGGCAACCTCCCTATCAAAATGTATTGAAATGAGCGGTTTTTTGCGAACCTTCGATTTCTTCGACAATGCGGAGCTCCGTCGTCTTTTTCTCCATTGTCGAGGACGCTATATCTGGAGATTTATCTCCGATGCAATGCGAGCGCTCGACGCTCTGCCGACGGAGACTCGGGAGCGAACGGAGGCAATTGTGGTGCTACAATTATCGAGACTCACTGATGCGCTGCGTCAGAGGGTTCTGAAGCTTTTCACAGAGTACCGAACCCTGTTTTCAAATGCCAACGCCGATGACGACGCGTCAGATTCGGTCGAGGGCGATGCTTTGCTAGTTGATGAAGCCTGGTGCGCATGGCATCGGGAATGGCTTACTGCGTACCTGCTCGTCGTCGAGAAGACCATTGCCCGCGTCTCAGATGTGGTGCTGATCCAGACGCTGTTCACACAGACCATGGCCTTTGCAGCCGCGCTTGGTCGCCTCGAGCTTGATTTCCGACCACTTTTGGTCCCGCTGTATGAGCGAGCTGTGTTGCGCGTCTGGCAGCGCAAGCTACACGATGCTCTGTTGCATTATAGCCGGTTGTTGCGATCGCTAGACCTGGACTCTATCAACCCGGAGGTGCACATGATCTCCAGTGCGCTGGTAGGGAGCGTTGACGCGTCTCCGGAAACAACTGCGTCGGGAGACGGTGCCGTGGAACCGGCGCCGGCCCCAGCCTCAGCCCCGAAAGAAGGTGTAGCTTTGAGCGTTGCACCGATCGCCCAGCTCCAGAATGAAATCGAAAGCGCTATCCTACAGCTCGGCGTGTTGGTCCCGAGTCGGCACCTCGGAGTCTTTGCGAACGAGCTCTGCCAGGCTCTCAAAGATGCTGGTGCGGTCATCGCGGAGCTTCTCGTATTTCCTCGCTTAAACACGGGAGCAGGACACGTCGGTGACACCCTCATACGCGCGTTACGCTCCGAGCTCGTCCCGCGAGTCATGCAGCGGTTTCGCGAGGCGACCGAAATACCCGCGGAAGAACTAGCACCTTTCGAAGAGAAACTCGAGAGGTTCTACTGCGAACTCGACCATCTTCCCCCAATCAATGAGAATCATCACCAATACAACAGCTAAAGAAACTGATTGGTTGAGGTTCCCAATCCGATTGCAATCTGTCTCGATCGGTTGACGGTCGTGCCGTTCACATCGAATCGCATGCACGGTCCATGTGCGAATACCGGGTAGCGGACTGAGGCCACTCCAGGCACCACAGCAGCTTCATGATTCGTGCCCAGATGATTAAGGGGGTACTCGGGTTGCAGCAGTTCTTGCCGCAGGTCGCGGGGTTCAGCGCCTTTGGCTCACCACGTGGCATCCGTTGTTTGCGGAATCGGCGCCCTGGGGTACTCTAACTTTGCTTAGCATGATTCCAGACGCTTCCTGAAGCTGCATCCATGCCAGAATATCATAGAACCGGTCTATACAGCCACCATAAGCATGTACACTCTGAAGTTTGCATCGTTTTCGGTGGTCACCAACGCCCGGGCCTTGGCGAGCTTTTTCCGCGACTGGTTCCTGTTCCTCTAGCTGATTTCCGGCTTGAAATACGCAGGTCTCTCCTTGTTATCCCGCCCAGTTGTAGGCAATCGAAGGATGCTGAAGGCAGTGTTCCCGTCCATATCTCGTTGCTTCTCGGTGTTGTCAATACATTTAACAGAGAGAAAGTGGTTGCGATCTGGGCATCGCTTGTCATCTCCATGTTCGATGAACGCTGCCTCGAGGCGCACTTGCAGCGGTGACAGTTGACTGTGGTCAGATGCTCCCGTATGCTCAGCAGGCCTCCT
>Ga0078972_1010738_pt1 | contig 10764 bp, 15 predicted proteins | sample YelNatPaOPGAMG01_FD_67568 | JGI IMG/M metagenome (GOLD analysis project Ga0078972, IMG submission 67568) | Hot spring thermophilic microbial communities from Obsidian Pool, Yellowstone National Park, USA - OP-RAMG-01 (SPADES assembly) (version 2) | ecosystem: Environmental > Aquatic > Thermal...
GCATAACAAGAATTAAGTTGACTGTTTATTGGTTCATATTCTCCATATATTAATTTTTCTAAAGACTCTGCATCAATTGTAAATGGACTAATTCTTATAATTACACTTCCCTGTTTATCTATACCGCGCCTTCCAGCTCTACCTGCCATCTGATACAAATCTCTAACCTTTAAATAACGTTCATAATGACCATAAATTTTCTTTATTGTATCAAATACAACTGTTCTTGCAGGCATATTTATACCCAATGCAAACGTCTCTGTTGTAAATATTAACTTAATAAAACCTCTGCTAAAGAGATCTTCAATTATCTCTTTTAATGCCGGTAGCAGTCCTGCATGATGATAAGCAATGCCTCTACTTATTAATTTAGATAAAAAATCAGTATGCGTAGATTTTATTTCTAACTTTTTAACATACTCATTAAATATCTCTACACCCTCTTTAGAAGTTAAATTATTTAATAAATTGTAAAATCCTACTTCCTCCGCGAGTGCTTCACATTTTTTTCTTGAAAAAGTAAAATATATACAAGGGTATCCGTTTTTTTTCTTTAAATAATCCAAAAGTGTAAAAATTCTATTATGTTTTACATAACAATAAAAAGAACTACTGCTTTTTCTTCTTATAAATCCTGATTTTTTCAAACTCTCTAAATTATCAAAAAACTCATTATTGCACTGAAATAAAAAATGCAAAGGGACCGGCCTTTTTTTCTCTATCACAACTTTAACCGGAAAATGATGAACACTTTCTAACCACTTGCTAAACTGATATATATTTGGAATAGTAGCGCTTAAAGCTAAAAAATGCATATTTTTCGGAAGAAGTATAATTGCCTCCTCCCAAACAGTTCCTCTTTCTATATCGTCTAAATAATGAATCTCATCAAAAATAACCCAATCTCTATATTTAAATCTATCAGGCTCAATTAAAATAGCATTTCTAAATATCTCTGTAGTCATAATTAAAATTTGAGCTTCTTCATTTATACCCACATCACCTGTTACTATACCAACTTTATTAGGATATTTTTTAGAAAAATCCCTAAATTTTTGGTTAGAAAGCGCCTTTATCGGAGCGGTATAAATTATTCCTTTATTTTTTAAAAGACAATCCTCTATTATATATTCTGCAATAAGTGTTTTGCCAGCACCGGTTGGTGCGCTTACAATAACAGAATTATTATTTCTTGCATACTCAATTGCTTCTTTCTGAAATATATCTAATTCAAAATTTTGCATATTGAATTATTATAACATAAAAAAAATTAAAAAAAATTTTAAAAAATTTCTTGCAAAGAAAAAAATTTTTGATATAAAATTCTTGTAAAATAAAAAAAGGAGGGCTAAAGATGGAAGACGCACAGAAAAAAACTTTTGGTTACGAACTTATCTTGGATCTATCCGATTGCGATTTAGAAACAATAAGTTCAAAAGAAAGATTAAAAAAATATGCAAAGGAACTTTGTAAAGTAATAGATATGAAACCTTATAAAGAGCCAATCCTTGCATATTTTGGAGAAAACAAACCCCATACTAAAGGCTATTCATTAGTGCAACTAATAGAAACAAGTTCAATAGTTGGTCACTTCTCAGAATTGTGGAAAACGGCTTATATAAATATATTTTCTTGCAAAACTTTTGATCCAGAGGTAGCAAAAAAATTCACAAAAGAATTCTTTTCAGCTAAAAGAATAAAAAATAGATTTATAATTAGATAATTTATTTTTTTATTTCTAATATAATTAAATATCTATTAGATTTTTAACCTCTTAAATAAAAATCTATCAAATTATTTAAAAACTGAATTCAACTAAATTTTAACTATTTGCTGTTCTGATTTTATTTCCTAATTCTTTTCTTTGACGAAGCCAATTTTTTCTTAGTTCTTCAAGTTTTCTATAAATTTCTTTTTTATCAGCTAAAAATTTCTTTGCGCCTTCATTTAGTTTATCTTTTATAGATTGATCAGATGGATTTTCTTTCAATTTCTCATAAAGAGCTTCTCTCTCTTTATGCCAATTTAAACGCAGTATTCTATCTTGATCATGGAGTTTATCCCTTTCGAGAATAAAATTTTTTCTTGCCTGACTTAACTCATTCATATACTCAACTTTACTCTGAGCATATGAATTTAAAGTTAAAAGGGAAACTAACCCAAAAACGCAAAAAATTTTTTTGTAATGCATAAAACCTCCTTTTTTGTTAAATATATTTGTTAATAACCTTCTCCAATTCCTTTTTAGGAATAAGCCCAACCTTTTTTTCCATAGGTTTTCCTTCTTTAAAAATCATAATAGTAGGTACACTCATCACTTCATACTTTGTGGCTAAATCTCCTGAATTTTCTATATTTACTTTACATACCTTTAATTTACCTTGTTTTTCCTTTGCAATCTCATCTATTGTAGGCAAAAGTGCCCTACAGGGCCCACACCATTCTGCCCAAAAATCAACTAAAACAGGCAATTTTGATTTTATGACCTCCTCTTCAAAATTTTTAGAATTAACATTGATATACATTGCTCCTCCTCTTAATTGTTAATTACTTCTATATCTTCCGGTGTTCTTGCTACAATTTCAGGGCCATTATAATCTATAATTTTTCCTGTAATCTGAACTGTTTTACCTTTATAAAAATTTTTAGGATCAATATTTCTTTCATAAAAATATTTAAAATTATCTTTAAAAATAACTATTGTAAAATCTTTTTTGTAATCTTTTCCAAAATTTAAAAATATACATTTATCTGTCTTATAACTATTTAAAACTTTTCCTTTAACTGTTCTTATTTGATTTATATATAAATAAGCCATATTAGAGTCAATAACCTCATAAGCCCCCCAGAGACCTCTTTTGTTATCTTGGGCTTCTTTTTGCAATTTTTTAAAAAGTTCAACATATCTTAAATTAGGCGGATTAGTAAAAAGAACAGCATATCCTTCTTCCAATAACTTTGCATTTACAAACTTCTCTTTAACAAAAACATAACCAAGAAGTCTTCCATATTTATCTATTTTTTCAACATCAAATTCTACCCTTACAGTTTTACCTTCCACTAACTTACGATTAAATTCTTTTGCTTCTTCTGCAAATGGTTGGGGTTTATAGATAAAATTATTACCGTTTCTAATTCTAATCTCAGGTGTATCTATTCCAATATATCTTAATAGCCTTTGATTTTCTAATCTAACTGTATCTCCATCTATTACTTCTAAAACTTTTATATTTGAATAATCTGATTTTAAAGAAGAACACCCTAAAAATAAAAGAACAAATAAAACTTTTTTTATCACTTCAAATCTTCAACTATTTTAAAAAAAATCTTTTGTGCAAAATATGGTTGCGGTATACAAAATCTTCGGGCAGAAACTCTTAATTTCTGCGTATCTGATGTAATTGTATCTATCTTTATTGTAATGCTATTTGAAGATATTTTTGCCTTTATAAGTCCGGATGATTCTTTAGTTAATAAAATCTCTCCCTCCATATTATTTATTTTTTTAATACAAATATCCCAAAGATTACTATACGTTGATTTTACATTTCCAATGGCAGAATCATTGCTTAATGTATAACCGGCAACAATCCCTGTTCCTATTAAAACCGGCGCACAACTGCTTAAAAAAAATAAGAAAAATATCAAACTAAACTTTTTCATTTATTTCTTTAGGCAAAGAAAAATTTTTTAATAAAAAATTTTCTAAAATAAATTTTGCATTTTTAGTCTCTATGCTTAAATTATCACAAAGATCAAAATTAACTCCCTTTATAACTAAAATAACTATATCAAAATTTTTAAAATTTTTCAAGTATTTAATATTTAAATCTAAACTGCAATCGTGAGTAGAATATAAAGAAACACTTCTTAAACTCTCTTTATTTAATAATTTAAAATAATTGTCCTCCTTAAATTCGCCGGCATCTAAAAATACGATTAAATCGTAATCTATTTTTGATATTCTTCCAATATAGTTTTCAAAACATTCATTTACAATTAAGGTGTCAAAAAAAACTTTATCCTTAACTGCTTCAATTACTCTTGCTCCAACGCCGTCATCACATCTTAAAATATTACCTATACCAACAAAAAGAACTTTTTTATAAGAATTAATAATTTTTTTAAAATTATAAAGAACACCGGAATCGGTTAAGTTGGGAAAAATTACATTTCTTTTCTTTAACTCAACCATAAGATTATCTAAACCATCAAATTTAATACAATCTAAACCAAACAAAACAGCCTCTCTTATTAAATCTTCCCTGTCATCTATATAAATAATATCTTTAAAATCAATATTTTCCGGCTCTGTAAGCAATTTATAAATCTCTAATTCGGGTTTTATTGACTTAACTTCATAAGATAATATTAATTTATCAAATATATCAAAAACCTCCTTATATCTTTTATATAAAAAATCAAAATGAAGTTTATTTATGTTTGAGATTAAATATGTAGGATAAATTAAAGAAACTCTCTTTGCAACTTCTATAACTTCTTTTTTAGGAATAAATATATCGCACCAGGCATCTACGAATTCATCGTATGAGATTTCTTTTAAAAAATTTTCTTTAAATCTTAAATAAAAATCATAAGGCTTGTCCAAACCTTTCTCAAAATCTAAAGCAAAATCTTTCTCGTATAATGCATAGATTACCTCTTGAGGTGTTACTTTTAATTTATCTTTTAACTTATTTAACGCTAAATTGTAATCAAAATCAAAAAGTACCTGACCTAAATCAAAAGCTATGGTTCTCATAATTTTTTAAGAAGTAAAAACCACTTTCCTTCTACAACGTGGACAAAGCAAACTAAATCTGTCTTTTCTTAATATTTCGTTTTCCTGCTTTTTTATGCTATCGCTTATATTTAAAAATTTCTGTGCAAAAAAAATCAATGTAGTATTAGAAGTATATAATGGCCCTAATTTATTTATAACCCATAAAACCTGATCAACCGGAGCAATAACTTCATTACAATTTTCGCAAACTAAAAGTTCTTTTTCTATTTCCTGGACTAAACTATCTCTTTCCTTTAATGTTGCCAAATCAAACTCAGAAGATAATTTAATACCTTTTTCTACTAAACAATTTGCCTCACAATTTCCGCAAAAAATACACCTATCCCATCTAATTTTTAAAACTCTTTTTGCTTTACCGTTGTAAATTTCGTCTTTGAATTCTAAAGCCTTCGCAGGACAAACAGAAACACACGCAGTGCAACCAACACAAAAATCTTTGTAAAAATATGGTTTTCCCCTGAATCTATCGTAAACCTCTATCTTTTTATAAGGAAATTTAGAAGTATATGGTCCTTTTATTAAAGCAGATATTATTTCTTTTAACTCGGTTAATTTAGGAAATCTCATTTTTTTCTTTATCCTCCCTATACATATCACAGACAGATTTACTCCAAAGTCTTATACCAAATTTATGCGCTCCCTTTGATAACGCATGGGCTGAAACAGGCATAGTAAGCCAGATAAAAACCATACATAATAAAGCCTTTATACCTATGGAAGAAAAACCATATTTTATAAAAACCCCAAACAAAATACTACATGTTCCTAAAGTAACACACTTTGTAGATGCCTGAAGACGGTTATAAATATCAGGGAATCTGATTAAACCAATACATCCAAATAAATCAAAAGTAATACCCAATATAATAAAAAATAACCCAAAAAATTCAATCATCAAAGTGTCTACCCTCCAAAAATTTAGCCAATGCCAAAACCCCGATAAAACTTTGTAAACTCCATGCAATAGCAATATCCATATACCAACTTTTAGAAGTAAAAAAGGCTTCTATCGCGCAAAATCCAACAACCACTATACCAATAATATCTACGGCAACTGACCTATCTGCGGGAGTTGGCCCTCTAATTATTCTATACAGAGAAAGGAAAAAACACAAAAGCAAAAATAAAGTTAACTTTGTAGAAAGAGATATCCTAAAGATTAAAAAATTAATAAATAATAAACTAACTATCAAAAAAAATCCCAAAAACCAACGACAAAGTTTCATTCAAATATCCTCTTTATAATTTTTTCAAATCTTTCCACAATTATTTCTGTTGCTTTATCAAGCGATTTATCCTTTACATCTATCCAGTGTATATATAAAATGCCATCCTTTTGATTAATATCAACGCATAAAGTTCCGGGGGTTAAAGTAATTGAATTTGCCAAAAAAACTATGGCTGTCTCTGTCTTAAGAGTTGTCTTTACTTTTATAATGCCCGGATTAATAGGACATTTTGGATGTAAAACCCTTAAAGCAACATCAATATTTGCCTTTAAACATTCCCAAACAAAAATACATAAGTAAACAAAAAACCAAAAATAACGCTTCAAATCAAACCATCTTAAACCTTTTTCTGCAAAAAGATCTCCGCTCGTTATAGCAATTATAAATGAAACAAATACCCCAACTATTATATATTGAAAATCCAAACTAAAACTTAAAAAACTCCATATTAAAAAGGAAACAAAAAAGGTAACTATCCTTGAATAAATAATCATTTTAATTTAAAATCACTTTAAAATAATCCTTTCCATTTATTAAAACATTACTTGCCGGCTCAATAATATAATCTTTAACTAAAGGAAAAAATAAACCAACCAAAATGCATAAAATAGCCAAAAAAGACATAGAAAAAACCATACTAAAAGGCACTTCTTTAATATCCTGAAAGTTTTTATTTGTCTTATCTAAAAATGCATATTTCTGAACTTTTAAAAAAGAAGCCAAAGTAATTAAACTAACCAAAATACACAAAAAACCAGCCAATTTTAAATTTGCCATAAATGCTGCCAAGATAATAAATAACTTACTCCAAAAACCGCAAAATGGCGGAATACCGGCTATAGATAAAGAAGCAATTAAAGAACTATTGCTTGTAATTGGCATAACTTTTGACAAATCTCCCATCTCTTTTAAATTTTTAGTCTTTATATTGTATTCTATTGCTCCTGCATTTAAAAAAAGTAATGATTTAAATATAGAGTGATTAAAAAGATGAAAAAGCCCACCAACAATACCCATAGGAGTTCCAATTCCTAAACCCAAAACAACATAACCTATTTGACTTATAGAATGATATGCCAAAAGTCTCTTAAAATCCCATTGACCTATAGCCAATAAAACTCCAACAACCATTGAAAGTGTCCCTAAAAAAATCAAAATCAAAGATAAATTATAATTAAATCCAAATATATTAAAAATCAATCTTGATAAACCATAAACGCCAAGCACCTTGATAACAACTCCTGAAAGCATACTTGAAATTGGACTAGGAGCTGCAGGATGAGCATCCGCTAACCAAGCATGAAACGGAACTAAAGCTGTCTTTATACTCAAACCTGCAATAAAAAGCGATAATGCAAAAATAATTGAACTTTTATTGTAATTAAATTCTAAAGAATTTGAAATATCTGCCATATTCAAGGTAGACAACCTGCCATAAATAAAAGCTATGCCAAAAAGAATAAAACTTGAACCAATGCTTCCTAAAATAAGATACTTAAAAGACGCTTCCAATTCCTCTTTGCCTCCTTTATAAGCAACCAAAGCATAACTTGATATGGAAGCAATCTCTAAAAACACAAAAAAATTAAATAAATCTCCAGTGATAACAACACCGTTTAAACCAGCCAAAAGCAGACAAAATAAAATATAATAAAAATATAATCTATCATATTTTTTCATATAACTAAAAGAATAAATCAAAGAAAGAAAGGTTATAAGATTGATTACTATTAAAAAAAGAGAACTAAATTTATCAACAACTAAACATATTCCAAAAGGTATCTTCCAGCCGCCAACTGTATAAACTAAGACTTTATTGCTAAAAATAGTTAAAAAAGAAAATATCAATAAAATAAAACTGCATAATGTAGCTATTATCCAACTTATATTTTCTTTAATCCTTCCAAAAATAAAAATTAAAAATGCTGAAATTAAAGGTAAAACTGAAAAAATATAAATCATTTTTAACCTTTTAAATTATTTATCTTGTTTATATCAAAAGTTTTATATTTTTCATATAATCTCATAACCAAAGAAACGCTAAAGGCAATGATTCCCAAACCAATAACTATAGAAGTAAGTATAAGCGCCTGAGGAAGTGGATCTACACTAACTATAGATAAATTATTTTTTTCTAATATAGGTGCATCTGCACCTATTTTATAACCCAAAAGTATAAAAAATAAATTAATAGCATACTCAGTTATTGCAAGACCAATTATTTTTTTTATTAGATTCTTTTTTACAAATAAACACCAAACCCCCAAACTAAACAAAACTAAACAAAGAAAATAAATACCCATTATTCCTTCTCCGATAATCTATATAAAGAAAGTGCGATAAAAATGCTAAACAAACCCGCTCCTACTTTTAAAAAAATAGCAAAGTTAGAAGCTAAAATTATTCCAGAACTAAATAAATTAAAAGGACTTCCCTTAGGTAAAAAGTTTAAAAAGAATATTCCGCCTATAAAAATTCCAAGTAAAGAAATAACCAAAAATAAAATTCCGCCTAAACCCTCTAAAAAAAACGCTAATGTTTTATTAAAATATCTAAAAGCAAAATCCTTTCCAAAAGCCAAAACTAAATGGATAAATGAAAGTGCAATTATAACCCCTCCTGCAAATCCTCCACCCGGTGATAAATGCCCATGCAACATTATATAAACCCCAAAAAGAAAAATTAAACTTACAGTTATCCTTGTAATCCTTTTTACGATAATAGACATTCCACCATTATTTTTCATTGTTTCTCCTTAAAACAGAAAGCACTCCAACAACAGAAGTAAATAAAACAATAGCCTCTCCTAATGTATCGTAGGCTCTGAAATCTAAAATAATGGAAGAGACTAAATTAACTGCTTTGGTTTTATTTAATCCCTCTCTAATATAAAAACTACTAACCTTTGTAATTGGAAAACCAAATTTTGGCAACTCCGAAATGGCTTTATATCCGAAATACAAAAATGCAATTATAAAAAAAGATGCTAAAAAAATATAACTTATATAGTTTTTCTCTTTATTAATATCCCTATTAGACTTAATGGTTGCCTTTATTAAAATAATTAAACTTAAAATTTCAACAACAAGTTGGGTTATTGCTAAATCAGGTGCTTTTAAAAATAAAAATGCCAAAGTAATTCCAAAACCAACAGCACCCAAAGCTATAACACTTGAAAGCAAATCTTCTATATAAATAGAAGCCATTGCAGCAATTATCATTAAAATCAAAATAATGTATAATTCTATCATATTTTAACTATAAAAAATAGAAAAATTAATCCTAAAAATATCCAAACTAAATAATTGTCCAAAATGCCATTATGAATCTTTCTTAAAATAAAACTTAAACCCATAACCAGAAAACCGAAAAAATTTGTAATTATATAAATAAACCTTTCAACAAATTTAAATAAAATAAAACTTAAAAAATTAAATAACTTAAGTATTATATTATATATGTCAAAACATTCTTTTTTAAGTAAAAAATAAATTTTATCCAAGAATTTATTTTCTTCAAGGGATTTATAATAATCTAAAGACGAAAAGTTTATATCCTCCAATGTAGTCTCGGAACCAAAAAATATCTTGTCTTTTCTTTTAAACTTAAATTTAGTTAAAAGATAAAATAAAAATCCAAAAATTAAACCAACTAATAAAAAAATAAATGCCAGAGAACTCTGCCAAAAACCAAACTCAACTAATTCTTTATTAAAATAAGGAAATAACAAACCCAAAAACCTAAAAGGAAAAACTCCTAAAAGCAGACACAAAAATGCCAAAATTAAAAGAGAAATCCTTACAAAAAAACTATCCTCTCTATCTTTGGAATTTGAACTTAAATTGCCTAAAAAAACTCCGGAGATAAACTTTAAAAAACTTGCCAAAGTCAATGCACTTCCAAACATTGCCGAAATCAAACTAAAAATATAAATAAATTTAACTAAAAAATTAGAATTTAAATATATCCCGAAAATAATCCCCTGATATAAAAACCATTTTGAAGAAAAGCCGTTAAATGGCGGTATGCCGGAAATAGAAAAGGAAAATATAAGGCTGCATAGAAAAGTAATTGGAAAAAGGCCAGTTAAATTACCCAAATCCTCTAATAAAAAACTTTTATTTTTTCTGCCAATATAACCACCTGCCAAAAAAAGTCCGCTTTTATATATAGAATGATTTATCATATGAAATATACCGCCAACTAAACCTAAAATATTTCCGGAACCAAAACCTAAAACCATATAACCAACCTGACTTATAGCATGAAATGAAAGCAAAGAACGAATATCATGTTGAATTAAAGCCAATAGAACCGCAAAAATTATAGTAAAAGAACCTATTATTAAAAGAAAAACAAAAGCAAAATTATTTAAAACAAAAAAATCTGAACAAATCCTTGCCAATAAATATATACCTAAAAGTTTATCTAAAGAACCTACAAAAATAGCTATTGTCTCTTGGTATACTAAATTAGAAGCCTTAGGTATCCAGGTATGAAAAGGCATACTACCTGCTTTTGCTAAAGCACCAATTGCCATAAATACAAAAGATATATAAGCCAATAAATTATTCAAAGCGACTTTACTATTCATAAGGAAACTGCCTGTAAGTGCATAATAGAAAAATATGCCTAAAATAAGTAAAAAATCAGCAAAACCTAAAATAACAAAACTTTTATTCGCTATCTTATAATCGCATATACTTAAAGAAAAATACAAAACAACCAATA
>Ga0078972_1016713_pt1 | contig 10762 bp, 10 predicted proteins | sample YelNatPaOPGAMG01_FD_67568 | JGI IMG/M metagenome (GOLD analysis project Ga0078972, IMG submission 67568) | Hot spring thermophilic microbial communities from Obsidian Pool, Yellowstone National Park, USA - OP-RAMG-01 (SPADES assembly) (version 2) | ecosystem: Environmental > Aquatic > Thermal...
ATTTTTAAAATTTAAAGCATCATCAAACATATAAATATTATTAAACATCACATAAGTTGTCTTTGAATCCATATCAATAATTTCTTTCAAAGTCTTTAAATCATCTTTAGTATAATGATAATTATAACTAGTTATCCCATGAAGTCTAAAATAATTTATTTTTCCAAAAAGTGGTTTATTTTTAAATGGATCCACACAATGAACTAAATCAAGTTCTTTACAAATTCCCTTAACTAATCTATCATCCCAAATACCTCTTGGTTCCCAACAGAAAATGTAATTTTTCCGATGTATCTTTTTAAAAAATTTTTCCATGTTTTTTATATTTTCCTTTTCCTGCTTAAAAGAAGCAGGGCATTGGAAAACAATCACTTTTGCTTTTAAAATGTCAGCAATTTTTGAAGTCCTTTCCCAAGCAAAAAGCACCTCATCTGTAGGTTTAAAAAAACCATATCTCTCTTTGTTCTTTATTCCCATCTTTAATTTTCTATATGTAAGAGAAGTAAATGGATGGGTAATCAATTGCCATGCTTTTAATGTATATTCAAAATCTAAAGGTGATTCTTTTCTCCATTTTAATGCAGTTTTCTCTTCTGGTAATTGATAAAAGGTTTGCTGAATCTCAACTACTGAGAAATTTTTAAAATAATTTTGTTTTGCTTGAGTAAATCCACAGCAGCCAATCTTTAACATAAAAATCCCTTTCTACTGAGTTTTCAACCTTCTTTTTATAAAATTAAAATTATTAAAACTTATTTTAGCAAAGAAAATACTTTGTATAAAATATCTTGATGGTTATTTAAATTTACCTCTAAAACTTCTACATCTTTTCTTTTTCTTATTTTATTTAAGAATTCTATAGATTCTTTATGAATTACTCCCAAAAGCGGTTTTCCTGAATCTAAAACTTCTAAAACTAAGTTTTTAAATTTCTCTGAAAATAATTCCATTTTCCCAATTTCATCAATCACAATTATACTTTTATTCTTCAATGCCTCTTTTACAGAAGGTAAAGCAATTTCTTCCAAATCTTTTAAATTTATACCATATTTACCTAATTTAAACTTAGAACTTATCCCTTTTAAGGCTAAAATACCTTCCTTTCCATCTAATGTTTTTATTTTAAATCCCATCCTTTTTTTATCCTCATTAAGTATCTCTTCAGTATAAAAACCACCACAGGAATCTAATTTTGAAATTATGGTTTTTAAAAGAGTGGTCTTCCCTGTACGCGGTAATCCTGTTAAAAGTATATGTTTCATCTTGTTTTTAAAATATTCTTAAACCTAGAAATTTTACTTTTAAGGCTTTTTCCGGGCAGGATTCAACACATTTAAAACAACTGACGCAATTAAAGTGATCTATTACTTCTTTTGATTTTTCTTCATAAACCTTTGTCTCTTCCATTGAACATTCATTTGCACATACTCCACATCTAATACACTTTAAAAGGTCTTTTTCTTTCACTAAACATTTCCCTTTATTAAAATATGAAAGGACTATTCCATTTGGACAAATCCTACACCACAATCTATTAATAAATATACTGCCTATAATGAATAAAAGAAATATTACACATATTATAAAAAAAATACGAAATAATGGCCGCCAAAGGTCTAAAAGTACTGGATAACCTGTAAGAAGTGATGAAATAATTCTTGATGGGCACATCTGACAACCCGCTAAATATATTCCATCACGAATACCCCATGCAAGACTTTTATCTGCTGCAAGATATGCTAAAATTAAAACAAAAACTATCATAAATATTCCTGCAATCCTCATTTTCTTAGACACTTTCTCTCCAATTTTAATCCGCTTTATTTTAAAAAATTTCCTAATACTTGCTAAAACTTCTTGCAAAAAGCCTATTGGGCAAATCCAACCACATGTAAATCTTCCAAGTAAAATTGCAAGAAATAAAATAAGTAACATATACGGACCCCATACCCTTAAAGGATCTTTCCAAGATAATATCTCTTGAAAGAAGTGATACATGCATCCTCTAAATAATCCTGTATTTCTCGCATATCTACAACTTCTAAATGTTAAGTATAAGTTATATGGCTGGTTATAAGGAGGAGCATTTTTAGTAAATACCATTTGCTTAAAATCATTAGGTGCTCTTGCTACTACAAACACAGATGGAAGGTTTGCTTTTCTACCATCAAATATTAAAACTCCACCCCATATAATTAATATAAAAGAAACGATCTGAAAAACCCTTCTTAAAAATGATATTCTTACTTTCATAATTTATTTTGTTACCTTTTTCTTCTTTTACTTTCTTTACTTTAGTTACTCATCTCTCTTGATTCCATATAGTAGTAATTGCCTTTTCCTTGCAAGATAAAACACATAAGATATTATCTGGATGACAATTATTACATACATATTTTATTTGTCTTCTAAATTCTTCTTTAACAGAACTTACAAGTTTATCTTCTAAATTAATCATTACTGTCTCTAACTTTAAAATTTTTTTAGGACATTTCTCAATACATTCACCACAGCCATTACATTTATCTGAATCTATACTTATAAAATACTCTCCAGAACCATCTTTATATCCGTAATAAGTAATCATTTCTTTGATTTCTCGTACAATGCTTTAGCAAAAATAGCAGCTCCAATAGCACCAGCAACCATTGGATCTTTTCCGTTTTTCTCCCAATCTGGTACTTGCAGTCGTTTAAATCCCAATAAACTTTCTAGTCTACTAACAGTTCCAATATTTTTAGACTGACCACCTGTAACCACAAAATCTTTTTTAATTCCAATTCTTTTTAAAAGATCAAACATCCTCTGTGCCATCGCTCTACAATACGCTGCTAAAACTTTCTCTTTAGTCCATCCTTTGCGAAGTAATGATACTGCTTCTGATTTTGCAAAAACAACACAGGTACAGTTTAAAGGAGGAGGATCTTCCTTAACTTTTAAAGATGCTTCTCCTATTTCTTCTATTGGTAAAGAAAGTAAATCTGCAATTACTTCCATTCCTCTTCCTGTTCCTGCAGCACATTTATCATTCATAAGAAACGATACTACATTACCTTTTTCATCTATACTTATCGCTTTAATATCCTGCCCACCTACATCCAAAACAGTTCTTACAGAATCTCCCCATATAAAATTTGCACCCTTAGCATGACAGGAAATTTCTGTAATTGTTTTATTTGCCATTGGAACATTCACTCTGCCATATCCAGTACCAACTATATAATTTATATTCTCAAATTTAAGATCAGTCCCTTCTAAAGTAAAATCTAAAACCCTCTTTGCACTATCAGGACTGTTTGAGCCAGTTCTAATAATACCCAATGCATAAATTTCACCATCAACCATAATTACTGCTTTTGAGCCAATTGAGCCAATATCTATTCCTGCAGTAATGATTTTGCCTGTCTTCCAATCTTTACCCTCTATTGTTTTTCTATACTCTTTCCATCTCCAATATTCTTTTTTCTCTTCTGTCATAAACAAGCTCCTATTGCCCCTGCAAACTCTGGATTATCAGGCACAAGTAAATTAACTCCTAATTTTCTTTTTAAAGAATCTAAAAAACCTATATCTTTTGCTACTCCTCCAACTACTACAGTATTTTGTTCTATCCCTAATTTACTTGCAAGAGAATATACTCTACTTGCCATAGAATCATAAACAGATCTAGCAATATCCTCTTTTGGAGTTTTACGGTGAATCAACGAAACTACTTCTGATTCAGCAAATATTACGCATTGAGTATTTATTGGAACAGTATTTTCTGTCTTAAGAGAAAGTCTTCCCATCTCTTCTAAACTAACTTCTAATGCTCTACTTATTGCTTCTAAGAATAAACCAGCACCTGCAGCACATTTATCATTTAATGCAAAATCTAAAACAGCTCCTTTATTGCACTTAACAATCCTAGTTTCCTCTGCTCCAACATCTATTACCATCTTACTTTCTGGAAAATAAAAATTAGCAGTTTTTGCAATAGCACTTACAATACTAATCTTATTAGTAGCAAAAGGGATTAAATCAGTGCCAACTCCTGTTACTATAATTTGAGAAATATTTTCTTTTGATAGATTAGCATCTTTGAGCACTTTATTAAATATCTCATTAATAAATACTTTTATATCTATACCAGATAAAAATACACCTTTTGCTAATATCTCACTATCTTTCATAATAACTATTTTTATATTTTTTGCTCCAATATCTATACCTGCTTTTATCACGCTTTACTCCTTATCATCTCTAAAAAGGCTTCTATTCTTGTTTTAATCTGTTCAGTATCTTCTTGAGAATATTCAGTATGAATAGTAAGTACGGGTATATTCTTGTCTTTTAGAATCTTCGTAACTAAATTTCTCTCCATATCAAATAACTGGCATAGTCTTAAATCATGATAAATTACTCCATCTACCTTAAATTCATCTACCATAGTAAGTAATTTATCTATCCTATCATAACTTGTTGTAAAACAAGGACAAGTTGAAGGGAGTAAATATCTTGTTGCAATAGACTCTAACATCCCTTCCATTGTCCACTCATCTGGTTCTGCATAATCCCATAGTCTTTGTGTTCCAGAACATAACTCATCCACAACAACTAATGCACCTAAATCTTCTATTACATTTAATATCTTAAAATTAGGAAATATTATAGGTGCACCTGTAATTAAAAGTTTTTCTCCATTAAAGGAATTTTTTTGCTTTGATTTCTCAACTAACTCATCATACAGAACCTGAGTTTTTTCAATCCATCTATTTATATCATCATAAAAACTTGATTGAACCATCATTAAAAAATCTCTGTGAGAAATAATACCAGGATTTGTTTTTCTTAACTCGTAAATACTGCGAAATAGTTTAGACCTTTTTTGAAAAAGTTTTATCCAGTATTCCAAATTTTTTCTTGTTATTTTAGTTCCACTAAATTCTTCAAGTTTGCTCTTTAAAACTTTAATTTCTTTATTCCACATCTCTTTTGCCATATCATAAGTTTTTATATTAGGAAGGTTTAAAGTTAATACTGGTAAGTAATCACTTATATATTCTCCTAACTTTTTCTTACCATCACAGGTTGTAGGTAAAACTATTAAACTACATAAGTTAAAATAACCAACACCTTCTACCTTGCATCCAAAAGTAGACCTAATTAAAGGGCAGATATCTCTTGGAAGCACCTCTTCCGCAGGAGTTATTGTTTCAAAAAAACCACTGCATAATCTAACAGGAATACAACCCACTCCCCATATTAGTTCTTCTGGTACAAAATAGCAAAATGTTCCGATAACTTTATTTTTTAGATTTTTTAACTCGTTCTCTCTTTTATCTCCTAAAATAATCTCGTCGTAGTATGCCATTGTAGCTGGTCTATTAGGATTATTTTTAATTAAATTAATTAGATTAGTTTTTACTTTTTGTATATCTTCTATTATTCTTTCATCTTTACGAATAACTGGTTCTCTTTTATATCTTCTTTCAAAACTATCTTTCATGATTTAAAAATCTCCTTTCCCAAAAATTTTACTTTTAAGCAATCTTTTTCAGGGCATAAATCCACACACCGATAACATTGAATACATTCTCTATGGTCAACATTTCTTTTATCTTTTTCATCATATATCTCAGTTGTTTCCATCGGACAGCAATTCGCACATATTCCACAGCGAGTACATTTTTTTATATCTTTTTCTTTTGTTATAAGAGCACCTTTATTGAAAAAAGAAAGGATTACTCCTCCTGGACAGATTTTACACCAACTTCTTTTAAAGATAAAACTAAAAGCATATATTAAACTAAAAATAACTAGTAAAATAAACAATGTAACAAGAAGAAAAGTAGAAGCACTTTTAAATGTTAAATTAAGTATCAAAGGAAAACCAGTTATAAGGGGTGTAATTATTCTAGATGGACAGATCTGACATGTTGCTACATACAAAGGTTTTCTAATACTCCATGGGACTGATGGAGAAGCAATAAGCAATGAAGTAGTAAGAAGACTTACTAAAAGTGTAACTCCAATAACCTTAAAAGAGCTTCTAACCAATTTTGGTAATCTTTCCCTTGCAATTCCTAATGCTTTTCTTATTTCATAAAGTATTTCAGAAATAAATCCAATAGGACAAAGCCATCCACACCAGAATCTCGCAAAAAGAAATATTAAAAATAACAAAAGCAATAAATGTGGTAATATATTCTTTAATGAAGGTAGCCATGCTAATGTATCTGAAAGAAAAAACATCATACATCCTCTAAATACTCCAGTAGTGCCTGCAAATCTACAACTTCTAATGGGTAAAAATGTCTGCAAGGGTTGAGTATGTGTAGGATTATCATAATTCAATTCAACAGGTGGTTTACCCTTCTCAAATACCCACCATTTTATCTCAATATGTTTAAGAGCAAGTAACCAGCCACCATAAAATATTAGAACAAATGCAAAAATCTGAACAATCCTCCGTATGAATGTTATTTTTCTTTCTATCATTTTATCCTTATCTTTCGTAATATTATAAAAATGATAATTATTACTAAAGCTATTATGTAAAAATACCCTTTAATGTAATCTAATAAACTTGGATTTTTTATCACTTCTATAGTTACCATTGCCTCATTAGGACTTTCTTCTGCCAAAATTAAACTAATTAACTTTAGTATCATTTTATTACCGCCTTTATTTCATCTATAGTTAATAAAGATTCCATACCACTAACAAATGCTTGAAATTCAATAGGATATTTATCTCTTTTATTCTCTGCATACTGCTTCACTCTTATTTTGTGAAGAAACATTAAAATTCATTCCATACTTTCCACTTCCAAATTCTTCCTTAAGAGTAAGTTTAACAGTAAAGTAGCTTCTTTCACCAGGAACCATTCTTTTAATAAATTTTGGTTCAACAGTAATATCAAATGCAGGACAAAATGCATACAAACTAACATTAAATGTGTCTCTTGTTCCCCTATTTTCTATATATACTCTAAATTCTCCTTTTTTGCCAAACATTTTAATATTACTATCCTCTGGTACAACATATATCTGTTGAGGATTAGAAACTTGTGGAGAACTATCCAAAGAGGAAGAACTTTCATCTGGTTTAACAAAACTTCTAATTAATGGAATCTGCTCCTCTTCCCTTTTACCCTCTCTTAGTCTTGCATATTTTAAAACATATCTACCATAATCACAGTAAGCAATATGAGGATAACCCTTTGAATCTAATTTCATTGAAGTATATGCTCCAACATCGCCTTTAGAATCAACTGTCTGGATATTCCAAATAAATCCATTAAATCTGGCATATTTAAGTTCATATTTTGTATAATCATAATAACTTATATGGGGTCTATCTTTCTTATCTAAAACTATAGATGTATGCATTCCAACCTCACCTTCTGAATCAATAGTTTGTAGTATCCATTTAGAACCATTCCATCTTGCATATTTAAGGTCCATATTTGTATAATCATAGTAACTGATATGTGGATACCCCTTTGAATCTAAAGCAATACTTGTGAAAGTACCTTCATTATTATTTTTTAAACCAACTATTTGAATATCCCATTTAGAACCATTTAATTTTGCATATTTAAGAGTTTTTTTAGAAAAGTCATAATAAGCAATATTAGGAGTATCTTTTGCATCAAGAGCAATGGAACAGCACATTCCAACTGAACCATCTTCTTCTACTGTTTGAATCTCCCATTTACTACCATTCCATCTTGCATATCTTAAGTCTTGTTTACCCCAATCAAAATAAACAATATGAGGAAAATCTTTTGAATCAAGTTTCATCGAGATATAAGTTCCTGTATATCCCTCTCTATCAACTGTTTGAATCTTCCATTTACTATTTTCTTTTTTAGCATACTTAAGGTCATAATTAATCCAGTCAAAATACGCTATGTGAGGATTTTCTTTGGAATCTAATCCTAAAGATACATAAGTACCAAAATTACCCCCTGATTCTACTACTTCAATATTCCATTTACTACCATCCCATCTTGCATATTTAAGAGAATAATCACTCCAATCACAGTAACTTATATGTGGATAATCCTTAGAATCAAGTACCATTGATAAATTATTACCTTTTATAATAGCATCTGAATCAACAATCTTAATCTGCCAGTTTAAATTTGAATTACAACCAAACAATAATGTAAAAAAGGTAAAGAAAAGATATTTTTTTAATCTTTTATAAAAGCATAAGTAATTATCCATTTAAATTGCCTCTCAGTAAGCATGTACTAAAAATCTTTAATTTTTCACTTATTATTATACCATTAATCACATTTAAGAGTATATACAAAAACAGAATATAATAGGTGAGGAGCAAAATTTATTTACTTTTTAATCATTGAAATAACTAAATATATTCCTGTTCCCACTAGTTCGTGGAACTCCCATATTTCACTCTAGCATAGTAGAGATTAAAATTTTATATTTTTACTTTTCCTTTGAAAGAGATTGATAATACTTATCAACTAATTTTTTATACTTTGTTGGAATATTCTCTTTTTTCATATCTGCTATTGCATCTTCATCTACACCAAACACCTCTGCTTTCTCAAATCTATTTTTTAGTTCACCAAATAATTCTCTAAGTACTGCCAGCTTTTTCTTTACAAATACCCATTTTTTCAGCCTCTCATACTTCTTAATTTCTTCTCTCTCTCCTTTCTCAGTCCCTTTCTCTTCTCCCTTAGGCTTATTAACTTCCTTCTTCAATTCTTCAATTTCCTTCTTCAATTCGTCTGCAGTTTTCTTATCTTTATTTTCAAGTTCTTTTAAGGCTTCTTCCATTTGTTTTATCAAATCCTTAAGTTCTTCTTCCGTCATATTCTGTTCGTCAGCTTTTTTTTCTGCTTCTTCCATTTTCTTTTGTAAATCCTCCATCTCTTCTTTAGATAATTCATCTTCTTTCTTCTCTCCTTCTTTCTTCTCTTCTGTTTTCTTCTCTGCTTCTTTCTTTTCTTCTGCCATTTTTTCCATCTGTTCCTGCATGAGTTTCTGTAAAGTTTCTTCCAATTTCTTCTCTGCTTCTAAAGCTTTTTCTAATGCTTTTTCCATTTCTGTTTTTTCCATTTCCTCTTTTGCTTCATCCATCTTTTCAGCAGACTCCTCTAATTTCTCCTGGGCTTCCTTATCTTTCATTTCTTCTTTCTTAGCCTGTTCTTTAGTCTTTTTAGCTAACTCCTCTTGCTTTTTTTGAAATTCCTCATTTTTTTCCAATTCTTGTTTCATCTCCTTAAGTTGTTCTGCCATTTCCTTATTAACTTCCTTTTGAAGTTCATTTTGTTCATTTTTATTCATTTCTTCTAATTTTTTACTCATCTCTTCAAGTTTCTTTTGCATATCTTTCATCTCTTGTTGCTTTTGCTCCTCAGTCTTTTGCTGATTCTCTTTTTTTTGCATTTCTTCCATCTTTTGAGATAATTCTTTCATTTGTTCTGCTAACTCTTTCTTTTCCTGATTTTGCTGCTGTTCTTGCTGCTTTTCAAGGTCTTTTGCCATCTCTTCTAACTTTTCACTCATCTGCTGTTGTTGCTGTTGTTGTTCCTCCTGCTCTTTTTTCTCTTCTTCCTTCTTCTGTTGGTCAGGTAATATTATTTTCTGCTTTTCAGCAAGCTTCTGCTGCTCTTCTTCCTTCTTCTCAGTAAAATTTATTTTAGGAAATTCTGGAGGTGGCTCCGCTGTAGGCTCCTTTTTTTTCTCTTTATCCTCCTGTTTTACCTCTACTGCAAAATTATATCCGTCTTTTATTCTATTTGCTTCTACATTAACTCCACCTCTATATCCTTCTGGTGCACTTATATATTCTGCATTTAACACCCACAAAGAATACATTCCATCTGTTATAAGATTATTTATAACATATTTTCCAGTATCATCTGTCTTTCCTGCAATTGCTATTCCTGTAGTACTGTTCTTTGCTGCCACATAAATACCACTTATAGGTTTACCTCCAAGAGTAACTATTCCTGACAACCCTCCTACTTTTGGAGGATTAAACTTAATTTGCTTACCAGGCATCCATGGTTTAGATGCTAACTCTGGATTTTTCTTTTGCAACTCCTCCATCTTCTTTTCTGCTTTTTCTTTCTTCTCCTGTAAAGATTTTTTCATCTCCTGATTTAATTTTTTCTGCTGTTCTAAAAGTTCTTTCACTTTTTCCACTGTATCTTTGTTTTTCTCCTCTAATTTAGATTGTTCTTGTTTTTGCTTTTCCATCTCCTTTGATAGATCTTGTTTTGCTAAATTTTTTAATAAATCATTTAAGGGTTGTATATCTGTTGTACTCTTTAGTATAAATTCAGGTGCGACAAGTGAACCAACAAATGCTAATAAAGTAACGCCTATTGCAACTGCAATATATCTCTTGCCTCTTGCAAGAGATAGTGCTTTTCTCAAATCCAATTTTAATGCTTTTTTAACTTTGTCAGTATCCACCCATAATGCTTTTATTAACTGCGGGGAGAACACTTTTGCAGCTTCACTTTTATTCATCTCTACAGAACAAATAAACCTATCAAGTAATTGTGGATATTTCTTTTCTATCATTAAAGCCAAACTCTCTTCATCAATCTTATCAAAAAACGGTTTTACTACATAAAAAATTATCATTAAAAGGATTGTAGCTAGTAATCCATAGAACATAAATTTTGCAGTTAATGTTGGGATAGGATATATAAAGTTTAATGCTATCATTGCCAAATAAATAAGTATACCAAATGTAACTGTTATTGAGAGTCTTATAACAACCGCTA